>OLWB01002341.1_pt1 | contig 15439 bp, 9 predicted proteins | sample 1673331 | NCBI WGS metagenome assembly OLWB01 (sample SAMEA3178943, study PRJEB25190) | human gut metagenome | biome: human gut; feature: human-associated habitat; material: faeces | place: Austria | collected 2013
CTCCGTAATGGCGCCGTTGCTGCTGCCCGTGCCGCGTGCGTTTTCAAGGTAATAGTTGCCCTCTTTGCACTCGTTTTCGATGTAATCATACGTCATATCGGCATATCTGCGTGCTTCCTCGCTGCCCGTTGCGCGGACGTACTCGGAGAACGCATACAGCAAAAAGCCCTGGCCGTAGGTCATTTTCGTGTCGTCTTCCACAGAGCCGTCTGCGTGCAGCATCCAGAAACCGCCGCCGTTTTTGTGGTCCCAGAAGCGCTCAACGATGTAGTTAAACGCGCGGTCGGCGAGCTCCTTATACTTCTCGTCGCCGAAAATGCGGTACGCGCCCGCAAATGTCCACAGCAAACGTGCATTCAGCACGAGGCCCTTGGACGCGTCCTTGTGAATAACCTTATCAACCGTCACGGCGCCGTAAAAGCCGCCGTTTTCGTGATCGATGGTATATTGCTCCCAGAACGGGAAAATAGAACCGTGCAGCAAATCCTCTTTCATTTCATCGCGCAGCTTTAAAAGTTTTTCCATCACTTTCACCCTTCCAAATCACTATAAATTTAAAGCAGCGACCCGGCTGAACGAAGCCAAAAGCCGCTGCTTTACAATCAATATTTGTCCAAAATACAGTCCAGAACACTGACTTCTTTGCCGTTTTTCAGGTAGACGCGTGTGACACGCTTTGAGATGTCGCACACCACTTCGTAGTGGATTGTCTCCATGATGCCGGCAATTTCCGCCGCGGTGATCTCATCCTCGCCGTCGCGGCCGATGAGCGTTACGGTGTCCCCTACCTTCGCCTGCGGCACGGCGGAAACATCCACCATGCACTGATCCATGCAGACTTTACCTAAAATCGGGCAGCGCGTACCGTGAATGAGCACACTGCCGCGGTTCGAAAGCCTGCGGGAGTAGCCGTCCGCGTAGCCGACCGGAATGGTCGCGACGCGCATGCGTTCCTTTGCGGTGAATGTGCGGTCGTAACTGATGTCCGATCCGGGCTCAATCTCCTTCACGTGCGAAATGACGGAGTGCAGGCTGAGCACCGGGCGGAAATCCGCGTGATGCTCCACGCAGAGCGACGGTTCCATGCCGTATAAAATCACGCCCGCACGCACCATATCGAGGTGCATCTCGGGGTAATCGAGGATTGCACCGCTGTTCGCACAGTGGTGAATTTTAAACGTGACGCCCTGCTTTTCAAGCTCCGCGATGAGCGCCATAAAGCACGAGAACTGCTTCAAGGTAAATGCCTTGCCATTCTCGCCACCATCTGCCACGGCAAAATGCGTGAAGATGCCCTCCGGGATAAGCCCCGGGCGGCGGCACGCTTCTGCCACAACGCTTACGGCCTCCTTGTCGCGCTCAATGTCCTGAAAATAGAACCCGAGGCGGCTCATGCCGGTATCGACCTTGACGTGAATCTTCACCTTAACGCCGCTTTTTACGGCGTTTTCGGAAAGCGCCGCGCAGTATTCTGCAGAATACGCGCACTGCGCAATGTCGTTTTCGGCAAGCACGTCTGCGGCTTCCGCCGGGGTATAGCCCAGCACGAGCAGCGGCAGCTTGATGCCCGCACGACGCACCTGCAAGGCTTCCTCAATGTTGGAAAGCGCCAGCCAGTCTGCGCCGAGGGCTTCGTATTCCTCTGCCATGCGCACCGCGCCATGCCCGTAGGCATCTGCTTTAATCACACAGCAGACCATCGACCGGTTGCCGACATAGCGGCGAATTTCCTTAAAATTGTGCGCCGCCGCGTCGAGGTCGATCTGCGCCCATGTTCTTTTCTGTAAAATGTCCATAACCAAATTGTCCTTATACGCGGCTGCGCGGGCAGCATTTTGCCCGCGCATACCGGAATTTTATAAGGCGTTTCTGCCTTTTATTACTTGAAGTAATGCACGCCGCTCTCAAAGATCTGCTGATCTTTTTCGCCCGGCACGTTAAAGTAGAGGTTTTCGCCCTTGCGTTCACTGTGGCCCATCTTGCCGAAGACGCGGCCGTCCGGGCTTGTGATGCCCTCAATGCCGCACACGGAGCCGTTCGGGTTCCATGTGATGTCGCCGCTCACCTTGCCGCACGGCGTGGTGTACTGCGTGGCGATCTGGCCGTTTTCGATGAGCTTTTTCAGCGCTGCGTCATCCGCTACAAAGCGGCCCTCACCGTGGGAGACCGGGATGGCGAAGACATCACCTGCGTTGACGCCGGAGAGCCACGGAGACTTCGTGTTTGTCACGCGAGTGTAGACCATGCGGGAAACGTGGCGGCCGAGCGTGTTAAACGTCAAGGTCGGGTCGTCGTCCTTGAGGTCCACGATCTTGCCGTAGGTGACAAGACCGAGCTTGATGAGCGCCTGGAAGCCGTTGCAGATGCCGAGCACAAGACCGTCGCGCGTGTCGAGCAAGTCCGTGACCGCCTGTGCGATTTTCGGGTTGCGGAACGTTGTCGCGATGAACTTTCCGGAACCTTCCGGCTCGTCGCCGCCGGAGAAGCCGCCCGGGATCATGATGATCTGGGAGGAGCGGATTGCCTTTTCCATGCGGTCGATGGTGTATTCGATGTCCTTTGCGCAGAGGTTCTGCACAACAAGGATCTCGGTCTCTGCGCCCGCCTTTTCAAACGCACGCTTCGTGTCGATCTCGCAGTTGGTGCCCGGGAATACCGGAATGAATACCTTCGGCTTTGCGACGCGGATGACCGGGGAGCCGGTGTACTTGTGGTTATCGAGCGGCACATCATATTCTACGGCGACGGTCTCCGCTTTATTCGCGAAGATTTTTTCGAGCTTGCCGTTCCAGGTCTCAATGAGGTCGTCCAAGTCGAGCGCTTTGCCGTTCAGCTCAATCTTTGCCGTATCGGTAACGGTGCCGAGCACAACAGCGTCGAATGTATTCTTGACGCTCTCAAGCGCATCTGCCGGGACTTCCACGACGAGTGCGCCAGCCTTCGGGGCAAAAAGCAGCTCTGCGTTTTCGGCAGTCTTCTCGAACTTGAAGCCGAGCTTGTTGCCGAACGCCATCTTCGCAACGGCAGCAGCCGCGCCGCCTTCCTTGACGACGTGTGCGGAAAGAACAGAGCCGTCCGCGATTTTTGCAAGCACGTTCTTGTAGTATGCCTTCAAAGCTTCCCAGTTCGGGAGCTCGGTTTCCTTGTCCTCCGGAATCGGCAGCAGCACGGCGTAGTTGCCGGCGTTCTTGAACGCGCCGGAGATCGTCTTGCTGGCCTTCGTCATCGTCACCGCAAAGCTGACAAGCGTCGGCGGGACATCGAGGTCTTCAAAGGAGCCGGACATACTGTCCTTGCCGCCGATGGATGGCAGACCGAGGTTCAGCTGCGCGGTGAGTGCGCCGAGCAGGGCTGCGGCAGGCTTGCCCCAGCGCTCCGGCTTATCGTGCAGGCGCTCGAAGTACTCCTGGAACGTCAAGCGGGACTTCATCGGATCTGCGCCGACAGCTGCGAGTTTCGAGAGGCTCTCCACAACGGCGTATGCTGCGCCGTGGAACGGCGAGAAGCGCGCAATACCCGGAATATAGCCGTAAGCCATAGCGGTGGCGTCATCGGTCTCACCCGTGAGCAGCGGAATCTTCGCAACCATGGCGTCTTCCGGCGTCAGCTGATACTTACCGGCAAACGGCATCAAAACGGTGCCTGCGCCGATGGAAGCATCGAAACGCTCGGAAAGGCCCTTCTGGCCGCAGACCTCGAGGCGGGAGAGGTTCTCTGCGAACGCCTCGTCCAGCGATTTATTTTCAAGGCAAGCCGGTACGGCGTTGCGGTAGTTTTTCGTTTCATCCGGTGCGGTGATGAATGCGTCTGCGTTCTGGGTCACACCGTTCGTATCGAGGAATGCACGGCTCAGGTCGACTACGCGGTCGCCGCGCCACTCCATCTTGAGTCTCGGCTCTTCGGTGACGATGGCCACGACCTGCGCGTCGAGGTTTTCCTCCTGCGCCTTGGCGCGGAATTTCTCTACATCCTTCGGGTCGAGCACGACCGCCATACGCTCCTGCGATTCGGAAATCGCAAGCTCGGTGCCGTCGAGACCCTCGTACTTCTTCGGGACTTTGTTCAAATCAATCTCAAGGCCCGGTGCAAGCTCGCCGATGGCGACGCACACGCCGCCCGCGCCGAAGTCGTTGCAGCGCTTGATGAGCGTGGAAACCTCCGGGTCACGGAACAGACGCTGAATTTTGCGTTCGGTCGGCGGGTTGCCCTTCTGCACCTCTGCGCCGCAAACCTCGATGGATTCGAGCGTATGCGCCTTGGAGGAACCCGTTGCGCCGCCGCAGCCGTCACGGCCCGTTGCGCCGCCGAGCAGCACAATGATATCGCCGGGCTTCGGCTCGAAGCGCTTGACGTTCGCTTTCGGAGATGCGCCGATGACCGCGCCGATCTCCATGCGCTTTGCAACATAACCGGGGTCATAAAGCTCCGTGACCTGACCGGTCGCAAGGCCGATCTGGTTGCCGTAGGAGGAATAGCCCGCCGCAGCGCCGGTGGTAATCTTTCTTGTGGGCAGCTTACCCTTCATCGTATCCTTAAACGGAACAGTCGGGTCGCCGCTGCCGGTAACGCGCATCGCCTGATAAACATACGCTCTGCCGGAGAGCGGGTCGCGGATCGCGCCGCCAAGGCATGTTGCCGCGCCGCCAAACGGCTCAATCTCCGTCGGGTGGTTGTGGGTCTCATTCTTGAACTGCACGAGCCACTGTTCGGTCTTACCGTCGATCGTGACCGGCACTTCAATGGAACAGGCGTTGATCTCGTCGCTTTCGTCCAGATCGTCTACCATACCGTGCTTTTTGAGGTATTTCGCGCCGATGACCGCCATGTCCATGAGAGAAACGGGCTTGTCCTTGCCCTTATACAGCTCTTCGCGGGCTGCAAAATACTCGCCGAGTGCCTTTTCGATGGCGCCGCTCAGCTTGCCCTTTTCGATCTCGATGTTGTTGAGACGCGTAAGGAATGTGGTGTGGCGGCAGTGGTCGCTCCAGTAGGTATCAATCACGCGCAGCTCCGTCACGCTCGGGTCACGGTGCTCTTCGTCGCGGAAATAATCGCGGCAGAACGCGAGGTCTTCAAACGTCATGGCAAAGCCCATGGTGCCGTAATATTTTCTAAGCTCCTCGTCGCTCCAGGAGATCATGCCCGTGACGCGCTTAACGTCTGCCGGCACGTCGATCTTCATGTCAAGCGTCTCCGGCTTTTCCATCGATGCCAAACGGGATTCGACCGGGTTCACGATATAGTTCTTAATCTTGTCCATTTCCTCTTCGGAAAGGTCGCCCTTAACGGCGATCACTTTTGCATAAGCGACCTGCGGGCGCTCGCCCTGCGTCAAGAGCTGTACGCACTGGGAAGCGGAATCCGCACGCTGGTCGTACTGACCGGGCAAAAACTCCGTTGCGAAGACGTGATATTCGCTGCTGATCTTGTAGTTTTCGTCGTACACGTTGTCCACATTCGGCTCAGAAAGGATCGTGCGGGCTGCCGCCTCGAACTCCTCGCCGGAAAGACCGGAAACATCATAGCGGTTCAAAATACGCAGGTCCTCAATAGCCTTGAGGCCGAGATTCTGACGAAGATCCGCCATCATGTGGCGTGCTTCAACATCGAATCCCTTTCTTTTCTCCACAAATACGCGTGTGACCATGTTTGTGACCATTCCTTTCTTCTGGGGAAAAATCAGGATTTGTACTGCCGCAAAAAACGGCACTTGTGACAAAGTAATCTCTTACTATTTTATCACAGGTGCCGTTTATAAGCAAATATAGATTATAGCAAATCACGCCCTGTTTTTGAGTGCAATTTTGTGCTATTTTTTGGTAGTGTCGTTCAGGTCTTCCACACTAAGCGCCACTTTGTGCTGAATGGGCTTCCATTCAATGTTCGTAAACACCGCGTAAACCATTGCAATCGCATAGGTGAAAATAAACAACGGGAACAACAGCCAACCGAAGAACATCGCTTTTTTCGATGCACGGATGCGCTTTCTCTGCGTGATGCACGCAATGCCGCCGACGAACCACAGCGTCAGTATAGAACCGAAAATGCCGCTGCACACGGAAAGCACACAAACGCCCATATCCGGCGTGCGCGTCACAATGCCCGCCGCGACCATAATCGCGTTAAACACGATTGAAGCGCAGGTCAAGACAAGGCACGGAATGTTGTTCATAATCATATCGAAGCAGGCAAAACTGCCATCCACAACGGTTTTTTTCAGCATTTTGAAGCCGTATCGGCTGAAAACCTGCAAATAGCCCTTAATCCAGCGGGCACGTTGCGTAAAGGACTGCCCAAGCCGCGTGGGCTGCTCGTCATAAATAATGGCGTTTTCGCAGTAACCGACCGTGTCGTCCTTTAAAATGCGGTCCACGGTGAACTCAAAGTCCTCCGTCAGCAGGAAATGCTTCCAACCACCGTTTTCGCGTGCAATCTCGCTGCTGAACAAAAAGCCGGTGCCGGAAACGCAGCTGCTGGTACCGAACATCATACGGGCGCGATTGAGCTGCGTCGCTTCGCGCAGGAAGAAAATGGAGTAGCCCGCGCTGATCCAGTTGTCGCCAAAGTTTTTCGAGTTGCGGTAGGACGTGACAACCTTGTAGCCGTTGTCAAAAACGTTATTCATCTCGGAGATAAAATTCTCATCCAGAATATTGTCCGCGTCAAAGACGAAAAAACCGTCGTAGGCATATTCGCCGAAATTCTTAAAAATGTTTTCTAATAAGAAACGCAGCGCATAGCCCTTGCCCACGGCATACGTATTGTGGCGCTCGTAAACGACCGCACCGGCTTCGCGCGCCGCCTGCGCGGTGTTGTCCGTGCAGTTATCTGCTACGACAAAAATATCGATAAGCTCCTCGGGATACTTCTGTGCGCGCACACTGCGGATGAGCTGCGCAATGACGGCTTCCTCATTACGCGCGGCAATCAGCACGCCGTAGCGGTGCAGCTTCTTCGCTTTGAAGACTTTCTGCTTTTTTAAAAGCGCCGCCACAAGGTAGACCGCCTGGTACGCGTAGCAAGCCATAAATAAAATAGAAATGATAAAGTTCACATATGACAGTGTTTTCATGGTTTCTCCTTTTCTGGCCTTGGTGCAGGACCAACGTCATCGTCTGTTTCCAGATTTCCAATTCTGTCTAAATCTCCGTATTCAAAGCGCAATGCGCAACCGCCATCCGCTTTCATTCACATTCTATTCACAGTTTTCGGTATTTTCATTATACGGCATAGAAAAGGAATAAACAATAGAAATGTGCGATTCTTATGAGTTTTGTAAGAAACCTTAAATTTCTGCGAACAGTGCACCAAATTTTACGCACTTTTTCGTGATATTCACGAAAGGAAAATTAATTTTCACTTTTTCGCAAAAAAGACTTGCTTTTTTCGGGAACTTGCTATATAATAATCGAGCAACAGAAATTTGGGCGCTTAGCTCAGCTGGCTAGAGCACCTGCTTGACGTGCAGGGGGTCAGCGGTTCAAGTCCGTTAGCGCCCACCAAAACCTCAGGAACTTCGGTTTCTGAGGTTTTTCTTTTTACCCAAATGACCATTTTTGAACGTTCTCTCCCCCATCGCGCTGAAATTCAGGCTGATGGGGGCTTTCCTTTGCTTCAAACTGTGGGATCAGCTCATAGCCCGTCCATGTGCCCTCGCCTACATTGTCGTAGGTGACATACTCGGCCTTGCGCGCTTCCGGGTTAAATCGGAACACAAGCGCTATGGCATCGCCGCCTTTGTTTCTGATCTGCCCGACGACATAATACACATCGTCAAAGCAATATATGCGGTTAAAAAAATACTCTGTGCAAGGCTTGCGGCTCCAAGTCTTCTGCTTTGAAATTTGCATAAGCTCGTCGGTTTTGTCGCTCATCTCGGCAAACTCTTCAAACGTAATCCGAATTCGGTGACCGCTTTTCTCATCGAACAAAAGCAGCGCGTTGTCTTCGTGATCAATCTGCACGAGGCCGTCTTCTATTAGCCCGCTTTTGTCCGTCTCCGTGGTGTCGTTCGTCCTTTTAATGCTTCCGCTTTTAAAATCGTACTGCACGATTTCGTCATTTTCCGTCCACCAAATTCTTTCTTTATTGGCACACGCCTTTTCAAACACGTCCGCATCGGTCATATACAAAACACGGCTGTCTTCCCTGGATAAATCCGAAGAGATCAAAAGGTATGTCTCTTGGCCTTGTGCCCAATGACGCCAAACCAGATAAATTCTATTGTCGTAAATCGCCAAAGCCTGCTCATATGCGCCTTCTTCCAAAACGTCGTTGAGCGACACCGATTCCGTTTCTGTTTCCAGCAAGCGTTTAAACACCTGCCCAACGCACGGGCTGCCCTGCGCCGACTCCCACGACTTGATCCTAAAATCATCGTACGAGGCAAAGGCTGTAAGCGCAACTACAAAGAGAAGCACAATCCCCGAAACGATTAGAACACAGACCGTAACAAGCGCGATTTCAATCTTTTTTAAAGTACTGCTTTGCAATTGGATTCACCCCCACAACAAAACCTACCCTGTGCTACCCATTTTATGCGGTTTAGTCCCGCTGCATTTTGGCGGCGAGCAGAACAAGGTCTGCGGCATCGGGCCTGCCATTTTCATTTAAGTCGGCGGCAAGCGCGGCTGTGTCGGTCAGTTCCGTCTCCCCGACGAGCACACGCTGCAAAAGACGCATATCGGCCGTATTCACGGTGCCGGAAGCGTTGATGTCGCCGGGCACAATGACTGTATACAGCTTGTCGTCGATCAGCACGCTCATGCCGGTTTTCAGCCTGCCGGAGGCCGCTGCGGAGGATGACGTGTACACTTCCACTTCCGCCTGTGGGAACGCTGCCCGTAGCTTTGCTGCCGTAACGCCCGGATCTGCGTATAAAATGTGGCCGGAAACACGCAACTTCGCCGTGACATCCGGATCCGGCGTGGCGGTCGGTTTCGGTGTAGCCGTTGGCTTCGGCGTCGTGCTCGGTTTCGGTGTAGCCGTCGGCTTCGGCGTCGTGCTCGATTTTGGAGTAGCCGTCGGCTTCGGCGTTTTAGAGGGCTTTGGGGTCGCGGTCGGCTCCGGCGTAGGTGTCGGGATGGGCGAAGGTGTGGGCGTAGGCTGCACAAATGTACCGAACGACTCTCTGCACAGTGCGCCGTTTTGCCAGATGATCGCTGCATTTGCAGTGAGCGCAGCCGCTTCGCCGGAAAGCGTGAAGAACTCCGCCTTGTCGCCGCGGCGCACGCGCGAGACCTCCGAGGTGTCCGAAAGCCAGTAGAGCATGTCGCCGCTCAAAACGGCCTCCGTCACGATCGTGTCTTCCGCCCACTCTTCTCCGGAAAACAAGCGCACTTCGCCCTGCATGTTGACGTACACGTCGCTGCCAAGCAGCTTATACGGCCGCGCAGCCGGCGCATAGGTAAACGCCGTGCCGGAAAGTGTCGGCACATTTCCCGCAAGCGAAATCTGCACGGCACTTTCCGAAAGCAGCACATAAAGCGTACTATCCACCGTCTGTATGCCGAATATTTTATCTTCAAATATGAATTCCGTTAGGGGCTCACCCGCCGCGTCAAACACTTGCAATGTGCTCGGCGCGCCGTAGGTAACAGCATAAAGCCTGCCCGCGCTGTCGCTTTCCGCAAAGCGCAGGCCACTTGTCACGGGCAAAGCGAACAGGTCTGTTTCCTCCAATGTTTCCGCACTGAAACGCTCCACGGCAAGGAACTCCTCCGTTTCGGCGAAAACCGTCACGGTATCGCCATGCAAAACGGCATATTGCCCGTTAAACGGTGCTTCGGCGGAACGACCGTCCGGGCGATACAGCACCGTCGTACGACCGGTGTAGACCAGTATCTCGCTTTCACCATAAGTTTCATACAGTAAAACCTGCGCATCCTTGTCTTCCGTGATGCTCTGCGGGGCAAATCCGCAAAGCAAAAGTAAAAAGAGAATTGCCGCAGCACCCGCAAAATATCGCCGTTTTTTCATGTTTTCGTCCCCTCTCTGCGCCGAACGAACTTCTTGACAAGAGTATATCGTAATCCGTTGAATATTTAAATAGTTTTTCGGCAATTTCTGCCATATTTTGCAATTTTCTAACAAACTCACCAAATGGCACGGGCGGTTCTACGACATTTTCACATACAAAAAATCGCCGAAGCGCACTTGCCCCGGCGATTTTCCGCATACTATCTGTTATTTTTCTGTTATTTTTTGAGTTTACGCCCGTCTTCTTTCGCAAAAAATTCCTTTGTCAGCTTCACCACCGTGCCGGAAAGCAATAACAACGCGATAAGATTCGGAATACTCATCAGGCCGTTAAAGGTATCGGCGATGTTCCACAGCAGGTCAAGATTAACGGTTGCGCCGAGGATTGCGACGAACGAATAAATGACGAGGAACGGGCGCACGGCCTTACTGGTGCGGAACAGAAATTCCACAAAACGCGAGCCGTAAAGGCCCCAGCCGATGATGGTCGAGAACGCGAAGCAGCACAGCGCGACCGCAGAGAAAATGGAAGCCCAACTGCCGTAGGTCGTCGTAAAGCCGGAAATCGTCAGGTCTGCGCCCGCCATGGTGCCGTAATTCACCGCCGTGCCGCTGCACAAAATGACAAGCGCCGTCAATGTGCAGATGACGATGGTATCGACAAACACCTCAAAAATGCCAAACACACCCTGTTTTACAGGCTTTTTCGTATCGGCGCAGGCATGCGCGATAGAACCCGTGCCGAGGCCGGCCTCATTGGAGAAAATGCCGCGGGAAACGCCGCGCTGCATGCTGATGAACAGACTGCCGATGGCACCGCCCGTGAAAGCCTTCGGGTTAAACGCGCCAACAACGATCGATGCCAGTACCTCCGGCAGACGCGTAATGTTCAGGACAACCACGCCAAGTCCCAAAAGCACATACAAAAGCGCCATAAACGGCACGAGCTTTTCGCTCACACTGCCGATGCGCTTGATGCCGCCCAGCAGCACCATGGCAACGAGCATTGCGCATAAAATGCCGATGACAAGGTTCACCGTGGGAATGTGGTCCGCGCCAATCACATTGTACTGCGTCAGCGCCGTATCGATAGCGGTTACAATGGTGTTCACCTGCGTAGCGTTTCCGGTACCAAACACCGTCAGCGCGCCGAACAGCGAATACAGCACCGCCAAAAATTGCCAGTGCCTACCGAGGCCGTTTTTAATGTAATACATCGGCCCGCCGACCCACTCGCCGGTCTTGCTGCGCTCACGAAAATGTACCGCCAACGTAACTTCCGCAAACTTTGTGCACATACCGAGCAGTGCGGAACACCACATCCAGAATACCGCGCCCGGGCCGCCTATCGCAATAGCGCCCGCCACACCGGCAATGTTGCCCGTGCCCACTGTGCCGGCCAGCGCCGTGCATACAGCCTGAAACGGCGTCATGGAACCGTCCGAAGCATCTTTTTTGCGGAACATGCGCCCTGCCGTGGTGCGCATGGCATAGGGGAATTTGCGGATCTGCAAAAAGCGCGTGCGGAAGCTTAAAAGCAAGCCTACGCCGATGATGCAGACCATGGCCGGAACACCCCAGATAAAATCGTTCACCGCTTTGTTTACGGCAGCTATGATCTCTAACATGATCTTCCAACTTTCGTTTCTCAAATTTGATGCGTTTTTCATTTTTCTTTCAGGCAAAGTCGAAAAACGCAGAATAATATTTTTTATTATACACACATATGCAAGATGTAGCAAGTAAAAATGCGTATTTCTTTCGCACAAGGTCGGAAGACAAAAGTAATTTGTTGAATCGACCAAATACATTCAGCTTTATAAATCTTTTAACCGATAAAATCTATTTTAAAACAGAAAAAATCCACAAAGACCGAAATCTTTGTGGATTCCTTGGCGCGCTTGAAGGGACTCGAACCCCTGACCTACTGGTTCGTAGCCAGTCACTCTATCCAGCTGAGCTACAAGCGCATTTCTCAAACAGCTTCATCATTATAAGCTCAAAAGCGCAATATGTCAACCCCTTTTTTAAAAAAACTTCAAATTTTCTCCGAAAATCTTATTTTAGCCAAAAATACTTGCATCGGCATTTTTATTGTGGTATTGTTTGACCAAAGACTTTATTCGTTCCCTTTACATCAACTCGATTTCATTTAGGAGGCGTTTACTATGATCGATCTTACCGAATTTGAAAGCCGTGCAGTGCCGCTTCGCGCACTCGGCGTTGTGGTCTCGCAAAACGGCACGCAGCTGGCCCGCAAGCTGTGGGACGATACCTGCCGCCGCAATGTGTATTCCGCAAGCAAAAGCTTTACTTCTATGGCAGTCGGCATTGCGCAAAAAGAGGGCCTGCTCTCCATCGACGAAAAGCTCACGGACGCATTCAAGGATGACCTGCCCGAAATCGTTTCCGACAACTTAAAGGCCACCACGGTGCGCGATTTGCTCACCATGTGTCTCGGACAGGAAAAGAGCTTTTTAATGGGCGGCGAACGCCCGTACTATGAAGACCGCAACTGGGTGCGCCTTGCGCTTCGTCAGCCGTTCGTGTACGCGCCGGGCGAAAAATTCGTGTACAACAACGTCGGCCCGTATCTTGCCGGCATTCTCGTGCAGCGCCGCGCGGGCTGCGACCTTGTCCATTACCTGATGCCGCGCATGTTCGCGCCGATGGGCATTCAGCTGCCCACATGGGAAAATGACCCGAACGGTCAGACTTTCGGTGCAGGCGGCCTGTTCCTCACCATTGACGAACTGCACCTGTTCGGTCAGCTATTGTTGCAAAACGGCGAATGGAACGGCAAGCAGCTCATCCCCGCCGAGTGGGTCAAAGAAGCGACCTCAAAACAGGTCGAAAACGGCAGCGAGGGCTATGGCTACCTCTTCTGGGCAGGCCCCGAGGGTTCCTTCCGCGCCGACGGCAAATACGGCCAGTTCGTCATTTTGATGCGCGACAAAAACGCCGTCGTCACCGTCACCGCCGAAAGCCGCGATGCCGGTGCACTGCTGCGCGCCGTCTTTGAGGAGATCTACCCACAGCTTTAAAATTTGAATCACAAGCAAAACGGCGCCGCACAGAGATAATTTACCCTGTGCGGCGCCGTTACCGCGTGTTCCGTATTTTCCGTATTGAGCGTCCTTTCGCAGCGCTTTTCAGCCTTCCGCAGCTTCTAACAGCTCAGACTCGCTCGTTTCAGTTGTTTTATTATATTTTTTATAATATTTTGTTGTTTTCTGACGGTACAGCATCAAAAGGCCGCGCACGCAAAGCTCCGTCCCCATGGCCGTCCACATACCCGGCAGACCGAAATTGCCGACGAGCAACAGGGCAAGCCCGATGCGCACCACCCAAATACTGCCGAGGTTCATCATACTCGGCACGAAGGTATCGCCGGTGCCGCGCAGTGCGCCAGCCGCAACGATGGAAACGCCGTACAGCGGTTCAGCCAGCAACCCGATGCGCAACGCCTGCGCCGCAAGCGCGCGGACGGAGAGATCGGGCGTCAAAATGCTGAATACAAACGGGCACAGGAACATCATCAAAAGTCCCGTTATCGCCATAAAGCCCGCGCCCATCACGATACAGATGTTGCCGTAGCGCTTGGCAAGGTCGGTCTTTCCCGCGCCGATGTTGCGCCCGACGAGCGTCGTCGCCGCCGAGCCGATACCGTAGCCCGGCATGTAGCACAAGCTCTCTGCCGTCACGGCGAAGGAGTTTGCCGCGATGGAGACTGCACCGAGCGGCGCAATGATCATGGTCGCGACGACCTGCGCGCTGCACATGGCGATCTCCTGCACGCCGACCGGCAGACCGATTTTCAAAGCTTTTTTGAGAATTTCCGGGTTAAAGCCGTGCTTTTCGGTCTCTTTGCGGTTGAGCCGCAAATGCGGGTTGCACAACAGGCAGCGCCACGCCATCGTCAGGCTGACGACCGCACACGCACTCGCCGTGCCGATTCCCGCACCCATCACGCCGAAGTGCGGAATGAAAATGGTATTGAACACCACATCGAGTAAACACATGGCGGCGTTTAAAATGCTCGGCGTCAGCATATCGCCGCTGCATTGCAAGAACGACGAGTTCAGCGAGTTGATCTGCGAGAACGGGATCATCAGCGCGTACACCATGAAGTACTTCGAGGCATCGTATCGAATAGCCGGGTCGCCGCCGAGCCACGTCGGCAGCATACTGTGGATGGAAAGCCCCAACGCGCACAAAATCCCTGCCACGCACAGCGCCGTGCACAGGCCGTGACGCACCACGCTTCTCGCTTCCGCATCGCGTCCCGCGCCGATGTTATGCGCCACCTGCACGGAAAAGCCTGCCGAAACGGCGTATGTAATGCCGCCCAGCAGCCATGTGCTCGTGGATACCAGACCGATCGCCGCCGAAGCGTTCGCGCCGAGCGAACCCACCATGGCGGAATCGATATACTGCATCACGATGGTTGTGATCTGCGTTAAAATAGCCGGCAGGCTCAGTACCCAAACTTCCTTCACCTGCGGCTTCAGTTCATGCCAGCTTATTTTTTTCATGTCTCGTTCCCCGTTTCTTCAAATTCCCCTGTTGTAAAATAGCGGTGCATCACGCCGGAAAACCGGAACAGCTCCTGTACAAATTCCGGGTCTTTATCTTTAAAATACAGCCGAAAAAGCCGTTCCTCTGCCTCATACACGGGCTTTAAAACCTCATTCGCGTAGTCTCTGCCCGCTTCTGTCAGCGTTACGGAAAGCTCCCTGCGCTCGCCGGGAATGGGGCTCTGCACCACAAAGCCGCCCTTTTCCAGCTCTTTGATCAGCGTGTTCACCGTCGTTTTCGGGAATCCCCAGTCCCAGCAGATCTGCTTTTGCGTGTGCCCCTCGCCGTCATTCAGCGCCGAAAGCAGCCACAGCATATTCGGTTTGATCTGCGCACTTTTCGAGAACACATCGTAAGCTGCGTCTATGCCGTACACCGCCTTGCCAAGCTGCCGGAAAAACGCATATCGTTCCATTTCGCTCCACCCCGCTAAAATACGAATTCGTATTTTATTTTAGCACGGGTCCGGACGGGTGTCAACCACGGTGTCGTGTAAATCGTAAATATTTTTTGAATAAGAATGTAAAACCCCCGCCCCGGGTACCGGCACAAAGCCGATTTCCGGGGCGGGGGTTTATTACTTTTAGGTTTTCACTTTACTTTTCGTGTCTCTTCTTTTTATAGATGAGTACCGCTGCAAGCGCGCCTCCGCTCAGCACGAGCGCCGCGCTGCCGAAAACGACCGGCAAGTTGCTGCTGCCTGTCTTCGGGTTATTGGGGTCTGCCTTCGGCGCCGGAGTCGGCGTAGCCGTCGGTTTTACCGTAGGCGTCGCGGTCGGAACCGCCGTCGGTCTCGCAGAAGGCGTAGCTGTAGGTGTCGCCGTAGGTGCAGCCGTGGGCGTTGCCGTCGGGCTCGCAGAAGGTGCAGCCGTAGGTGTCGCAG
>OLWB01002344.1_pt1 | contig 15413 bp, 8 predicted proteins | sample 1673331 | NCBI WGS metagenome assembly OLWB01 (sample SAMEA3178943, study PRJEB25190) | human gut metagenome | biome: human gut; feature: human-associated habitat; material: faeces | place: Austria | collected 2013
CAGTTTCTCTGAATAAAGCGTCTCTGGCCGGAAAAGAGCACTCATCGCTGTTTCACGTATTAACTCCACTTGCTTACGACGTTGTTCATAAGAGGTGTTTTCTGCACGTAGCTGATCGCAAGCATGGTAAATGAGGGTAAAACTATCCAATAAGTCACGATTATAACTACTACTTTCCAGCACCTTTTTATTATTTTCCGTATTGAGCAACCGTTTCAGTATACGTTCATGAAGGATATATTTACGAAGTAAATGAAACAAATAAACCACAAAGAGCACTATTAATAAAATATAAAGGAGATAAGCCCATAGCGACTGATACCACGGTGGAAGAATATGTATGGGAATGGAAAAGAATTTATACTCCGTATCGAACACGTCTTTCTTATAACGGACTTTAAAAATATAATCACCCGCAGGCACATCAGTATATGAAGCCTCATTGATGCTGCTGAATGAAGTCCATTGGTTATCATATCCTTCCAGGATGAATGAATATTCCACTTCTTTCCCGGTCAAATAATCAGGTACGGTAAAAGAAAGAGAGAAAGAAGTTTCCGCTCCTTCCAATTGCAGACTTTTTCCATCTTCCGTATAATAATCACCTAAATTTACTGCTGTCCGCCCAAGCCACAACCGACGTAACACAATATCCGGATAAAACTCAGGGGCAGCCGCCACTTTACGATCCAGATAAAGCAGTCCATCAATTCCTCCAAAGAAAAGACTGCCTGTATAAGGACACTGATAATAGGCATCATCACTAAACTCTCCTATTTGCACACCGGCACTGTAATAATAATCATGCGACGAGCCATTTTTCGGATTATATTTGATGAGTCCGCGATTGGTACCCAGCCAAAGGAAGCCATTGCCATCTTCCTGTATACCATGTATCATATCATTAAGAAGTCCCTGCTCCCTACCGATATAAGTAGCTTCTATCTTCTTTCCACAAAATGAAAGACAAACCAAACCAGAAGTTGTTCCTACATACATTTTACCATCTTCAGTGCGGTACAAACTTAATATATCGTCTACCGACTTGCGCAGCTTTTCTTTCAAAGAGATGACTTGATATTCTTCCGTTCGTTTATCGAAACGAACAAGTCCTTTTTCACGACTACCTAACCATAAGATAGAATCCCCTTCCGCCAACATGGGATAAAACATCATAATCTCCCGTTGCTCATGAAAAAAATGATAACGTTTTTGCTGACGTACATTAATAGTCCCTCCTTTCTTTTCAAGCACCATTTTATAAAAACCATCCACCGCCGTTACAGCATATAACACACTATCATTTTCTTCATAAATATCATGTATCTCAATAACAGGTCGACCGGAAGAATATTCTACCGAATGCACAGCATCATCTCTGAATGAATAATAAAATAATCCCGGATTTCCTGCCCCTATCCAGAAGCCATCCATATAGCGACTTTGGGCCAGTTTATAAACGTGAAACTCATGATTCCATTTAATATATGATGACATTACCTGTTTCTCTCCAGGAGAATAAACCATAGCCCTCCCAAGAGGATTTCCTACTGCTTCATGATAATCAGGCAAATGTAAAAGCCCATCTCCCTTTGTTCCAAACCATAATCCTCCATATTCATCTGTCAGTATCGAACGTACTTGTCTACTCAAATTAGGTGACATACGATTCAACATCAAATTGGTAGCGATCGAATATTTTTTGGCGTACATCACAGCTCCCTGCCCGTCCGATGCAATCCAAAGCAACCCTTGACGCGGTTCCCTATAAATTCCATAGATTCGGATATTACGATTGACGATCTCTTCTTCATACTTTTTAGAAGTACGTAAACGAATCAATCCATTAGCACGAAATCCAATGATAATATCTTCATAAAAGGGAACAATCCCTGTTATTACTCCATATTTCTGAACGAGTGATGAAAGATTACGAATATAAATCTTGGATTTACGAGAGATATCATACATATATAAATCTCTGTCACAATCTACGAAACAAAAAATACCATTCTGATAGAAAATATCTTCAATTGCTTTCGAATGGAACTTGTTTGTTGAGATAGATAATTTCACCGACAAACTATCCGTATCAAACCTATTGAGTGAGTAATTAAGAATTTGTCCCGTACTAGGTGGAAATACCCAAAGCCCCCCATCATCGGTCACAAATGCACGTCGTTCCATACTATCCACTGGTAAAACAGAAGTTTGTACCCGGATAAAACGTTGATGATGCGTATTATAATAGTAAATTCCGTCTCCGGTAAGTATCCAAGTGTTTCCCTGATTATTAGAATGAACATAATAATCACCTGAAAAATCATAGTTGGCTACCACTTGCCTCGCCTTTTGCGAGAAGCGGTTTACTCCCAAATGGGTAGAAATCCATAAGCAACTGTTATCTGCCTGCGAAATGGAATGAATCACGTTATTGCTCAACGTTTTGCTTTCTGAAAAATCAGAGCGAAACACTTCCATCGTCTTTCCATCCCAACAGTTCACTCCATCATACGTGCCAAACCACATCAGCCCCACATTATCTTGAAAAAGACAAAGCACTGCACTATTGGATAAGCCTTGTTGATAATCTACTTTTGAAAAGAAATAAGTATCATTGTCAGCTATAGCAGCCAATGATCTCATCATTATAAATAATGCTATCAGTTTTATTTTCATGTCGTACGTTTATCAATAAGCTGTTCAAAACCTGTTAGGCCTCTTGCTGATACTGTTACGGACATTAGTAACATTACTGGCAACACTTGTACCGTTTGCATGTTTTTCAATTTGTTAGTTCCTTCCTAGTCTCAACAGAAGTGTATACACAAAAGAAGCGCGAGACCGCTAAACTTATATCCAAGTGCAGGTTCTGGACTACCTCTGTGTTGAATACAAGCAAAAACAGCTCACGCCCTTGACTGTATATCAGCACCTAGGTGCAACATACAAACCAAAGGGAGAACGTTTTGTTTATTTCCTCAACACAGCTCGAATTGTCCAGATTCGCACTTGAGAAAAAGCACTAAACGCTTCCTTATAATAAAAACGTCCTAAAGGACAGTACAAATATACTACAATTTTCCTTTAATTATCCTTTTCACATATCAAATCTACATATATAAGCCGTTTATTTATCATTGATTATAAGATCTATAAACCTTTGTATATCACTAACCTCCTTATACTATATCTATTCTAACGAAGTAGAGAAGTAAGCTATATAGATTAGTTTCCTCTCAATACTGCTTACTTCTCATGTAATCTATTAATAGAATGAAAAAAGGGCGACAAGATAGAATCGCGGAGACGCTTACGCTTTTCATCCCTTCCAATCTATAAATGCAAGCTTCATTTATAAAAACAAAGGTTCCGTTTTTAAAAACAAAACTTGCATTTATAAAAATGAAGCTTGCATTTTAAGTTTGTAAATAACAAAAGAGAAGTTTACTATTGGACGAAAGGAAGTTTAGACTTAATCAAAAGAAACTTTATTGTTAATACTCAAGGAGAAGAGTAACTATCATTATTCAGTGGATATCATCCTAATAAAAAGTCTCGTATATCAATGAGACAACTTATTCAGTTATCTTTATGATATACGAGACTCAAATGTTATAAATAAAATCCTATTTTACAGGATATTATTTTGCTAATTCATTAATCACATCCATTATCTTCTGACCGATTTCCTCGGCAGCTTCCATAGTAGAAGCTTCACTATACACACGGATGATCGGTTCTGTATTACTCTTGCGCAAATGCACCCATTTGTCGGCAAAGTCTATTTTCACACCGTCGATATCGTTGATTTCTTCGTTCTTATAGATTTCCTTCACTTTGGCAAGGATAGCATCTACATCGATTTCCGGAGTCAAGTCTACACGGTTTTTAGCAATGAAGTAAGGAGGATAAGTAGCACGGAGCTCGCTAACCTTTTTTCCTTCGTGAGCCAGATGGCTAAGGAATAATGCGATGCCTACCAATGCATCACGTCCGTAGTGACTAGCAGGATAAATTACTCCACCATTTCCCTCACCGCCGATAACGGCATTGGTTGCTTTTATGGCTTCATCAAAATCTCCCAGGGTCAGGCAGATTTTGGCTAGCAGATGATAGCAGGCTCCTTTGGAGATGCGTCCTCTGCTATTATCTTCCGCAACCCATTGAACTGCAAATTCCATATCCGATTTGATCTTCTTCAGGATACCATCGCGCTCCACCGAACATAAGTTGGTAACGGGAGTTTCCACCTCCGTGAAGACGGCGGGAATATCATTGAATAACATACAAAGCCGGTAGTAGCGGAAGGCTCTGTGCCATAATGCCATACCCAGGATATTGTTTCGTTCGCTTTCGGATTCGTATGTCGCATCGTCTATTCGGGTTATTACAGTATTGGCGTAACGTATGCCGAGATAATCGTTGGTCCAGTACCAGTACATACGGTTTGTCTGGTCCCAGTTATTATTTGCTGTCGGCAGGATCTTTTCATTCAGGTTCTGGGCGGGACCGGAGATATCAGTCGTTCCCAAAACGCATTGCTCTGAAAAGATCATAGCGGTCAGTATGGGAGAATGTTGCCCTACGAACTCTTCCCTAAGTAAACGGTCGCATGCCGTAACGGAACTCAACATTCCTTCTTTATCGATCAAGGTATTTCCCGGAGAGTAGAAAGATAATGGATCCGGATCTAACCAGGATTCGCTACAACCTGTTGCCAGAAGCATTGTTGTCAGAATAGCATATATTATTTTTTTCATGACTGAATAGTATTATTTAGTTAGACATTAGAATGTTACATTGACACCCAGTGTATAGGTGCGATTGGTACTGCTTACGGTATTGGGGCTGTCGGCGTTGTATGCTTCCGGGTCATAATATTCCCAGTCCGGAGCCCAGCAACCTACATTCTTGATCGTTCCGTAGATGTTCATTCCCTCTATTTTGAATTTGTTCAGGAATGATTTAGGTACGGTATAGCCTATGGATATATTATCCAGACGGATGAATGACAGGGAACGATAGAAGTTCGCTCCGATATTCTTGTCATCCGAATATAAGCGGGCATACTCGTTGGTCGGATTTTCCGCAGTCCAGTAAGGGATCTTGAAATAGTTGGTCTTTGTCAATGTACCGGCTTCGAAATGCTTTGCACGCTGGTAAGGCGCTTTATGTCCCCAATAAGAATAAAGCATAAAGGACAGGTTCCAGTTTTTAAACAAGGTGAATTCGTTGCGAAGGGTCCAGCGGAAACGCGGTGTTTTGTATCCGATAAACTCCTTATCGTTGTTATCATAGATTTTATTGCCGTCCACATCCTTGATCTTCATATCTCCTGGGCGAAGACCATATTCAGCAGCCTGTTCGGCTTCATTTTCCTGCCATACACCGATAACGTTGTATGTCCAGATGGAACTGATATCCTTTCCGATGAACCATTCGTTCTTGATATCGTCCATCTCTTTCCGTCCGATGACATTTCCGTTGTCGTCCAGTACATTTTCATAATCGCCGTATAGATGGTTTACTTTGTTACGGTTTAAAGAGAAATTAAATGTGGTATTCCACTGGAAGTTCTTTGCATCGATATTCAAAGTCCTTAGGGAAAGTTCAAAACCTGTATTCTGAACTTCGCCCAGGTTGGCCATAACTTCACCGAAACCGATTGTTTCCGTGAGGCTGCGGTTGATCAACAGGTCGGAAGTAACCATTTTGTACACGTCGATATTACCGGAAATGCGGCTGTCGAGGAATCCGAAATCAAGACCGAAGTTAAAGGAACTGGTTGTTTCCCATTTCAGGTCTTTGTTTGCCATTGTGCTTACGTATATGGAGTTGGACAGGTCTATATTACCATTCAGGGTCTGATAAATGTACTGGTCCGTTTTCATTTCAGCTAAAGCTGCGTACATACCGATATCCCTGTTTCCGTTTTGTCCCCAGGATACACGCAGTTTACCGAAGTCCATTGCGGGGAATTTGAAGAACGGTTCTTCTGAAAATACCCATCCGAGAGCAACAGAAGGAAAAGTCGCATGCGGATTGGATACGCCGAATGCCGAATAACCGTCCCGTCTGACGGATGCTGTAAGCATATATTTTTTGTCGAACGAGTAGAACAAGCGTCCCATCAGGGCATCGCCGGTATTTCTGGTGTCGTTGCTGGAGATTGCCGGTACCGTACCTGCCTGCATTCTGTGATAACCCAGTATGTCGCTGGGGGCAAATTGCTGAGTAGTCTGTATTTCCTGCCAGGATTGGTTTTCTTCAGCATTCTGTAACAAGGTCACTTCTACCTGGTGTTTTTGGGCAAATGTATGTTCCCAACGGATCAGGTTATCCACCTGCCAGTTGTAGGACATTTCACTTCTTCGCTGCGCATCTCCGCCGAATGATTTCCATACAGGATGTTGTGAAGAGCGGTGGTTCCTGTAGTTGTACAGTAACAGGCGGGGAGAGAAATTTACCTGATAAGAAATACCGAACGGCAGTTTTATTTTGGCATACATGCTTCCGGTGAAGGAATTGCGTATCGCCGAACGGTCTATGAATGAATCGTTATAAGCCGAGTTAATGGAACTGGCATTGTCTATACCTGTCGGATACAGCATCGGGTTACCGTCCAGATCTGTCGGAGTGGAATAGGGAGTATTTGCCCATATCTGGTTCACACTGCGTGGGATAGCTCCCTGGTCACGATAAGAATATTGTACATTGACACCGGCTGACAGCCAAGAGGTTACATCGAAGTCCAGTTTCAGCCGGCTTCTATAAGATTTGTATTTATCACCGATAACAATACCTTCATTGTTCAGGTAACCCAATGACCAGTAATAACTGACTTTATCTTTCTTTCCTGAAATGTTGACATTATAATCTTGTCGGAATGCTTTCTGATATGTTTCATCATACCAGTCGAATGTTCTTCCGGCAAAATAGTTATCAAGCTCCGGTTCGAACAGTCCCAGGCGGACGAGCCAGTCATAGGTGTAGTTGCCGGTAGTGGGACGATAGGAGATCCAGTCTTCCAGGGTTACACCTGCCGGAAGGTTGTTGGGGTCTGAAAATTCTCCCGGTTTATGATCTTCGAAGATACTTTCCTGCACATCTTCGCGCCATGCAAGGTATTCCTGTGGGTTGTAAACATCCATCTTCTTCGCCAGGGTGGAGATGCCGACGCTGGCATTGAATTGGACGGTAGGTTTTTCAGCCGATCCTTTTTTCGTTGTGATCAGCACGACTCCGGCTGCAGATTTGGCACCATAAACGGCTGCCGAGCTGGCATCTTTCAATACGTCGATCTGGGCGATATCGTTCGGATTGATTTCATCGAGGCTTCCGTAGTAAATAATACCGTCTACCACCAATAAGGGTTCGTTGCTGGCTTTGATCGAACGTTTTCCGCGAATCTCCATGCTACCGCCGCCTTTCGCTGAGTTATCGAGTCCGATATTCAAGCCGGCAACGTTTGCCCTAAGGATATCCTGAACGGTAGCGGGACGTTCTTTTTCCAGTGAAGTCGCTTTTACCTGGGTCACGGCACCTGTCAGGTCTCTTTTCTTTTGTACACCGTATCCAACCACGACAACCTCTTCCAGATTCAGGATCTCTTCTGCCAGGCTGATGTTGAGTGTCTTTTGCCTTTTTACAGGGACTTCTTTCGTTACGTACCCGATAAAGGAGAATGCCAATACTGCATTTTCATTTGTAACGGTTATGGTGTAATGACCGTTAACGTCCGTTATAACTCCGTTGGTAGTCCCTTTTTCCATTACATTTACACCGGGTATCACTTCTCCTTTGTTGTCGGTGACGATACCTGTGACTGCTTGTTTTTGTTGAGTGGCAGAAGGAATGTTATTTGTCTCTGCTGCAAAAACTGGTACTATGGTCATAAGCAGGAAGGCCATAAGTAATAGATCGAATGCCAGTCTTTTTCCATTGTTGATTTTTTTCATACCATCGTACTTTTAAGATTAATAAACTTCCTAATTTTTCACCAGGGATAATGCTTTATTATAAATATCTTTTGTATTTACCGGTTTGCCGCCTTGCCGTATACTTTCATTGGCTGTTTCCATGAATGTGTATATCTCTATCGTTTCTGACGGGCTGACGGGGGCTTTGCCTGTCCGGAAGAATGTGAGGATCGATTTTAATAGTCCTTCATACCCTTCGTATCCTCCGGCAGGAACAACTTTCTTTTCACAAATGACCGTACCGCCATAGGAATGAGAACTGTTCCTTAGTCCTCGAAAAGTCCCTATGCGACCATCTTCCCAAACACCTACAGCGACATCGGAACCTTCATTGGAAGTACATGTGACGGATTGGCATCCTGCTCCCATCAGGGTGTATAATATTTCTACTCCATGGATCCCGTACCAAAAGAATCCCGCATGTGAAGGTTCGTTTGTACAGGGTGAATAGCAGTCTGCTCCGACAACCTTTCCTTCCGGGCCGTTTCCGTTTCTCAGTTCTGAATTTCGTGGAGAGAAACGTAGTGCCGAAGAGGAGAATATGGGCACTTGTTTTTCTTCCGCCAGTTTGTAGATTGCCAGAACATCGGAAAGACGGGCGGCTACAGGCTTGTCTATGAACAACGATTTACCGCTTTTTATGACTTCTGTTGCCTGTTCGGGATGTAAGGTCCCGTCGTTTGTTTCCAGTAAGACACAGTCTACCTGTTTTAGTAGTTCTGCTATGGATGAGGTTATTTGTATTCCATGACTTTTAGCTGTCTCCGTATATTTAGGTATGCGGTTGTAGCTGGATTCGATCGTTTGCGATCCGTAGGGATAAGCGGCTACTATCTTAAAACCGACGTAATCGGGTGCCTGGTTCTCTCCGTTGATCAACTTAATAAAAGCCTCGGAGTGGGAGGTGTCTAACCCGATAATGCCCAGCCTGATAGTCTCCTGTGCCTGGAGTCCGAAAGCTGTGAGCAATTGGAACAAGTAGTAATAATACATTTCGTTTCATAGGATTATCTTTTAGGAGTTATTATTTATTATCCTGTATTTCTCAGGTAAAAGAGATGCGCTGTCCATATCCAGATATAGCCGGGCATTTTCTTTATTGCGTAGAATCGTAGATGGATATTTTTCACTTACCGGAGCGTACAGTGTGTTGTAGATAGCCTGTGCCTTTGTTGTAGCCGGGACTATGCAAAAAGTATATGTAGCCGACATCAGGACAGGGATGGTGAGCGTGAATGCCTGATGAGGAACTTCGTTAAGTGATGGAAAACAGCCGTCGTGCACTTGTTGTAGCCTGCATTGAGGAGCAAGGTCGACCACTTTCATCCAGGCTTTGTCGTTGAAATCGGCTACATGGGGATCGTTGAAAGCGATATGTCCGTTCTCGCCTATTCCCATGCAGATAATATCGATTGTTCTTTCGGAAAGTAACCGGGTATAGCGCTCGCATTCCTGTTCGAAATGGTCTTTTGTCATTTGTATGTAGTAGACCTGTTTGAAGTCAACTTTTCTGAATATATGTTCTCCCAGGAAATTTCCGAATCCTTGCGGGGCATCCGGCTCTAAGCCGATATATTCATCCATATGAAAGGCATTGATCCGGTTCCATTCGATCGTGCTGTCGGCAATAAGTTCTGCCAGGAAATCATTTTGGGAAGGAGCGGCTGCAAAGATCATATTGATTTCGTCTTTGTTTCGTAATAACTCACGGATCGTTTGTGCGACATCCGATGCAGCGTTCGTTCCCATAGATTGCCTGTCAGTGAATACCTGTACAGTAAGCTTGTTGTTTTTAAAGTGTATCATTTTACTTTTGTTTTTATTTATTTCTTTAATGACCAGTTCATAATGCGGTATCCGAAGACGGCGTACCAGATCAGATATATATAGCAAGGTATTAATACCCAGTAGCCGGTTTGCAGGGATGTTATATCTGCCAGTTTGCCATAGACGAGCGGGAGGATCGCATTCCCGCAGAGGGCCATGACCAACATGGATGAACCTATTTTGGTGAAACGTCCCAGATTACGTATAGCATGAGGCCATATACCTGCATAAATCAGTGAGTTGGGGAGTCCCAGGGAAGCCAGGAACCAAATGGATAGACCGGCATTATGACCTAACAAGGAAATGTTCGTATGAGCGAAAATGACTCCGAAAGAGAGGATCAATCCCAATACAGTGCAGACTATCAATGCATTTTTTTGTGAAATATATCTGGGGATCAATACTATTCCCAACAGGTAACCCAATATAGTTGCTCCGAGTGTGTAGGATGGGAAGAACTTGGCATCCAGCAGGCCGACTCCCATGGAACCTGCATAGCTGATGATCGTATCTATGGCTACGACTTGTGTTCCGACATGTAGGAATAATGCCAATACTCCAAGTATCAGATAAGGAAACTGGAAAACAGAGGTCTTATTGCAGTTGGCGGTCGCCACCTCTTCATTCTCTTCTTCCGGGTTGATATCGGGTAGTTTCGATTTATAGATGAATAGACCGATAAACAGGAGTAAGAGACTGAGTATGCTGTAGGGAAGTATGACTCCACGTATCAGTTCATTGAGGGCTGCCTCCTTGGCTATCCCGCTCAACAGTCCTGATTCTACGGATTCCAGGATATCCTGGCTTTTGCCTAGTACGACTGCTGCAAATATGATAGGAGAGACTATACCGGCGAATTTGTTACATACCCCCATTATGCTGATACGACGGGCAGCTGTTTCAATGGTACCTATAATAGTGATATAAGGATTGGCTGCCGCCTGAAGGACCGACAATCCGGTTCCCATAGTAAACAGACCGATTAGAAAAATCCAGTAAGTCCTGTTCAATGCTGCCGGAATAAAAAGCAATGCGCCTGCTGCCAGGCAGAAGAATCCGTACATCATTCCTTTTTTATAACCGGTTTTTTTCAGTAAATAGGCCACTGGGACCGACATGACCAGATAGGCTATATAGAAGGCGAACGTAACAAAATACGATTGGTAGTTCGTTAATTCACAAGCTATCCTGAAATAAGGAATCAATATAGAATTGACCCATGATACAAAGCCGATAATAAAGAATACGACACCGATGATGGCGATTCCGATTATGACATTTTGTTTTTCTGTTGTGTGATTGTTCTCTGACATATAAACTGTATTTATAATTTCATTTCCCAGCCTTCCTGATAGTTTCTCGACCAGTATTTATCTGCTATCAGCTTGTTTTTGATATGCCCGTTTTCAGGATCGGTTTCCAGTCTTTCTCCTGAACGTTGGGCGATGTTTCCCAGTTGTACGAGAAGCGTGCTTATATGTCCGGATTCTATCCCGGCATTAAGTTGCTCTCCTTTTTTGATCGCATTAAAAAAGTTCTGGATATGGATGGCATCCAGTTGCTGTGCCGGATCCATTCGGTTACGCGGGTCAGTCTGTATTTTACTTTCTACTTCGCGGAGAACCTGGTTTTTATGATCCATGATTTTATAATGGTTTCCGCCTCCTATCAATAGATTGGCTTTTTCCCCGTAGAAAAGTGCACCGACTGAGTTCCCCTCTATTTTGAAAGAATTACAGGAATGCCCCTCCCATATCATTGATTTCTTTCCGCCAAAGTCCAGGTTGATAACCTGTGTATCGGGTGCTTCCCAGTCATCCTGGTAATAGTAACGTCCTCCGGTCGATTGTACGTTAGTCGGATAATCGAGTTCCATGCCCCACCGTAACAGATCGATCATGTGTGTGCCGTTATTCAGGGCTTCTCCGGTCCCCCATTGCCAAAACCAGTGCCAGTTATAATGGATGATATTATCTCTGTAAGCGGTACGTGGAGCAGGTCCTTGCCATAGCTCCCAGTCAAGCCAGTCAGGGACGGGGGCTTTTTCCCCGGTTCCGATGGGTGCCCGGTTGTTAGTGTACCATGATTTTCCGAAAAAGACATTTCCTATGGTTCCTGCTTTAATCTCATTGATAGCTTCCACAACATTAGGCCATGAACGGCGCTGGTTTCCCATCTGGACTACCTTATTGTATTTTTGTGCTGCACGAACCAGTATTTCGCCTTCTTCCGGTGAATGGCTACATGGTTTTTCAAGATAAACGTGCTTGTCTGCCTTCATCGCCAGTAAGGCTGCCGGAGCATGCCAGTGATCGGGAGTGGCTATCACTACTGCATCCAGATCTTTCTTTTCAAGCAACAGACGTAAATCCTTATATCCTTTCGGAGTCGTATTGCTGATTTTGGAAACTTCTGCAATACATTTGTTTAAAGCTCTGGAGTCGACATCGCAAATGTGTTTTATGATGCAGTTCTCCTGTTTGGCAAAATTCCTTGCCAAAGCGGCTCCACGGGAATTCACTCCTATACATCCTATCTGAATCCGGTCGTTCGCTCCTACTATGTTCGCATAGCTTTTCGCACTGAATTCCGGTAACACGCCACCGAATGATAGCATAGCTGTTCCGGCTACTGCTCTTTTTATGAAATTGCGTCTTGTTATCATATTACTTAATTTTAGTAAATCTCAATATGACAAATTTAGGGAGATGAATTATTCATTTTTACCCACTTGTCGAAACAGAATCCTCAAAATACGTCAAATTTGATAAACTGTATTTCCGTTTATGAGAGTGCGTGTTATCTTTATCTGATCGTCGAACAACAGGATATCTGCCTCTTTTCCTGTCTCAAGGGAACCCATTCTGTCATCCATATGCAGGATACGGGCGGGTGTGGCTGTCATCATTTTTACAGCATCCGTTAAGGGGATTCCGGCAAGCTGCACCATCGTCCGGATAAGGCGGTCGGCTGTTGCTACACTACCCGCAAAAGCACTTCTGTCAAGCAGTTTGGCAACGCCGTCTTCTACTATTACGGTTTGTCCTTCTTTCAGGCTTCCCAGCTTGTATTGACCTTCTGGCATTCCTGCTCCGCGCATGGAATCAGTTATCAGGGCGATCCTGTCGGTTCCTTTGAATTTGTAAATGAGTTGAAGCAGGCTTTTAGGAAGGTGGATACCGTCTGCAATGATCTCGACATCCATGTCGTCTATCAGGAATGCGGCTTCTACGGCTCCTGCATAGCGGAGGGCGTTACGACGAGTAACGGTTTGCATTCCTGAATAAAGATGGGTCATCAGGGAATACCCGGATTTATGAGCTTCCATCACTTCCTCACAGATTGCGTCTGTATGCCCGATGGAAGGAATTATTTGTTTTTCACAGAGTAATTGACCTAATTCCATAGCACCGTCCAGTTCCGGAGCTATGCTCCAGCGTACAATGTCGTCTGTGGCATTCAATATCTTGGTATAATGTTCCGGTGTTGGAGTTTTTAGGTTTGCCGGATCTTGTGCTCCCCGCTGGTTATAAGAAAAATAAGGTCCTTCCAGATGGAGACCCAGGAACTTTGCTCCGGTTTTATTCTGTTTCTTTGCTTTACGGAAGACTTCAAATGTATGAAAAAGTTCTTCATCGGGGCAAGTCAGTGTAGTGGGTAATAAAGCGGTTGTACCGTAACGTGCATGTGTGTTAGCCACAGTCAGATAAGCTTCTACTGTTCCGTCCATAAAGTCAGCGCCTCCGGCTCCGTGGGTGTGCAGATTGATAAAACCGGGGGAAACATACTGTTGTTTGGCATCGATGACTTCACTAGCCTCGTTATATGGAGGTTGACCTTGCCCTATATCGGTTATTTTACCGTTTTCGATAATGATATAACCATTATCGAGGATTCCGCTCGAAAGGATCAATTTCCCGTTAGTGATGATTGTCTTAACCTCTTTTCTACTGTTTGATGATGATATTGCATTCATAATAGTGCTGTTTTAATGTTCAAACAACACAAAGTAAGCATAAAAAATAAGCTCACATGGTACCGATTGCGAAATAAAAACCTTAAAAAACGAACACCTCTTCATAAAGGGTCGACTTTGTTTTATTTGTTTTTAGGGGTGAATCGTTTCCGATATTGGAGAGGAGTCATTTCTTTTGCTTTGGTAAAGATACGGGAAATATTTTTGTAGTCAGTGAAGCCTGACCGGGTTGCAGCCTCGATCAGCGGCAGGTCGGTAGTGATCAGCAGGTCGGCGAATTTCTCTATGCGGAGATCCAGAAGGTATTGGTATACGGACGTTCCGGTTTCTCGTTTAAATTTCTTTTCCAACACTCGTCTTGAGAAAGGTACTATTTGAGTCAGTTCATCGACTGATAAAGGATTCTGATAATTATTGTCGATGTATTGCAGTAGTTGTTCTATATGTCTGTCGGATACGGCAAAACGTTCCGTAGAGGCACGGGGGACGATCCGTACAGGTTTTATTATAATATCGACTGGTGCAATGATCTTCTTTTCTATAAACTGATGAAGTAGTTTTCCTGCTTCATAACCGCCATTTTCTATATCCAGTTCAATGGACGATAGTTGAGGATCGGAGATATTACATAATAATTTATCATTGTCTACACCCAACACTGCGATTTCTTCGGGAATGCTGATATCATACATCTTGCAGACTTCGGTGATTTGTAAGGCATAATAGTCGTCACAGGCAAAAAGGGCTATCGGCTTAGGTAGGCTTAGTAACCATCTGCTTACTTGTTCGACATCAAAACACCATTTTTCACTGGGTACCCGTTTCCGGTTATTAAATTCATAAACCTCATACCCCTTGTTGCTGACGATCTTTTTGAAGCCTTCGCCACGTTCACGTCCCCACACTGTATCTGTCAGACCATAGTAAGCAAATGATTTATAGCCTTTATGCAGGAAAAAATTAGCAGCGATGACACCTGTCCCGAAATAGTCACCCGTCAGATTGGAAATACCGGAGCTTCGTTCTTTGTAATTTTGAACGATGATCGGTATATTTAACTGGTTTAAAACAGATAGGTCTATATCCGAGAACTGGGCGATGATTGCGTCCGCTCCCCATTTTTTCGCCCATTCCACAACTCCTTCGTCGCCATAAAGTTCCCGGAAATACAAGGGCATTCGGTAAAAGGCCCATGGACCGACTTCCCTTGCATATCTAACGACATTTTCCAGAAGCGACCGGCTGTAGCCACTGGAAAAATCGGTTAACAGAAGTATTTTTATCATATTGTGGTGTTTTTAAAAACTAGCTTTCTCCGGCTCCGGTGCCACATACGTTAATATCTGGCCGCTCAGTTGGAGGAGGGAGATTTCGCAGAGTTTGGTCGAATATTCGGCGATGGATTGCCGTTCTTCGGCTTCCAGCAGGCTGATCTGGGCTTCACGCAATTCGATGCCGGATAACTCACCCAGTTTGTAACGGTCTATTGCGATGCGATGGTTTTCGAGGGCGACAATTACGTTTTCCTTTTCCAGGCTCCACAGGTCGAGGTTGTTTCGGTAAGCCATCCACAGATTGCTCATGTCGGCACGGAGGCCCAGTTCCAGTTCCTGCTTTTTCAGCTGGCT
>OLWB01002353.1_pt1 | contig 15352 bp, 12 predicted proteins | sample 1673331 | NCBI WGS metagenome assembly OLWB01 (sample SAMEA3178943, study PRJEB25190) | human gut metagenome | biome: human gut; feature: human-associated habitat; material: faeces | place: Austria | collected 2013
ATCAAAATACTCCACATCTGGATGCAGTGCGTGAGGTTCTGAATTATCTAAGCGATAACACAGATGAAAACGGATGGATGCATTATAGTGCTGATTCAATGGGCGCAGCACCACCTGCAATGGATTTTGCAATGTCAACAGAATATCAGTATTTCGAAGATTATAAGAATTATATGTCAAATAACCAGACAAAACCATGGGTATACTCACAGCTTGAGTCCGGCGCTGGTGATATGATTGGGCCGGTAATTCAGGGATATTTTGCCGGAACAACGGATATGGATACTACTTTAGATCAGTTAGATTCGAAATTTTCAGAGCTTCTTGAGTAAAGTAAAATCGGGAAAGGTATAAGTGGTAACAGAAGCTTCTGCAGAAATATTGCAGAAGCTTTTGTTATCAGAAAGGAAGATAATTTTATGTTGGATTGTTGTAAAAAAAATAAATGGTTTTATTTTGGTCTTACGATTCCGTCGATGTTATTATACGTTCTTGCACTTGCAGGTCCATTACTTTTAGGAACACTTCCGGCGTCTTTTTATAATTGGAATTTGATAAAAGGAAATAAAGATTTTGTCGGTCTGGGAAATTACACTAAGCTTCTTGGAGACGAGACATTCATTCATTCTGTGGTATTTACTTTAATTCTGGCGGTAATATCAATTTTAATGTCAAATCTGATTGGCTTTGTAATAGCATATTTTTTAGATTCAAATGTACGGTGTAAAGGCGTAATACGTTCTTTATTTTTTATTCCTAATATTATCAGTGGTGTAATGGTTTCTTTTGTATGGTCTTTTATTTTTACAGGAGCCATTCCAAATCTGGCCAAAATTTTGCACGTAGATGCATTGGCTAATATCAGCTGGTTTGGAAATGCAGGTACTGCGGCTTTTACAGTTATTTTAGTAACAACATGGCAGTCTACCGGTTTTCTTATGATGTTATACATTACAGGATTGCAGACAATACAAAAAGATGTGTTGGAAGCAGCTGTTCTGGATGGATGTACAGGAATTAAGAAAATTATTTATATCCAATTGCCATTGTTAATGCCGACAATTACAATTAATCTCTTTGTATCAATTGCAGGAGCTTTCAAAGCATTTGACATTCCGTTATCACTGACTGGTGGAGGTCCGGCAAATAGTACACAGACAATTGCACTGAATATATATAATGATGCATTTGGTTCGTTTAAAATGGGATATGGCTCTGCAAAATCTATAATACTGTTTTTATTGGTAGGTATTATTGCATTGATTCAGCTTAAGATTACTAGAAAAAGGGAGGTACAGATGTAAAGTGGAAAAAGAAGGAATGAATAAAACAGTAGTTTTAAAAAGTATTTTGTGGCTGTGCCTTGGAATTATCTTTATACTTCCGGTTTTTCTTATTATCATGAATGCGTTTAAACCGAATAATGATATATTAACCTCGTTTATCTCATTTCCCAAAAGTTTATATCTGGAAAATTTTTCTGAAGCAATGCGGATTATGAACTTTTGGACAGTATTTCGCAATACGCTGTTTGTGACGGTATGTACTGTCATAGTTGCCAGTGCCGTGTCTTTTATGAGTGCATATGGAATTTCACATCTTCCTCAAAAGACAGGTGACAAATTATACACATTGTTTGTAGTAGGACAGATTATTCCGTTTCATGCAGTTATGATTGCAATTTCTATGTTATCTACAAAACTGGGACTGACTAATACGCATTTAGGACTGATTATATTTTATAGTGGGTTTTATACATCGTTTGGTGTTATGACATATGTCGGTTTTCTGAAGAGTGTGCCAAGAGAGTTGGAAGAGTCTGCTGCAATTGACGGTGCGGGACCTTTCAGAACAATGGTGCAGATTATTTTGCCACTGGTAAAATCCACAACAGTGACAATTGGCATTTTGTTTTTCCTTTGGACATGGAATGATCTGTTACTTCCGAGTATTATGATCAGCGATGTGAACCTTCGTACAATTACAGTTAATTTATATATGTTTAAATCTTCTACTAATGCTCAATGGAATCTTTTGATTGCAGGATTAGTTGTAAGTATGATACCAATTATAATTATTTATATTGTAGGACAGAAACATATTACAAGCGGTTTAACAGCGGGTGCAGTAAAATAAAAAAGACAGGAGAAGTAAAGATGAGTACATTTTATGAAGATAATATGAACATAAAAAAGATAAATGGTTTTACACTTCAGCAGGTATCAAGGGATGTATGGGCAATTGATGAGTTTGGTATAGATATTATGTATTTGATTATTGGAACGGAAAGAGCCTTATTGATTGATACTGGCATTGGAATAGGAAATATACGGTCAGTAGTAGAAACAATGACTCATCTGCCTTATGATGTAGTAAATACGCATCATCATTATGACCATGTGGGTGGAAATGGGCGCTTTTCAATGGTTTATGCACATAAAAAAGCAATTCCGGTTATTCAGGAACAGAATAATCTGCAGTCACGTAAGGAATTTTTCCGTTCACAGGAAGCCCGTCCAGAATACAATTATGAAGCAAGCCTGGAATTTGATGCATCAATTATGGGTGACTTTGAGATGAAAGGAATAGAAGAAGGATTTGTTTTCCATCTTGGAAATAGAGATTTGGAGGTTTTGGATACACCAGGACATACTAAAGATGGAATTTGTTTATTAGACAGAAAATACAGATTACTATTTTCCGGAGATACTGTTGTAAGTACGCCAGTATTGATGTTTGATACGTTTTCTGATACAATGAGTACATATCTGGAATCATTGAAAAAATTATCTCAATTAAGAAATTCATATGAACTTATTTTTCCGGGTCATTATCTTCGACCAATCGGAAGCATCTATATAGATGACCAGATTTCCTGTATTCAGGAAATATTAGAAAAGCATTTGCTTGGAGAAAAAGAAGAGTGTGGTATGACAAAGAGCGAAGTGTATTTTTACCAAAAGGCTTTAGCTTCTGTGTTATATACAGAAGATAGAATCTGCTGAATCAATCTCCGGTATAGACGCATGATATATGCGCTATACCGGGGATTCCTGTTTGTAAGAGAGGTACTAAAAAGAGATGAAGGAAAAAAAAGGACGATTATATAAGTTTTATGGAAAATTAACGATTCGAAATAAATTACTTATTTCCTGTCTCCCATTTGTTGTTTTAGGATATTTTTTAATTTTTTATAGTACTACAGTTATTATGTTTGATCAGATGAAGCAGATGGTATATGATCAGACAGAACAGAATGTTATGGAAAAAAAGAAGCTGGTTAATACATTATTAGATAATTATAATCAGGCTACCATAAAATTTTTATATTATACAAATGAAGTGCAGGAATATTTAAATACCCGTCAAAGTGTATTAAGTGTTGAAGAGCAGGAAAAACTGACTGATATGATTTCTTATCAGATAGGATCTCTTATTACAAATAATCAGGATGCGTTAATGAATGTGTGTATTTATAATAAGTTTAACGAATTATATATTAATAATGCAATTTATTATAATACAATAGAACAGACAAATGATTTTGCAGAAATACTGAAAGAAGCAGCAGAAGAAAAGCATGGAAAGCCGGTGCTTCGTATAAATCCCGTGAGGAAAAATATGATTACTTTTGCAAGAAATATCTACGTTCCCCAAATAGAAAAAAGTGATGAAAAAATCGGATTTCTGATGATGGATATTGACAAAACGGGTATGGAAAAAATCATACAGACAGGAGAGGATAGAGATGTGAACGCTATTCTCATATTGGATTCAGAAAATAATATTCTGGTTAATGGTTCAAATTTATCTGATGATAAATGTAAAACCATTTTGAAAGAACCATCTGGAAATTATAAAATTATCAGATATAATCTTCAATATGATGGGTGTAGTCTTGTAGGAATTTTGGATAAAAATCTGCTTTTTAAGAGTGTATATAAAATTTTCTTCAAAGAGATGGTGATGATTTTGGCTGCAATTTCAATTATTTCAATTGCATTATTCATAACTGCGGCTAAAATTGCAGAACAGATTCAGAAATTTATTGTAAAATTACGTCAGACTACAGAGATAAATTCCAATGCGTATGTTGAGGTTGATTCCAATGATGAATTTAGAGAACTGGCAAATGTTTATAATGCGATGTTGGAAAGAATTGACTTGCTGATTCAGCAGGTATATAAACAGCAGTTGTTAATGAAAGATGCCCAGATTGAATCTCTTCAGGCTCAGATTAACCCACACTTTCTATATAATACATTAGACTGTATTAATAGTCTTGCTGATATGGGTAAGACTACGGAAGTTAAAAAGACGGTAACATCTCTTGGAAGCATTATGAGAATGTCTATTAAAGGGGCACAGTTTTTAAAGATTGAAGAAGAATTAAAGTATGTAAATCAATATTTGTATATTCAGAAAATGCGCTTTCAGGAACATATTATCTGTCTGGTAGAAATACCGGAACAATTATATGAATATTACATTCCAAAGCTGATGATACAGCCGCTTTTGGAAAATGCAATTGTCCATGGGGTTTCAGAATTGAAAGAAACAGGAATGATAGCAGTAACCGGGAAGGAAACGGAAGATGCAATTTATATTACTGTAAAAGATAATGGAAATGGGATGCCGGAAACTATTATCAGACAGCTGGAAGAAATAAGAGAAAATGGAATACTGAAAGAGAAGGAACACATTGGTATCTTTAATATTCAGCAAAGACTTTTGCTACTGTACGGAAAGGAATATGGTTTGACTGTGGAACATGTAAAGCCATCGGGGACAGCAGTAACCATCTGTATTCCCAAAACAAAGGGGGAAAAAGGATATGAAAGTGGTAATTATAGATGATGAACCATTGATATCAGACAAATTAAAAAGGATCATGGAAACGGGACTACGGGGTATGCATACGGTTTGTGCTTTTACAGATGCACAGATGGCATTGGATTATATTGAACAGGAAAAACCTGGGGTTATTTTGACAGATATTCGTATGCCGGGCATCACTGGAATCGATCTGGCAAAGCAGATCAATCAAATGGATTATGGAGCAAAAATTGTTTTTCTGACTGGATATGCAGAGTTTGAATATGCCAGATATGGAATAGAGTATAAAGTTTTTGACTATCTTTTAAAGCCCGTAGATGAACAGGAAGCAATCAAGTGCTTAAATCGAGCGATTAGTGCATTTCATGCAGAACAAAAACATACGGAAATGTATCAGATTTTCCAGGATTATTTTGTTAAAAATCAGGAGCTGATCAGACAACAATTTGTGGAAAAACTCTTTTTTCAACCTGTAATTTTTTCAGAAAAACAGATGGAACTGCAAAAGCAGAAGCTGCGGATTGCAATAAACGGATATAGAGTGGTGGCTGTTACATATGACAGGAATCATATGCCTTTGGAAGAAGAGAGCTATTACAGTTATATAATCCATGAATTTTTTCTGAAAAAATTTAAAGAGATACTGGCACTGGAACATGGTGGTATCTTTTATATGATCTGGCCAACAGAAGAAAAGACACTGTGGAAATTCTGCAGTAAATTAGAGCTGATCAGAAGAGAACTGGCCCAGTTGCAGCCACTGGATTGTATGATAGCTGTCAGCCATTATTCTGAAAATCTGTCTGATATTCAACAGATGAAAAAGGAAGTGTTGAAATGTCTGGAATACGGAAAAGATACGGGATGTACGCAGTTGCTTTCATATCAGGATTTACCGATGGAATATAAGGAAAATGACTTTTTCGATGTTACAGAAGCAATTACAGAACTGATCAGATATCTTCGATCCGGTAATAAGAAAAAAATATTCGAACAGATGCAGAAGATTATCAATGAGACAGAGAAAGAGACAGAAAAATATTTTAACAATATCATGGAGTTGATAGGTGCCAATATATTTTTATTTCTTTCAGGAATTCCATTGGATAAGGAAAGCAAAAATAAGATTACGGAATCATTTGAGCAACAGATTCATGTACAATCGGAAAGAAAGACAAAAGCAGACTATATGAAATATTGGCTGGAGTATATTGCAGATAATATTCAAAGTATGCATAATAATGATCAGAATCAGCTAATCCAGCAAATTTATAAATATCTGAATGATAATTTTTCACAACCAATCGGTCTGACAAATGTTTCAGAACATGTAAACAGAAATCCTTCGTATATCAGTCGTTTTATCAAACAGGCTACCGGAAGAAAATTTTCTGAAATTCTTGCAGAACTGCGTTTGGAGAAGGCAAAAAAATTATTACGTTCGTCTAATTTAAAGATTACTCAGATAGCAGAACAGGTAGGATATCCCAATCTACAATATTTTACCCGGGTTTTTACTGGACAGATGAATATGACACCGGCAGAATATCGGAAAATTACAACTTATTTTTAAGTATTACTATGTTGCAACTTTGTATAGTATTTTATAAGTATAAGGATAGTCGACTTTATAATGACGATTTTGCAACTCTACATACAAATAAATGTAAAGGCAAATGCAGCCTCTATATCTGTAAGCAGGAAAAAAGAGATATAGGGGTTGCATTTATTTTTTTACTGAATCAAATAAGCACTCTGCGCGATTACGAAAAGCAATGAGCAGTGGGTGGTGGGGACTTAACGTATAGAAATAAAAATAAAGGTAGTCAAGAAAAGTGGTTCACGTCGTTTTTTGTATAAAAACATGAAAATATTATGAATAAAAGCTAATAAAACGTGAAAAAAAGATTGAAAAAGGCTCATAAAACGTGATAGCTTTGAAGAAAGGAGGCGGTTCTATGTATTTAAAAAGAAAGATAGATGAGTACCTGCTGGAGTGGAAAAAAAATGAAGAAAGACTTCCGTTAATTATAAAAGGTGCAAGGCAGATTGGAAAAACGGAATCTATTAATCATTTTGCAGAACAAAATTACAGTAATATTGTGAGTATTAATTTTGTTCTGGAACCTAAATATAAAACAATATTAAGTGACGGATATGCTGTTGAAGATATTATAAAAAATATTTCTATGATAGATACATCAAAAAGATTTATAGCAGGTGACACTGTGATTATTTTTGATGAATTACAGGAGTTTCCGGATATTGCAACTGCCTTGAAGTCCTTCCGGATAGATGGAAGATTTGATGTCATATGCAGTGGTTTCTTGCTTGGAATCAATTACAGAAAAATTCATAGCAACAGTGTGGGATATAAAACAGATTATGAAATGTTTTCGATGGATTTTGAAGAATTTCTGTGGGCGAAAGGATACTCAGAGAAGCACATTGAAGATATCTTGCAACATATGCAGACAGGAACTCCATTTTCAGAAACCGAATTATCAGTCTATAAAAAATTGTTTTTGGAATATTGTGTACTTGGCGGTATGCCTGCAGTAGTAAAAGTATATATTGAAAAAAATCTTTTTACAGATACTCTGGAAATCCAGAGACAGATCCAGATGGATTATGAAGAGGATATCAGAAAATACGGTTTGCAATTGGAACCGGATTACCGCGCTTGGGAAAATCCGATAGGAGGAAGTGATAATGGTTCGTTTGCCAAAGTAGGTATTCCGATTATCTGGTATCATACGGACGGGCATCCTGATTATCACCAGCCTTCCGATCATGCCGACCGATTGAACTGGGATAAGATAGTGGAAATCACTAAGGCTTCTTTTCTTAATATGTGGAAGATGGCAAATGAGGTGTCATGGTAGAGCTTTTATTCTTTCTCTCCAAGTGAATTAAACATAAGTTTTGCTCCCATGCTCTCACTTTCTGCCTGTATCGCTTTGTTCATCGGCGTTTCAGCTGTGGTAGCAACTGTGGTGGCAGAGTGGGAGCAAGCTGTTGCTCTCACTCTGCGTCGCCTTGCAATATGTGGTTTCCTTAATGTTATTGTTTGATTTGCAGGGTGTTAACTCCTGCTGTATCAACTGTTAATGATTGACATGCCAGTTATTAATAATTGAAAAATCAGGTGTTAATAGCTGATGCCTCATGCATTATTGGTTGATAAATGATTGGTTCTTTTTGAAAGAACAGGTGGATTGAAACTACTGTTACGACCGAGTAAACCGGATCATGCGGTTCATTAAATTCAGACGATTGGTGTTTCAAGAAGTTTCAAACGCTTGAAACACTTTGTTCCAAGGCTTGAAACACTTTGTTTCATTACTTGGAACACTTTGTTTCAAGGCATGAAACACTTTGTTCCAACGGTTGAAACTGGGATTGGAACTACATGTCTTGATTCATTTCGTCGTACTTCCGTCTTTCCCGGTACTATATGGTCGTACTTCCTCCCGATTAAATATCGGCTCAAGGTCAAAAGGTCTAGCATTTTGGTCAATAGGTCGAATCATACTCGTTTTATGTTTCGGATCGATTACATTTGCTGTCAAATTCTCTAATAATTTAGTAAAATATGGGTCATAATATCTTTTTGCTTGATATTTCTCATCTGACAGAAATGGATATGGTTTCTTTTATAAAAGGGGAGATAGTGTTATCGGATAATATGGAAATCCCTTTCTCCGAACCTTTGGAGCAGTTGCCTCAAAACGATTTTCCTGTTCAGGCGGGAATGTCTATGGTACTGTTTTGTTTGCAAGGAGAGCTGCATGTACGGATTTCTTTGAAAGAATACACGTTGCGTCCGGACATGTTTTGTGTTATAATCACGGGGATGATTTTTGAGGTACTTTCTATAAGTAATGACTTTCGGGGATTTATGATAGCTACCCGGACCAATTTTATGCCTGTCACCGAAAAGACGACTCAGGTAATGTCTTTTTATAAGTGTTTGCAGAGTAGACATTGCTTTGTTTTAGAGGAAAAGGAAGTAATGGCGTTTGTTGGGGTCTATCACTCCATTAAAGCGACTTTGCAGGAGCTGGACCATCCTTACCGGATTCCGATGCTGCAATCTTATGTACAGATATTGTATTATAGAATGCTGCCTATAGTGCTGAAGGAAGAAGAGTCACGGTCAAAGTATTCGCATACACGTCAAGAGGAAATCTTTCAGCGTTTTATTGGTGAAGTGGAAAAACATTACCGGAAGGAACGGAGTGTGAAGTTCTATGCGGACTTGTTGTGTATTTCTCCTAAGTACCTTTCTACTGTCATTTATAAGATCAGTCAGCAACTGGCAGGAGAATGGATCGATGCTTATGTAATACTGGAAGCCAAAACGTTATTAAAATCAGGCAGACTGACTATTCAGCAGATCAGCGAACAGCTGAACTTCTCGAATCAATCATTCTTCGGGAAGTTCTTTAAGCGCTGTGCTGGTATGTCTCCAAAGGAGTATATCAATAGTTGACTTGGTTATCAGACCTTAGAACCGGCAACGGAGATCTATGCCGAATTGTGCGGGACGTCCTTTCTGCATGAATCCTTTGTTCATCGTCTCAAAGTAGAAGGCTGCATAGTCTTTGTCCAGGAAGTTACGTGCCCAGAAACTGATCATTGCGTCTCCTATTTCCAGGTTTGCACGCCAGTTGAGGGTACCGTAGAAGGCTTGGCTGACATCGTTCTGCTCAGTCCAGTAGATACGTCCGGCTGCGTTATAGTTTGCCTGGAAAACCACCCGGTCAAAGATAGAACGGGGCTTGCAGGTGATGGCGTATTCTCCTCCGATATTTAGTGTGTGCTTGGGGACGAAGGGGACGTATTTGCCGTTATAGTCTGCTTTCACAGTCAGGTTGCCATCTTTATCTTCTTCATTGACAATATAATCGGTAAAGGTGGCATATGTATATCCATAGCTTGCGTTCAGGCTGAGTTCGTTTGTCAGGCTGGCACGGAGAGATGCTTCTGCACCGTAGCTACGGCTTTTACCGGCATTGATCGTGATACGTCCCAGGCCGCTTGCCGCAAATTGAGAGATTTGCTGGTCGCGTGTATCCATGTAGAACACAGCGAGGTCTGCCCAAAGTTTTCCTTCCCATAAGGTGAGGTGACTGCCTAGCTCGTAGTTCCAGGAGTATTCGGGTTTGTATTGGGTAGCTTTACTCACTTGGGGGAGTTCTTTCTTTTGGCTCTCTATTGTTGCTGCCATCGCACTTAGTTTGGGGTCGGCTGCCAATGCCTCAATTGCTGAATTCATTAAGCCTCCCTTTGCCAAATCGGAGAACATCTGTATATTATAACCTCCTGAACGATATCCTTTGGATACGGTTGTGTAAACACTATTTCCTTTTGTCCATTCATATTGTAAGGCAAATTTAGGAAGTAGCTGAAGGTAATCTGTAGATTCTTTCCCTATGAAAGATGCATTTCCTTCCAATCCTTCGCAAGTAAGGAAGGGTTTAGGGGCACCGGGCATTGTGATAGAGAAATCAAAGTTAAGAGGATCGGAAACTGAGTTATAGTCCATCTTTAGCTTTTCATAATCCAGTCTCAAACCAACTGTTGCAGATAGTCCTTTAATAAATAAATTATTAAATGTGGACTGATGGAAGATGGCTCCATTCAAAATTGGTGTATCAAAACTACCTCCTACAGCTAATCCTTGGTTATTGATGTTCATATGCATCTTGGGCGCTCTGGGATTACCGGCTGTGATATTTTCGAATTGCTCATTGGCATTATCTTCTATGACGGATCTGACTCCCTCCTGTCCGAATTGTACAGGTCCTGTAGTATGCAGCCATTGATAAAACCCGGAAACTCCAGTGGCCCATTGCCAATTATTTCCCGGCTTTGATTTGAAAGTGATTTCTTCTGAAATGGTATTTGCTCTTTGTTTTTGTTCCAATGTATAGATGTCTTTTTCTGTGAAATCCTGATCGAGGAACATACGGTCATTCAGGTTCTGATAACCAGTGACAGCGCTGAGAATAAAGTTTCTGGCTTGGTATTCTATATTTATTCCCGAATTAAGTAATCCCCGCCGATAACCGCTGCGCTCGTTATTGGCTATTTTACCAATGTATTCCGGACGTGTCTCTTCTCCTTGAGTGACACCTGTGTATTCATAAGGATAACCGCCCTGGTCACCGTATTCATAGTTTAGTGTCATGTCGATTTTTAGGTTTGATGTTGGCATATAGATACCACGGAAGCGTCCGCCTCCGGCATTACTTTTGTCTACTTTTTCATTATTCCGAGTCATATTTTCGAAGAAACCGCCTGCATGTTCGTAAAATCCTCCGGTAGAGAAAGCGAAGCGATCGGATATGCGGTGATAATGTGTCAATGAAACATTGTAATTATTATAGGTCGCAGCTCCCATTCGGATATCAGTACCTTGATAAGTAAAAGGTGATTTTGTATGTACTTTGATGAGACCTCCCATTGTGTTACGTCCATAGAGAGTACCTTGCGGACCGCGAAGTATGTCAATACGTTCAATATCGGCATAATTGAAGTCGAAAGCTGATTTGTCGATATAAGGGATGTTATCTACGTAGAGTCCCACAGATGGGGTATTGATACGTGAGCCGATTCCGCGAATATAAATAGAAGTAGTCAGCTTCGAACCATAATCCGGAATGAAGAGGTTAGGAACAATACCTGTTAGGTTTTTCACAGATTGTACCTGATTTGCCTGCATGTCTTGTTGTGACAACAGTGTTGTGGCAGTTGGTAACTCGCGTAGTTTACGATTCTCTTTTGGAGCAGCAATCACTACTACTTCTTCGATGTCCACTACTTTTAGAGAATCTTTAGGTAAATCTTCAGCCCATGCTGTCCCTGTTGTTAGGAGTGCGAGGGCAATCATCATATTCTTTGTTTTCATTCGCAGTTAATTTGTCTGGTGCAAAGTAACGGCAAATATATAAGACGGACAATCCTCATTTATTAGGATTATGCCTGATTTTTTAAGAAATCAGATCCGGTCAGCCTCTATGTATCCATTCATTACAGCATAGATAGTCAATCCTGATACCGACTTGATTCCCAGTTTTTCCGTGATATTTTTTCTGTGGGTGATGACAGTAGTCAGACTGATGTTCAACTTGTCAGCAATTTCTTTATTGATCAATCCTTTGGTAATTAATACAAGCACTTCTATTTCGCGGGCAGATAAGATTTCCTGATGTGCTTCCGGCAGGGCAATCGTCTTTCACTGGATAACCGTTGTGGTGTGCATGTTGATGAAGTTTCAGCAGACTTTTCACAAGCTTTTCTTCTGGCTCATAAATATTGAGTACCGGCACGCCCGACAACTGGAATTGCGGACTGTCACTGGCCAGTACAATTGTTTTTCGTTTTCGGGGAAGGAAGAAGGCATTGTGTTCAACATAGATTTGTGCTGAGATGAAATAATGAGCATACATATCCGGGGTATCATCTATCAGCTCACTGAAACTATGGAAGGTACGAATCGTTGCCATTGGAATAATCTCTTCCAATATACTTTTTAGTCCAAGGCAAGTAAGGGTGTTAGATTCAATAATCGCTATTTCGGGTTTATTATTCATCTTATCACAGAGTTTTTATTATTGATTTATATAATTAGCTGCCGCTTCCGCACATCGTTCGCCATCTACTCCTGCCGAGACAATTCCACCTGCATATCCCGCACCTTCTCCGCAGGGGAATAACCCGCGGACAGTCACATGCTGTAACGTCTCCTTATCTCGTACGATGCGGACAGGTGAGGAAGTGCGAGTCTCTACACCGATCATGACCGCTTCATTTGTAAGGAAGCCATGACTGCTACGCCCGAACTGCTGAAAACCGAGAGCTAACCGTTTACTGATAAACTCCGGCATCCAGAAATGGAGTGGAGAAGAAATCAATCCCGGACTGTATGAAGATTCCGGTAAATCGTAACTTAACTTCTTGCGGGTAAAGTCCAGCATGCGTTGTGCCGGCGCCGTCTGGCGTCTGCCCCCCTGCAACCAGCATTGACGTTCCAACTCCTCCTGAAAGTGAAGGGGAGTAAGTTGAGCATGGAGAGCCGAGAGTTGGGAACTGCTCAGCAATGGGTTAACGGCCAATAGCCGCTCATTCTGTTGCGCAGCCAATTCTCCATTTTCCATTTTCCATTCTCCATTCATTAAGTCTTCCGGCTGAATCTCTACTACCATTCCCGAATTACTCCAGCGGGAACCACGGTTGGAGGGAGACATACCGTTGACTACCACCTGTTCCGGTCCACTGGCGGCAGGGACAATAAAGCCACCGGGACACATGCAGAAACTATATACTCCTCTTCCTTCTGCCTGTGTTACAAAACTGTATTCGGCAGCAGGAAGGTATTTACCCCGTCCATTCTTATTGTGGTATTGTATCTGGTCAATCAGCGTTGCCGGATGTTCCAGCCGGACACCGACAGCGATTCCTTTGGCTTCCATCGTAACGCCATTGGCAGCCAGCCAGCGATATACATCCCTTGCAGAATGTCCGGTTGCCAGTATTACAGGACCGAGAAAGACTTTTCCTGTATTCGTTTCAATACCTTTGATTTCATCGTTTTCAATGATCAGTGCGTCCATTCTGGTCTGGAAATGTACTTCTCCTCCACACCCGATGATTGTATTCCGCATATTTTCAATCACACGCGGAAGCTTATCTGTGCCGATATGAGGATGAGCGTCGGCTAATATTGAAGTAGAAGCTCCGTGCTGGCAGAATACATTCAGTATCTTGTCTACATTTCCTCTTTTTTTGCTGCGGGTATAAAGTTTACCATCCGAATACGCTCCTGCACCTCCTTCACCAAAGCTATAGTTCGATTCCGGGTCTACGGTATGCTCTCTGCTGATCTGCGCCAGATCTTTCTTTCGTTCGCGCACATCTTTTCCCCGCTCCACAATGACCGGACGTAATCCGAGTTCGATGAGGCGTAAAGCAGCGAATAATCCGCCCGGACCCGCACCGACTACGATAATCTGAGGTTTGCCCTCTACATTATTATATATAGTATGTTCGTATTCATCTTCTTTGGGCATCTCATTGATATATACCCGCACCTTTAAATTGACGAAGATAGTCCGCTGGCGTGCATCAATACTCCGTTTCAAGATTCGGGTAGCGGTGATGTCACGTAAATTCAGACCTTTTTCTTTAGAAAGATATTCCTTTAATTTCTGTTCGTTTGCTGCGATTTCGGGAAGTATACGGAGTTGGTATTCTTGTGTCATTAGTCTACTGTTTGATGTGTACCTGTTAGTTTGTGAACGGGCAACAGCTGGTTGCCCATCCGGACTTATCCGAAGAGTGCTCTGAATGCTTCTTCTACCTTTCTGACAGGTACTAATTCTATTTTTAGTTTTTGGGTATCAATCCCTTGCAGATTGTATTTAGGAAGCAGGAATCGTTTGAATCCTAACTTTTCCGCTTCTCCGATGCGTTGCTCTATTCGGTTTACGGGGCGTATCTCTCCCGACAGCCCTATTTCTCCCGCCATACAAACTTCCGGTTCGATAGCGGCATCCATATTGGAAGATAGGATTGCGCTGATCACTGCCAGGTCGATAGCGGGATCGTTCACTTTCAATCCTCCGGCAATATTCAGAAATACATCTTTCTGTGCGAGCTTGAATCCGACACGCTTTTCAAGAACAGCCAGCAGCATATTCATTCTTCGTATATCGAATCCGGTTGCCGACCGTTGGGGATTTCCATAAACGGCGGAACTTACCAGTGCCTGTGTCTCGATCAGGAACGGGCGTACCCCTTCGATAGCCGAAGCAATAGCTACTCCGCTCATGCCTTCATGATCCTGACTTAACAGCAGTTCCGAAGGATTGCTGACTTGGCGTAACCCGTCCTGACGCATTTCGTAAATGCCCAGTTCGGCGGTACTTCCGAAACGGTTTTTGATGCTTCGCAAAATGCGGTACATATAATGCTGATCTCCTTCAAATTGGAGAACGGTATCTACAATATGCTCCAACACTTTTGGACCTGCAATGCTGCCTTCCTTGTTAATATGCCCGATGAGCAGGACCGGTGTATGTGTTTCCTTTGCGAAACGGAGAATCGATGCCGAACATTCTCTTACCTGGGCAATACTTCCGGGAGAGGATTCTATGTTTTCAGTGGAAATAGTCTGTATGGAGTCGATGATAACTAAATCAGGATTTGTGTTCTTGATATGAACATAGATATGTTCAAGTGAAGTTTCGCATACGATGAAGCAGTCGCTGGAAACATCAGAAAGACGGTCGGCACGCAGTTTCAGCTGTCGTGCGCTTTCTTCACCGGATACATAGAGAATCTTCTTGTCCGGCATACGCAATACGGTCTGCATGACGAGTGTCGATTTTCCGATTCCCGGTTCGCCACCGATCAAAACCAGGGAGCCGGGGACAAGTCCTCCGCCCAATACACGATTCAGTTCGTCGTCGTGCATATTGATGCGCGGCTCATCATCGGCTTCTATTTC
>OLWB01002354.1_pt1 | contig 15331 bp, 17 predicted proteins | sample 1673331 | NCBI WGS metagenome assembly OLWB01 (sample SAMEA3178943, study PRJEB25190) | human gut metagenome | biome: human gut; feature: human-associated habitat; material: faeces | place: Austria | collected 2013
CGCAATTCATCTCCCACCTGCAGAGGAAGGAGAATTCTTGCTATATTATGTTAAACGTTGTTTTAACTGATATGGGATGATCAATGCAAAAAAACAGATCATGATCAAACATTGTGATTTTTTGCAATATCTGTATAAAAATATCCTGTGTCAGATCTTTTGCAAGTTCTTCATTTCCTGTTTGCCGATATCATCTCACTAACTTCCAGAATCTTCTTCGTATCCTCCAAACAATGTTTCTCACTCTGTACCTTTCCATTTTCCACATCTTCCATAAAATTCTGTATCTGCATTGTCATATCATTTCCTTTGAATGAATAACTTTTCGTCTCTGTTGTTCCGTTATTCCAATGAATCGTATAATCAATGATCCTGTTATAATTTGGAATCATGATCTCTCCCTTAGTTCCGACGATTTTTGCATATCTTTCCATCTCACGGTCAATGGCACCTTCTGCTGTTGCGATGCATCCATCTTTAAAATAAATCTTTGATTTGAAATAATAATTGATACCTTCGATATCTTTTCTCTCAGTTTCTATCTTATCAATTTCTTCTTCATGGATTCCTAAAATAAATCCAAGCACATAGCTTCCAATATCATTCAATGCCCCACCTTGTTCTTTATCAAACAAAAATGATGTCTTAGGTAATCCTAATGAATCTGAGCAGAAATTTGCATAAATTGTTTGAATGTTTCCGATTTTCTTCAGATCTTCTTTTAGATGATCATACCCTGTGTTAAATTTTGTTTTTAATGCTTCGGTACACAATGTATTTGTTTTCTTTACTTTTTCTTGAATCTCATCTACATCTGTGGATGTTAACACTAACGGCTTCTCACTTAATACTGGGATATGGTGTTCCAATGATCTTAAGATCCATTCTTTATGAAATTTATGTGTGAGTGCGATATAAACTGCATCTACCTGCGGATCATTTAACAATTCTTCATAATCTTTATATACTTTGACTTCTGGATGTTCCTTTAAATATGGATCATCCATGGAAACTGAACGTGAGCTGAGCGCATAAATCTTTCCTTCCTCTGTTGCCTCAATTGCCTGTACAAACTTTCTGGCGATTCTGCCAAATCCTATAATTCCAAAATTCATACTATTTTCCTCTCGTGATATGTAATTTTATTTCTGGAAATCAATTCTTTCTTCAATTATAATTATAGTATACGTGACGTAAAACACAACAGGAAAGGAGATTCCATATCATTCAATTACCAATTTCTCTCGGCAATCAAGGTTTTGCTTCTCTTCGTGAAAATCATTGCTTTTATATCGATAAAACAGATTTTATCAGAGAATGGTGGGAAGAACAGGATGTTGTAACTTTGATCAAATATGAAAAAAGATACCAAACTAGTAGTGAATCATTTGGTATCTTTTTTCGCGTTATAACATTTTAGTAATCTCAGAAAGATCTTCTAAGATCACATTCGGTTTTACATCGCTTGTTTTTACATCTTCTCTTGTGCTCTCTCCACTTAGCACTAAGATTGATGTCACATCACTTTGATCTGCAACTGCGATGTCGGTATACAGCCGGTCCCCTACAATAGCGATCTCGTCCGGTTCGTATCCCGTTTGCTGAATGATATAGTCCAGTGTATGTTTCGACGGTTTTCCAAAAAATTCTGGAAATCTTCCCGTTGAAGCCTCAATTAATTTTGCTATGGAACCACAGTCTGGAATAAATGCTCCGCCTTCTATAGGGCAGTTCCAGTCTGGATTGATTCCAAAGTATGTACAGCCATTTCGGATATAATGACATGCTTTGGAAAGCTTTTCATAAGTTAAGGTTGTATCAAATCCAAGAACTACAATATCTGGATCTTCTTCTGTCACATTTATACCAAAATATTGAAATTCCTGGATCAGGGATGGGGTCCCTAGCACATAAATACTCTTTCCATCGTAATGTTCTTTAAGATATTTGATGATCACATGACTTGAGATCATCATCTGATCTTTCTTGATCGGTATCCCAAGCTTCCCAAGTTTCTCAACATAAGCCCGCTGGCTTTTTGATGAATTATTGGTAAAGAAATAATATTCTCTTCCAGTTTCCTCGACTTTCTTTAAAAAATCTTTGGTGAATGGGAATAGTTCATTTCCAAGATAGATCGTTCCATCCATATCAAGGATAAAACATTTGATTTTTTCAAACATGAGCTGCCCTCCTATTTGATCACATCATCATAAAAATCATAGAATTTCAGAATTCTCATAAATGTGATACGGTCACGGATATATGGTGCAACTCTTGCTGTTTTCTCTTTCATATCCGGTGTAAATCCGATGTCTTCTAAGCTTTTTACTCCATGTACTTTCTCTAACATTGCAACAATCTCATCTGCTTTTGGAATCTCTTCTATGATCCTGATGATCTCTTCTGTTTTTTCTCTTAATACTTTTGGATCGATCAGATCTAACAGATTAGGATCATTTGTCTTTTTAATGCTTTCACATAATTCTTTATTGGTAAATGTCTTTTCGATCAGGTCTGTTTCAATATCTACATGATCTTTTAATTTGAAGTTTCCTTCTTTTAGATATTTTACTGCTTCATGGTAGATATCACTTACCTGAATCAGTCCGACTCCTACTTTTTCTCCGTGATATGCATCAATCTCATCATTGATCACTGCCATCTCCCAGAAATGTGCCATATGATGTTCTGCTCCGGATGCTGGACGGGAATGTCCTGTCATCTGCATGGCAAGTCCTGATAATAATAATCCATACATCAATTCTTCATATGCGTTGATATCTCTGTTACTTAATCCGTCTAAGGATTCTTTTAATTTATCCAGTGCATCATATTCCATCTCACAGATACGGTCACAGATATATTCTCCATCCAGAATATTTGTGATCTTCCAGTCTGCAAGGGCCGTGTATTTTCCTAACAGATCTCCGACTCCGGATGCTGTCAGTCTCATTGGTGCATCTGTAATGATACGGCTGTCTGCAACGACTAAAATAGGCGATTCTGCGATCATGCTCTTCTTAAATCCATACCATGACATAGCTGCAACTGTAGATACATAACCATCTACACTGGCTGCGGTTGGAACTGAGATAAATGGAATCTTTCTTTCATATGCATTATATCTTGTCAGATCATGGATTGTTCCTGATCCGACTGCAATCATGCAGTCAACTTCTTTGATCGGATCTAACTGTTCTTTTACCTTCGCAACTCCGATCTCATTGGCATGCAGGTTTTCTGGATCCAATTTGATCACTGGGATTCCACCTAATAATTTTTCGACTTCTTTTCCTGCCGCCTCATAAGTATTGTCATCACATACCATAACAAGATGCTTATACTGATCATATGGTTCTTTGTTTAAGATTTCTGAAAGCTTTTTTAAAGCTCCTTCTTCCAGAATCACATCATCTACGACTAGCTGATGATCCCTTCCACAACTACAGTTTCCTGTGAATTCTTTGATATTGATTTTCATGTCAAACACCCTTTCCTATCCTTGTTTAAAATACTAATGAATGGTACAATGAAACAACATTTTTTTGTTGCAAGATTTCTTTCATTTTCTTTTGCGTTTTGCCAAGTGCTATAATCTCCTGAAATAATTTTAAGTAATCTTTTTCACCTGCCACCGCAAAACCAAACACTAGATATACTATATTTCCTTCCGTAAACTCAATTCCTTCTGGACACATCACAAGACTTAATCCATCTTTATAAATCTCTGATTCTTTTCCTGCATGTGCCAATGCGATTCCTTTACTGATTTCGCTTTAGCTGCTGGTACACTGTAGCTTCTGCCTTCCTGCTTATCTGTTGCTGCTTTGTATAACATATACTGAGCCATCTCGATCTCTGTCTCTAACTCAGCCATCTTAAATGCTAAATACTGATTCTTGTATAATGGTTTTCCGAACTGCTCTCTCTCTTTTAAATAATTAAATGCGATGTCATAAGCTCCTTTAGCGATTCCAAGCCCCTGAGCTGCAACACCAATACGTCCTCCATCCAGGTCTTTCATTGCAATAGCAAATCCTTTTCCTTCTTCTCCGAGCATGTTCTCTTTTGGAACTCTTACATTATCAAAGATGACTTCAGATACCTGTGCACATCTGATTCCGCACTTATCTTCGATCTTACCAATGGATACACCCTCCCATTCACGTTCTACGATGAATGCTGTTAATCCTTTTGTCTTTAATTCTGGATTCGTAAGAGCAACTACCATATAGTAATCTGCTAATGGTCCATTTGTAATGAAGCATTTTAATCCATTCAGGATATATTCTTTTTCATTCCAGATCGCTGTTGTTTTACATCCTGCTGCATCAGAACCTGCATCTGGTTCTGTTAAACAAAATGATCCCATTTTCTTTCCAGACAGAACTTCTGGCAGATATTTTTTCTTCTGTTCTTCATTTCCATCATTGATCAGAGCACCAGAGTATAATGAAGTACATACAGAATAAGCAATTCCTACAGATGAATTGATCTTGGAGATTTCTTTTAATGCTAATACATAGGATAAATAATCTCCTCCCTGACCACCATATTCTTTTGGAAATGGAAGCCATACAAATCCCATTTCTCCCATTTTCTACCTCGTATATTTGTAGTGTAGTCTATCCTTTCAGTGCAGAGTCAAGCAGTATTCTTAATATTTTTTATGCAGATTGTACAAAAAAAGACCAACTTTCCACTTACTGGATAGTTGATCTTTTTTCTCATTTAACTATATTTGTCTTCTCAGACTCTATTTTTTTACATACTTTGATGTAACTCTCAGTCGTGCCATCGCACGAGACAATGCAGCCTGCGTATGATAATACTGCAAACGACTCTGTTTCTGTTTCATTCGTTCTTCGGCTCTTGTTTTGGCTTCTCTTGCACGGATGATGTCGATATCTTCTGGACGTTCCACAGTATCAACCACGATAACCACGAAATCTCTGGTAACATCTGCGAATCCTTCTCCGACAACACAGACTCTCCATTCTCCATCAACTTTAAAACGAAGTTCTCCTGCGACTACAGCTGTTACTGTGTCTTCATGGTTTGCTAATACTCCGTAAAGTCCATCGACTGCTGGGAAAATGACATGTTCACAGGCTCCACTGTAGAACTTTTTGTCACTGGCAATGATCTCAAAATAAAAGGTTTCTGCCATTTACATCACCTCTTTTGCCTTTTCCTTTACATCATCAATTGTTCCGACCATTAAGAAGGCCTGTTCTGGATATTCATCCATTTCTCCATCAAGGATTGCCTTAAATCCTCGGATCGTTTCTTTGACAGGAACGTATTTACCAGGAATTCCTGTAAATGTTTCTGCTACACTAAATGGCTGTGATAAGAATTTCTGAATCTTTCTTGCACGATATACTGTAATCTTGTCTTCTTCGTCTAATTCTTCCATACCAAGGATTGCGATGATATCCTGTAATTCTTTGTATCTCTGAAGTGCTTCTTCTACACGTCTTGCTACTTCGTAATGTTCTTCTCCAACAACATCTGGCTCTAGAATACGTGAGCTTGATTCCAGTGGATCTACAGCTGGATAGATACCCTGTTCAGAAATTGATCTTGATAATACAGTTGTTGCATCCAGATGGGCAAATGTTGTTGCTGGTGCTGGGTCAGTTAAGTCATCGGCTGGCACATAGACTGCCTGTACAGATGTGATCGATCCATTCTTTGTGGATGTGATACGTTCCTGTAAGGCACCCATCTCTGTCTGCAGTGTTGGCTGGTAACCTACCGCACTTGGCACTCGTCCAAGTAAGGCGGATACCTCGGATCCTGCCTGTGTGAAACGGAAAATGTTGTCGATAAATAATAAGACGTCTTTTCCTCCACGGTCACGGAAATCTTCTGCGATCGTAAGTCCAGTAAGCCCTACTCTCATACGGGCTCCAGGTGGTTCGTTCATCTGTCCGAAGACCATGGCGGTCTTGTCGATAACACCTGATTCACTCATCTCTGTGTAAAGGTCATTTCCTTCACGAGTACGTTCTCCTACTCCAGTAAATACGGAATATCCTCCATGCTCTGTGGCGATATTTCGGATCAGTTCCTGGATCAGTACAGTTTTTCCTACTCCCGCACCACCAAACAGACCGATCTTTCCACCCTTCTGGTATGGGCAGAGAAGGTCAACGACCTTGATCCCTGTTTCCAGAACTTCTGTCTCTGTAGATTGTTCTGAAAATTCCGGTGCTTTTCTGTGGATTGGTAAACGGTCGGCTCCTTCTGGTGCCGGTTTATTATCAATAGGATCTCCCAGCACGTTAAAGATTCGTCCTAAGGTTGCTTCTCCTACAGGAACGGAGATCGGTCCGCCTGTAGCCTGTGCTTCCATTCCACGGACTAATCCGTCGGTTGGTCCCATTGCGATACATCTTACGGTGTCATCACCCAGGTGCTGTGCAACTTCAACGACAAGTTTTCCGCCGTCTCTTGTCTGGATATCGATCGCATCGTTGATCTCTGGCAGGTTATCACTGCTAAACTTGATATCCAGAACCGCACCGATGACCTGTGTGATCTTTCCTGTACGATTATCTGCCATGTTATTTCCTCCTGCTTCTTATATCGAGTCCATCACTTCAGGGCCTCGGCTCCTGAAATGATCTCTGTTAATTCTTGTGTGATCGCTCCCTGTCTTGCTCGGTTGTATGCAAGTTCTAAGCTTGAGATCATCTCTTCTGCATTACTTGTTGCTGAATCCATTGCCTGCATTCTGGCTCCATTCTCACTCGCTACGGATGTGACTAAGGCTCCATAGATCATGCTGCAGATATACTTTGGAATCAGTAAGGATAAAGCTTCTTCCGGCTCCGGCTCAAAATTCATTGGAGCCTTGCTTTCTTTTTCTTCTTCCTTACTTTCTATATTGCTCTCAATCGGAAGTAATTTTACAAGTTTTGGTTCATGAACCACGGTATTTTTAAAATCTGTGTATGCCAGATAGATCTCACCGATCTCTCCATCTTCAAAAGCTTTTAGAAGTTTCTCTCCTAAGATTCTGGCATCATCATAGACTGGCTCGTTGATCATCTCTGAATCATCAGAAACGATCTCATACCCACGATGTTTTAACGTATCCATCGCTTTGTGTCCTACCGCATAGATCATGATATCTTCTTTGTTCATACCGCTGTCCCGGATCAGTTTCACGATATTGTTATTATATCCTCCTGCTAATCCACGGTTGGATGAAATGGTAATGATCCCTTTCTTTGTGGAACCATTTTCCTGTAAATACGGATGATTGATATTACCTGCCTTGGCAAGGATCGAGCTTACTGTCTCATACATCTTATTAAAGTATGCTTTGGACTCGTCTGCTCTCTGCTTTGCTCTCTGCAGTTTTACCGTGGATACCAGTTTCATCGCTTTTGTGATCTGTCCGGTACTTTCGACGCTGGCTTTTCGTCTTTTAATATCAATTATTGATGCCATGACAGATCACCTTACTTTCTAAATGATTCTTTTGCTTCATTGATCGCTTTGATCAGTTTCTCTTCGGTCACATCATCCATGACTTTCGTCTCGGCAATGCTTGTAAAGATCTCTGGATATTTCGTATCGATCAAGTCAAATAATTCTTTCTGGAAATCAAGGATCTGATCTACTGCCAAGTCTAAGAGATATTTCTTGACTGCTGCGTAGATGATCACAACCTGCTTCTCAACCGCTAATGGCTGATACTGTGGCTGTTTTAAAACTTCCCTGATTCTCTCACCCTGATCTAATCGCTCTTTTGTATCATCATCAAGTTCTGATCCAAACTGGGCAAATGCTGCCAGCTCACGATACTGTGCAAGGTCTGTACGGATTGGTCCTGCGATCTTCTTCATCGCTTTGATCTGTGCAGATCCTCCAACTCGTGATACTGAAAGTCCGGCATTGATCGCTGGTCTGAAACCTGCGTTAAACATCTCTGTTTCCAGATAGATCTGTCCATCTGTGATGGAAATAACGTTCGTTGGGATGTATGCAGATACATCACCTGCCTGTGTCTCGATGATCGGAAGGGCTGTTAGAGATCCTCCACCTAATTCATCGGATAATCTGGCTGCACGCTCTAATAATCTGGAATGTAAATAGAAGACATCTCCAGGATAAGCTTCACGTCCAGGTGGTCTACGAAGAAGTAAGGAAAGTGTACGGTATGCAGTTGCATGTTTGCTTAAGTCATCATATACAACTAATACATCTTCTCCTCTCTCCATCCATTCTTCACCGATCGCACATCCTGCATATGGTGCGATATACTGAAGTGGTGCTAATTCACTGGCTGTAGACGCTACAACCGTTGTATAATCCATTGCGCCAAATTCTTCTAAAGTCTTTACAATATTGGCAACTGTGGATGCTTTCTGGCCGATTGCTACATAAATGCAGTGAACACCCTGTCCTTTCTGATTAATGATCGTATCGATCGCGATCGCTGTCTTACCGGTCTGTCTGTCACCGATGATCAACTCACGCTGTCCTCTTCCGATCGGTACCATCGCATCGATCGCTTTGATTCCTGTCTGAATCGGAGTATCTACGGATTTTCTTGAGATAACTCCTGACGCAACTCTTTCAATTGGACGATATTTATCTGTCTCGATCGGACCTTTATTGTCAATTGGCTGTCCTAAGGAGTTTACGACACGTCCTGTCAGTTGATCTCCAACCGGCACTTCTACCACGCGGCCCGTTGTCTTGACAATATCGCCTTCGTTAATATTTCTACGGTCACCTAAGAGAACTGCACCTACGTTGTCCTCTTCTAAGTTTAATACCATTCCATAGACTTCTCCCGGAAATTCGAGCAGTTCTCCCTGCATCGCTTTCTCAAGTCCATGGATTCTGGCGATTCCGTCAGCAACCTGTATTACCGTTCCAATATCAGAGGTTTCAAGCTTTGTTGAATATTGTTTGATCTGTTCTTTGATCACAGAACTGATCTCTTCTGGTCTTAAATTCATGGGGCTTATCTTCCTCCTGTTCTATAGTTGTATTTGTGACAGATATCTTCCCATCGAATCAAGCTTTGTACGGATAGAATTATCCACAATCCGATCATCCATACAAAGGATCAATCCACCAATGATATCTTTATCTGTCTCATAAGTCACCTCTAACTTCTTGTATTCTGAAGAATTGATGACTTTCTTTAAGATCTTGTCTTTTTGTTCTTGTGACAGTGGCGTCGCTGACGTTACATGTAAGGCTCCGATTCCTAACTGACGTTTGATATTAGAAATGATGTAAGTAAAAATTCCATCAAATTCTTTAAAACGCCCTTTCTTGATAATGATCATTAAAAATCCTGTCATATCATCAGAAACCCGGCCGTTAAAAACGTTCTTTGCTGCCTCCATCTTCTCTTCCTTTGTGATCTGGGGATGATTTAAGAAGTTTACGAAATCTGTGTTGGAATCTAAGATTTCTTTCACTGCTTTCGCTTCTTCTAAAGCTTCGATAAGAGCGTCCTCATCTGTTTTCACAGAAATATAGGCATCCCCGTAAATTTTATCTACTCTTGAAGCCATGTCTTATCACCCATTTCCTGTAAGGTCTGATCAACTAAAGCATTCTGGTCTGCTTCGTCCATCTGATTCTGGATGAATTTGCCAGCCATTAAAACTGCCATCTTAACCATCTCCTGCTTCATTTGATCTCTTGCACCTATCTTAGCAAGCTCTGCCTCATGATTCGCACTTTCTATGATCCTTGCGGCCTCTTCTTTGGCTCCTGCAACAATCTCTTCCTCTCTCTTCAGTGCTTTCTTTCTGGCCTGTGCCATCAAGGCATCTGCTTCTTTTTCAACATTTTTTAGTTTATGATCGTATTCGGCTTTTAACTTTGCAGCTTCTGCCTGATCGGCTGCTGCCTGATCGATCTCATTTGCAATTCTGTTCTTACGGTCTTCTAAGATCTTACGAACCGGTTCAAACAAAATATAGGAAAGCAGTGCAAACATGATGAACACTGCGATTCCCTGCATAATCACATCAAAGCCAAGCTGAATATCTAATCCAAATATTCTTCCGTCCACGCCTTGGCCTCCCTTCGGCTTGTTTTATTAAAGTTTTGCAAACAGTGGATTTGCATATAATAAGATCAAACCAATAACCAGACCATAAAGACCTGTTGTCTCTGCTACCGCCTGTCCAAGAAGCATGGTAGATGTGATATCACCTTTGGCTCCTGGATTACGTCCTACTGCTGCTGCACCCTGTCCTGCTGCGTATCCCTGTCCAACACCAGGTCCGATACCTGCGATCAGTGCAAGTCCTGCTCCGATTGCAGAACACCCTAATACAAATGCTTCACTTGAAATATTCATAGTTTTTTCCTCCTGAACTACATATTAAAGTTTCCTATCTTGATCGTTGATAGATTGTCTTAAGCTTCCCGCTTATCTGTAATAAATGTCATCGTAAGCATCGCAAATACAAATGTCTGGATCGCTCCGGAGAACAGATCAAAGTACATATGCAAGAATGCCGGAATACCTAGCTGCGCAAGCCATGGCAGCAATCCGTACCACAATGCCATCATGATCGTACCCGCCATAATATTTCCAAACAAACGAAGAGACATAGAAAGCGGTGTCGCAAACTCTCCGATCAGGTTAATTGGAAATAAGATTGGGATTGGTTTGAAAAGATCGGTAAATACATGTAATTTACTCGTCTTAAATGCACTGTACTGGATCAGTACAAATGTGATCAACGCTAATGCAAGCGTCGTTCCATAGTCCGCTGTCGGTGGTCTTAAGCCAAATAATCCCGATGTATTGGAGAAAAAGATAAAGACCATGATCGTTCCAATGTAATTTACAAATGGACGCCAATGTCTTCCCATATTTCCCTTGACCAGATTATCAAGCATCTCTACGACCATCTCCACAAAATTCTGAAGTCCTGATGGCTTCTCATCTCCGTGAAGAACTGCATGTCTTGCGATCAGTGCTAATACAATGATAAATACCATAACGATCAGCGTCGTCACATGCGTTGTCGTGATCCAGACTTTATGCCCGAAAAATTTCAGCGGAATCAGCCCGTGCACCATAAAGTCAACGTCATCACCGGATGATGCTGCCAACATCATGGGGGCATTCATAATTCCCATCGCACAACCTCCTTTTCTGCTTATTATCATCACTTTATTCCTGCAAGATCTTCTTCGTGATATGCTCGTGAACCGGCTTTTGTAAAAATGCTGCAAACTTGCTGCTTAAGAAACCAACAAGTGCTGCGATAAATGCACTCATACTAAGCTTGATCATCACATACAAAACAACCAGTGTCACCACATAACGGATCAATGCACTTACGATCATATGTCTGCTTGCCTGATGTGTATCCATCTGTACAGACTTCTGAATACTTACCATCATCGTCGTGATCATGATCCACGCTGCGATCAGACCGACAACTGCTCCGATCAGATACCTTAGATCACCTCTGGTTATTATCATACCCAAAATTGCAGATAACACTCCGCCTAGAAGAATTCCAATCATCAGATCCAGGTATGTCTCGTCTAGCTGTCTTAATTTATCTCTCATCTTTCTCCTCCATATCTTCCTGTTCTAGTATATTGTGGATCAGAGAATATACTCCTCTGATTCCTCCCATAATACCAAGAATCAGAAAAAGAAGAAACAGATTTGTGGAAAAATGTTTATCAATCCACAGTCCGATCGCCATGCATAAAAAAACAGAAGTCAACATCGTGATCCCAATCTGTGTTACCAGCGACAACATCTTGATCACTGGTCCATACTTATGCATAGACATTTCCTCCTTTTAGCGAAATCTTTATAAAGTTTATTATAACATTTTTCCCAAACACAAGCCACCTTATTTTTTATTCTTTATCTATTTTTGCCAAAAGAAACCAGAAAAATGAGATTTTTCGTCATTTTTACCCTGGTTTCTTCTTATTAAAAAGATGTTTAATTTTTTAGATAAATTTTTTCAATTTTCTCTGATTATTTTTGCTTTTATTTCTCTAATAATTCTTTGATCACAGATTCATAAATATCAAATCCAGCTTCTAACTGTTCATCTGTCATAACGAGTGGTGCAAGGAATCGGATAACATTTCCATATGTACCTGCTCCCTCGATCATCAATCCTTTCTGAGCACATCCTTTGATGACTGCTGCAGAAAATTCTGGATATGGTTCTTTTGTTTTCTGATCTTTGACAAACTCAAGACCGATCATTCCTCCAAGTCCACGAACATCTCCGATCACTGGATATTTTTCTTTCCACTCATTGAATCTCTTAGATACCTTTTCACCGATCTCGCAAGAACGTCCTGCAATGTCATCTCGTTCCATGATCTCGATCGTCTTTAAGGCTGCTGCACATGCTAATGCGTTACCACAGAATGTACCACCGATCGTTCCTGGTGCTGAAGCTTCCATGATCTCTTCTCTTGCAACGATCGCTGATAATGGAACACCGGCTGCAATAGATTTGGCTGTTGCTAAGATATCAGGCTGTACCCCTGATTCTTCCCAATAGTTTGTAGCAAACATTCTACCTGTACGGCAGAATCCTGTCTGAACTTCGTCCGCTACTAATAAAATTCCATTTTCATCACAGATCTTTCTGACCGCTTTGACCCATTCAATTGGTGCTGGGATAAATCCACCTTCACCCTGTAATGGTTCTACAACGATCGCTGCGATCGTATCTGCTGGTCCGCACTGTTCAAAGACTGCTTTGATAGAATCTAAATAGTAATCTAGGGCTGCTTCCTGAGGCATTCCTGCTGGATTTCTATAGTAGTATGGGAACTGTGCACGATAAACACCATCCGGGAAAGGTCCCATTCCAACGGCATATGCTTTCTTAGATGTCATGGACATTGTCATTAAAGTTCTTCCATGGAACGCTCCGGAAAATACGATGATATTTGGTCGTTTTGTAAATGCTTTTGCGATCTTCACTGCATTTTCATCTGCTTCAGCACCACTGTTTGCGAAAAATACTTTTTTCTTATCTCCTTTAACTGGTGCGATCTGTGCTAATTTCTCGGATAATGCAACGTATCCTTCATGAGTTACTACGTTATACATTCCGTGGAAATATTTTTCTGCCTGTGCTTTGACTGCTTCTACAACTTCTGGATGTGAAAAACCGATATTTAAAACTCCAACTCCACCGATCCAGTCTAAGAATTTATTTCCATCAACGTCCTGGATCATAGCTCCTTCACCCTTTTCAATCACAACTGGGTAAATGCATTTGATTGCAGATGGATTGACTGCTTCTCTTCGATCGATGATCGCCTGTGCTTTTGGTCCTGGTAATGTTTCTGTGATGATCTCTGGTAAATCTGTTCTTAACATATTCGTATCCTCCTCTAGCTTTTGAAAGGTTATTTTTCGTAAATAAAAAAGGTACAACAAGAATGCTTTGTTCAACACCTTTGTTGTACCTGTTGATTGTATTTTTGCATATTTTTATATAATTGCCTATATTCTTTTATCACAATTTTCCTTCAATTCTTTGTGTTCATTGCACAAATCCTATCAAATGTGTTAGACTATTTTTACATGACTTCAAATGAATAGGACACAAATAAAGGAGGGCAAATCTTATGCCTCTTACATTAAATGAATTATATACACAAACAAAACATCAATATCACCTTTCCATGATTGCAGGTAAAACTGGGATCGATCATATCATGAACTGGGTTTATGTCTCCGAAGACAGCTCAACTCATGATTTTTTGAAGGGCGGAGAACTTATTATCACAACCGGGATCAACTATCAGGATGAGACTTCTCTTTATGAGTTTATTGAAACAATGATCCAAAGCCATACTTGCGGGATGATCTTAAATACAGGGAAATATATTCTTTCAGATCATATCACAGATTCGATCAAAGAATTGTGCGACAAACACAACTATCCATTGATCAACATGCCTTGGGAAGTTCATATTTATGATATTACAAGAGATTATTATAATCGGATCTTTATGGATACACAGAAAGATACTTCGATCACGGATGCATTTTTGTCTTTTATTGAAAATGATTCTCTGCATCATTATGATGCTTTGCGGATTCTGGAAGATAATCATTTTGAGAAGGACGATTGCTATGAGATTGTTTTAATGAAGTGTAATAAGAAAGTGATTTCTGATGACCTGAAATTGCGTCTGCTTTTTTTGATGGAAAGTTTTGTGAAGTTAAATGATCTGGATATTCATATTGCTTTTTATAAAAATCATTTTTTATTTGTTTTTCATAACATGGAAGAAGAATTGATTTATAACGAAATATCTTCTTTGATCTCTACACTGGAAAATTCGTTTAAAAAAATGCAGATTTATGCAGGAATTGGAAGTTCTGTCCACACGCTTCGTGAGATTCGTGTAAGTTATCAACGTTCTCTGGCTGCTCTTGTTTATGCTGCGAATAATGGACAAGAAATTGCCCTGTTTGAGGAGATGGGATTCTTTCGAATTCTTCATTCTGTGAATGATAAAAATCTTTTGATGGCTTATCATGATGAGTATTTGAAGGATATTGAAGAGTATGATGAGATTCATGATACGAATTACCTGGAGACTTTGCATCAGTATCTGCTTTGTAATGGGAGTATTCAGCATGTGGCTTCGAATATGTTCTGTCATCGAAATACCATTACTTATCGGATGCGAGTGATCGAGGATCATTGGGAGTTGAAGTTGGATGATACGGTGGAGAAGTTTCATTTGATGGTGGCGTTTTTTATCCGGGATTATTTGAATTTGTAGTTTGATGACGGTTCACCTGATATTTTAAGCGTTTAACCGCTCACACACATATCAAAGGCTGTGGGCGGTTATTTTTCTGTCTTGGCATCATATCTTCTAATCAATTTAACACACAAAGTCATCCATATCCCCGTCACTCCTATGATCCAGAATTCATTTCCTGCAAATGACAATGTAATGTCATTTTCCATAAACCAAGCTCCGCTTGTAATATAGAGATTTGTTGGGTTTAGCAGGTGTAATATAACATCCATAAATGTTACGTTCGAATAGTAAGCACCTAGGAACAATGCCATGTTTAAGAGAATTAATATAGCAAATGAAAAATAACTGTTCCCTAGCAAGAATTGGATTGCAATCGTTGCCAGTGCAATCAACAGGATGATTCCAAGATATACGGTAAATGTTAGGATCAAGTATTGCATCTGCGTTATTGTGACATGCTCCCGCCACTTAAATCCCTGATTTTGAAGTGCTGGCTTCTTGCTCAATGGCTCTACTGAGCCAAGTATCTACAAGCTATCCTCGCGTG
>OLWB01002356.1_pt1 | contig 15327 bp, 7 predicted proteins | sample 1673331 | NCBI WGS metagenome assembly OLWB01 (sample SAMEA3178943, study PRJEB25190) | human gut metagenome | biome: human gut; feature: human-associated habitat; material: faeces | place: Austria | collected 2013
ACCGGCACCATCCGTCAGTTCTTCAACGAGCATCCCGACAAGTTCGACCCCCGCGAGTACCTGAAGCCCGCCCGTGCCAACATCAAGGAACTGGTTCGCCACAAGCTGGTGGACGTCCTGGGCTGCGCCGGCAAGGCTTAATCGTCAATATCCATTCAATTGGCTCCCGAACATTCGGGAGCCAATTTTTTGCCGCCGGCTCTCACCGATTTCGTCGGAGCTTCCCTCATAGAAACCCCATGCGGTTCGGAAAGGCAACAGAAAAATGAAGCCGGCCTCTTTCTTTTTTCCGAAAAAGGTGGTATGATAGAGAAAAAAGGCGGCCCGCGCCGCCGATTTACGCAAAGAAGGTTATCGCCATGAACGCCCCCATAAAAATGCTGGTCATCAATCCCGGCTCCACCTCCACCAAGGTCAGCTACTTTGAAGACGAAAAGAACATCTACACCGAGAGCATCTTCCACGACGCCCCGGAGCTGCTGAAATACCCCACCACCAACGATCAGATGCCCATGCGCAAGCAGGTGCTGCTGGACTTCCTAAAGTCCCACGGCATGACCCCCGCCGACATGGATGTATTCATCGGCCGGGGCGGCTGCGCCTATTCCCAGGCCGCCGGGGTCATGGAGATCGACGGGCGGCTGGTACAGGACACCGCCGCCGACAAGGGCGGCAGCGACCACCCGGCAAAGCTGGGCGTCATGCTGGCCTACGAGCTGGGCTGCGAGTACCGCAAACCCATGTACACCGTGAACCCCACCAACGTAGACGAGCTGTGGGACTATGCCCGCCTCACCGGCATTGCGGGACTGTACCGCCGTGCCCAGACCCATGTGCTGAACCAGAAGGGCATTGCCGCCATTCACGCGAAAAAGCTGGGCAAGCGCTACGAGGATCTGAACCTGATCGTCTGCCATGTGGACGGCGGCATCACCGTCACCGCCCATAAGGCCGGGCGCATGGTGGACAGCACCGAGGGCGCGGGCGGCGACGGCCCCTTCACCCCCACCCGTCTCGGCTCCATCCCGGTGATGGAGGTGCTGCAATACTTAGACGAGGGGCATACCACCACCCAGATGCGCTCCATGCTCTCCCGTTCCGGCGGCTTCGTCAGCCACTTCGGGACTTCCGACGCGGCCAAAGTCCACGCGCTGGTTGACGCCGGGGATAAAAAGGCCGTGACCATCTGGAACGCCATGATCTACCAGCTGTGCAAATCCATCGGCGGCATGGCGGCGGTGCTGGAAGGCAAGGTGGACGGCATTCTGCTCACCGGCGGCCTGATGCGCTACGACGATATCTTAAAGGGCGTAGAGCAGCGCTGCGGCTGGATTGCGCCCATCACCGTCTACCCCGGTGAGTGCGAGCAGGAGGCCATGGCGGACGCCGTTCTGGAGGTGCTCCGGGGTCAGCGGAAAGCCAATCGCTACACCGGCGTTCCCGTTTTCCAAGGCTTCGCGTGGGACAACAAATGACAACCCTCCCCTACTAAAAAGGAGACCGTTATGCCTCAATTTACCAAATACGCACTGGAAAATTCCCTGAAAAAGCTGCTTCTGCAAAAGCCGCTGAACAAGATCACCATCAACGACATCACCGAGGACTGCGGCATCAACCGCATGACCTTCTACTACCATTTCAGGGACATCTACGATCTGGTGGAATGGGTGTGCATGGAGGACGCCAAAAAGGCGCTGGCGGACAACAAAACCTACGAGACCTGGCAGCAGGGCTTTGTCCGTATCTTCGACGCCGTCCGGGAGAACAAGCCCTTTATCATGAACGTCTACCGCTGCGTCAGCCGGGAGCAGGTGGAAAAATACCTGACGCCCCTGACGGACGATCTTCTGTTGGGCGTGATCAACGAGCTGTCGGCGGGTATGGTCGTCCGCGCCGAGGACAAGGCCTTTATTGCGCAGGTCTATTCCTACGCCTTCGTGGGTCTGATGCTGGACTGGATCAAGGACGAGATGAAGCAGGATCCGGAAACGCTGGTAAATCGGTTTGCCCTCGTGATTCAGGATGATGTTTCCTGCGCGCTGAACCGGTTCCGGGTGGATAAACCTTTATCAAACCCGGCGGATTGATAAAATTTCAGACACTTTTGCCTCCGTGATGAAATCTTCATCACGGAGGCATTTCTGTTTATTGTAAAAAGCGGGGCAAAGACATACAATAAGGTCACCGAAAGGCAAATGAACGATTTTAGAAGGAGCTGCTATTATGTATTATTCTGCTGGAACTTACGAAGCGTTTGCCCATCCCGAGAAGCCGGAGGGCGTAGACAACAAATCCGCTTATATCATCGGCACCGGCCTTGCCGGTCTGACCGCCGCTTTCTATCTGGTGAGAGACGGCCAGATGAAGGGCGAGCGCATCCATCTGCTGGAGAAGCTGGAGCTGGCCGGCGGCAGCTGCGACGGCTACCGGGACATCACCAAGGGCTTCTATATGCGCGGCGGCCGGGAAATGGACAACCATTTTGAGGTCATGTGGGACACCTTCCGGGATGTTCCCTCCATCGAGACCCCGGGCGTTTCCGTGCTGGACGAGTATTATTGGCTCAACAAGCACGACCCCAACTACTCTCTGTGCCGCGCCAGCGTGAACCGCGGCGAGGACGCCCATACCGACAAGCAGTTCAAGCTGGATAAAGAGTCCGCCATGGCGCTCTCCAAGCTGTTCCTGACGCCGGAAAAGGATCTGGAGGACAAGAAGATCTCCGACGTTCTCCCCGATTCCTTCTGGGGCACCAACTTCTGGCTCTACTGGCAGACCATGTTCGCCTTCCAGCGCTGGTCCAGCGCTCTGGAAATGAAGCGGTATCTGTGCCGGTACGTGCATCATATCGACGGTCTGCCCGATTTCAGCGCCCTGCGCTTTACCAAGTACAATCAGTATGAGAGCATGATCCTGCCCCTGGTCAAGTATCTGGAAAGCCATGGCGTGCGCATCGAGTACGGCATGGATGTCAAGAACGTCATCATCGAGACCGAAGGGGACAAGAAGGTTGCCAAGCAGATCGTCTACGTGAAGGACGGTCAGGAGCAGACCATTGACCTGATTGAAGACGATCTGGTGTTCATCACCAACGGCTGCTGCACCGACACCTCCTGCTACGGCGACCAGACCCATGCCCCCGACCTGTCCAAGGTAAAGAACGGCGCGGGGGAATCCTGGGATATGTGGAAGGCCATTGCCGCCCAGGCAAAGCACGGCGAGTTCGGCAACCCGGAGAACTTCTGCTCCGACGTGGACGCCACCAACTGGATGAGCGCCACCGTGGCCACCTCCAACGAGGAGATCATCCAGCACATTATGAACATCTGCAAGCGTGATCCCCGCTCCGGCAAGGTGACCACCGGCGGCATCGTCACCGTCAAGGACAGCACCGACAACTGGTATCTGTCCTGGACCATCAACCGTCAGCCCCAGTTCAAGTCGCAGGACAAGAACACGGTGCTCGTGTGGCTGTATTCGCTGAACACCAACAGGGACGGCAACTACGTGAAGAAGGCCATGCGGGACTGCACCGGCGAGGAGGTCTGCCGCGAGTGGCTGTACCACATCGGCGTGCCCACCGAAAAGATCGACGCGCTGGCGCATGATGCCTGCAATACGACCACCTGCTTTATGCCGTATATCAACGCCTTCTTCCAGCCCCGCAAGGAATCCGACCGACCCAAGGTCGTGCCCGACGGTGCCGTGAACTTCGCCTTCATCGGCCAGTTTGCCGAGACGCCCCGCGACACCATCTTCACCACCGAGTATTCCATGCGCACCGGTATGGAGTCGGTATACACCCTGCTGGATATCGACCGCGGCGTGCCGGAGGTGTGGGGCAGCAAGTACGATGTGCGTGAGCTGCTGCGTGCCTGCTACTATGCCATCGACAAGAAGCCCATCAGCGAGGCACCGCTGTCCTTCGCGGAGAAGGAAATGCTCAAGATCGCCATCAAGAAGATCAAGGGCACCGATATTGAGATCCTGCTGAAGGAAAGCGGGCTCATCGAGTAAAGCGCGCAGAGGCTGCCTCGCAATTCAACAGACAAGGAGCGCACCCCGTAAGGGTGCGCTCCTCAGCCTGCCAAAAAAGCCTGTCATTGCGAGCCAGTGCGCACACTGGCGTGGCAATCCGTTTCCAAAACGCATAATTCCTGCACTTTTCCGCAGATTCCCAGCTAAAAGGTTACGGATTCCCACACCAGTGACATCGGTCACTGGTTCGGAATGACAGGAGCGTGGGTTTATCGACACGCTGCAAGGAGCGCACCCCGTAAGGGTGCGCTCCTTTATTTTATGCCGTTTTGATGCCCTGATACAGCTTCTGGTAATCCAGAATGTTCACCGCACCGTCGCCGTTGCAGTCGGCCAGCAGGCGGAAGTCGTCCTTGTCCGCCAGCTTTTCCGTGGTGCGGCCGGTGGACAGATTCTCGTACAGCGCCTGCATATCCAGCTCATCCGCCTTGCCGTCGCCGTTCAGATCGCCCACGGTATAGCCGTTGGCGTCAATGAGGAACGGGCTGAAGCTGCGGGTGACGATGCGCACACCGGCTGCGGTGTACTCGCCCAGCAGGGATTCCTTCTCCGTGCAGTTCTCGTTGAGATAGTGGCGGATCAGCGGGCGGACACCCTTGGCCGCCAGCGCCATACCCTCCTCCGCCGTCAGATCGAAGTAGCTGTACGGCAGGTAGATCTCGGTGCCGTCCTCGCCCAGCTGTCCCTCGCCGGTGACGTTGAACAGCAGGAACAGGCGCTTGCCGTCCTCCGTCTGGGGATTCCGGTCGCACAGCAGCTTCAGATCAGTGCCCACCAGCGTGGGAACGCTGACCGCCTCTGTGGGAGCGGTGCCCACGGTTTCGGTGTCCACGGTGGTGGAGATGTCGCCGTTGCGCCCGTACAGGCAGGTGTAGCCGATGACGTTCTTGCCCGCATCCAGCCACTGGACGATGAGAGAATGGTACATCTGAGATTTGGAGTAGTACACGGTCTTGCCGTCCAGCGGAAGATCCTTGGTGAGCATCAGCGGCATCCGAACAGGTCTATCAGGATCAACGGGCTGCAGTTCTGCATCCGGGCTGCTGAACTGCTCCGTGAACCGCTTGACATCCTCGTCGATATTGTGGGAGGCGGGGTTCTCACTGCCGCCCTCGCCGGTGAATTTGAAGTACACGGCGTTCTCCGGCGCATTGAGTGTGACGCACTGGTACAGCAGGGACAGGTCAGTGAGCTTGGAGGCATCCACGCTGGTGGTGAAGTAGCCCAATTTCTCGTTGTATGTCACAGTGATGCCGTTGTCGCTGAGCGTCTTCTGCTCCGCCGCACTCAGGAATTCGGCGGCGCTGGGGGCACGGGAGGGCGCGTTTTCATCGCCCAGGGAGTAGAATCCGGGCAGATAGTTCATGGGCTCCACCCGCACATACTCCACCAGATCGGGGGCGTTGTCCTTCTGCCAGATCAGCGTGATGACCTGATCGTCCCAGAACAGCGGCACGGGGAATTGCCCGCCGCTGCCGCCGGTGCAGTTGTTGCGCCACGCTCTGAGGGTATAGCCCTCCGGTGCATCCACGGTCAGCTCACCGAGCAGGCCGTACTGACCGCTGCCGGCGTTGTTGAGGGTCTTGCCCTCCACCGTGCGCAGGAATACGGAGCCGTCCGCCGGCACCGTGGCCATCCAGTCGCTGTGGATGTCGGTGGGATGGAGACGGGCTGCGGGTACCGCGGTGCCGTTTTCGGCGGGCAGGGAGAAGGAGATGTCCTCACAGGGCAGGATCTCCAGCCGGAAGGCGTATTTGGCCTCGGCATCCGCCACCTTGCCCTCGCTGTTGCTCATGGCGAGGATGATGCGCCAGTCCTCGCCCTGACTGTTCAGCGTCAGGGTGCTGCTGTGGGCGTTCTGGCGGTTCACGGTGGCCAGATGCAGGCTGTTGTTGTGGTGATAGCCCCGATACAGTGTGTTGTCCGCCAGGGACTGTCCGCCGTAATCGCCGTACCAGTCGAAGCCGTAGGTCATGGGGAGCTGGTTATCGGAGTTGCCGAAGTAGTAGCGGAAGAACACGCCGTCGTCCAGCCCGCCCGTCTCGATGTTGCGGACGGCGTCCTCCCAGCGGTCGCGGCTGCCCATGTTCACCTCGATGGCGACGCGCCCTTTGCTCTCGTCCGCGGTGAAGCGGTAGTCCCAGTCGTCGCCGCAGCCCTCCGTCCACTCCTTCAGCTGCTCGGGGAAGACGAAGTGGATGTCCTTGCCGATGACGGGGAACTTGAAGCCGCTGGCGTACAGGGACTGCAGCTCCGGCACCTCGCTGTTGGGAGTCGTGGCGTTGGGGCTGGGCGTCCACGGCGGCGTGGGCACGCCCCACCACGGCCAGCTCTGCTGCATCTGATAGCCCTTCGGATGGATGACGAACATGCCGTCATGGTCGGCGGTGAAGCTGCATTGCCGCCAGCTGTGGCCGTCGTCATTGTGACCGTCGACACAGGAAAGGGGGTTGGCCTGCTTGACTAGCTCGCTGGAGGCGTCCTCCGGGTCGGCGGGGCAGTACAGCTCGTAGGCTGTAACGTCGTTGCAGTCGAAGAATACGGAGAAAGCATACGTCTCGCCGTCGGGCAGCCGGTAGCGGGTGCCGCCCAGATAAACGGTGATCATAAAGGCGAAGGCCTGACCGTTTTCACCGTCCCGGTTGCCGTACTCGTAGCGGAACCACAGGAGGGCTTCGTTGTCCTCCGCGCCCCTGTTGGCATTCAGAACGTTCAGCTTTTGCAGCATATCCGACAGGGTAGCCGGGGACAGGGTCAGTTCTCTTTCGTTGTAGATGACGAGGGGCTTGTTGGCGTTGACGATCTGGGTCAGCACCTCCGGCGTGATGCCCACATTATAAATGCTGCCGACCTTGTCATAGCGCCAGTCCACGCCCAGCTCCAGCCTGTCGCGGCCGTCCATATTGCGCAGGCTCTTGATGACCATGTACTGCAGGGGGTCGCCGTTCCAAGCGCTGCCCTCGCCCCAGCGGTCGTAGCTGCCGATGTTGTCGCCGTAGCGCTGTTCATACCGCAGCTCCACATCCGAACCGTTTCCGTTTCCGTAGTCGATATAGCCACGCACGGTACACGCCCGATCGATCTGTCCCATAAAGTCCACGCGGTAGACGTAATACTCTGAATTCACCGACACGCCGAGATACTCGACCAACACATCATTTTCACAGAAGTCCGGCTTTTTGAACGTCAGACCCGGCTGTGTGCCGCTGCTTTCCAGCGCCAGCAGGAAGCCCTGACGATCCGTGCCCAGCCGGAATGCGGGGATGTTGCCGTTCGGGCCCACGAACTCGCCCTGCACGTCCCAGTTTCCGTCACAGCCCAGCCAGCCGTTTTCCATGTATGCGCTGAGCATGATCCTGCGTCCCTCTCCGTCGTTCAGCACCGTGCCGCTGTGTCCGCCGCTCTGCCCATTCCCCACGGATACGGTGAAGGGGGAGAAGCTGTCCGTATCGAACACGATGCCCTGGGGCTCGTAGCGCCCGATGATCTCGTTGCGGAAGTTGTAGTTGGCGTCAAAGTGCCTGACGAGGATGGTAGGCAGCTCGTCGGCTCTCTTACCCTGCACGTCGTTGGCATAGCTCATACCGAAGCAGTGGTAGGGGATGTACACAGTCTTGGTGCCGCCCTGATCGTTCAGAAGGTGCAGGTCGAAGAACTGCGTCATGCCGTCGCCGGTCTGGGGATAGCGGTCGCAGATCAGCTCCATGCCCTCTGCACCCACCAGAGCGGGGGCGTTGACCTCGCCGCGGGTATTGAGGTCATCCAGCTTATCCGCCGTTTCGACGCTGGTCAGCCGGGTGCGGTTCATGAAGTCATCGTTCTGACCGTACACATAGCTCATGCCGATCAGGTTCTTGTCCGCGTCCCACCAGGCGACGGTCAGGCCGCGGTGGTTGCTGGAACCGGACAGACAGACATCAATGCCGGGCAGGTGAACCACCTGTGTCCGCACCAGCTCCAGCGACCGCTCGTTGACGCGGTTGCTGTCAGCCACGGAGTACTTTTCGAAGCTCTCCAGAGAAGCCAGAATATCGGAAGCCTCGCTCTTTCCCATGATACGGGGGTCGCGGTTGCCGTCGTCATGATTGGCGGAGAAGTACACCGCGCCCTCCGGCGGGGTGGGGGTGATGCGGGTGTTCAGCAGTGTGGACGCGTCGGGCAGCTCCCAGCCACTGTGGGATACATGGAAGCAGCCCGTTGTCTCGTCATAGGTGACGCCGATGCTGCTGCTGAGCTGCGCCGTGTCCAGACCCAGAGAGGTCACGGGCGCGGCCGTGACACCATCCTTGGAGATATAGCGGTAATACGGCATTTTGTCGTACTGGTATACCGCCAGATTCTGGAGAATGCTTGTGTTGTCCGTATCGTTATACCATGTGACCTCGTACAGCTCATTAACGCCTCGGCCATTGGCGTTCGGCCATGTCCGCACCCCAATGCCGGAATATGTCTCCTCGCCGTTGCCGCTGTTCAGGCGGACATAGCTCTTAAAGTGATACCCGTCGGGCGCCATATCGTCCCAGCGGATGCGGCCAAGCTCGATGGGGTCGCCGGAGGTGGGTATGCCGTTATCGGGGAACAGCTCGAGCTTGCCGTCGCTGAAGCTGACTTCCCAGCCGGTAACGCCGTCCGCAAAGGTGAAGCCGCTTTTCAGCTTCTCGGCGGGGATGGGCTTGGCCACGTCGTAGAAGGTGTTTACCACGAACTCCTCCCGCACCTCGACGGTCAGGATGACCAGCTCCTTGCGGAGAACGGTGCCGCTGTCGTCGCCCCAGACGACGGCGATGAAATGCTTGTTGAAGGCATCCGTGGGCGCGATGGTCGCCTGACCATCGATCCGGTTCACCGTGCCCACCGGCACACTGCCGCCCATCCAGCGGACGCCGTTATCCATGTTGAAATAGGACGCGTCTACATGATTGCTCTCGTTGATGACAGACGCGGGGCTGCCGTTGAAGCTGAAATCCTTTGCGCGGGTGTATTCGCCCTTGGCGGTCATTCTGATCTGCAGATTCAGCGAATTGCTGTCCGCCGACATGTTGTGGAACGCGTCTGCCCAGTGGTTGCCCTTGTCGAACTGGGGCAGAAGCACCACGTGCAGCTCACCGGTGGCATTGTTATATGTGTAGGTGTAGTCCTCGCCCTCCGCCAGACCGGCGGGGAACACAAAATTCGGGTTCTCAGGAGCCTGAAAACCGCTGTCCCACAGCGCCTGACACGAGTTGGTGAAGCTGTTTCCGCCATCATTGCTGCCGCCCTGATCGTCGGCGGCCTTCAGCGTGCGGTGCAGCAGCTGGGTGAAGTTATAGAGATCTCCTGTGCTCGCCAGCTCACAGTGCATGACCTTTTGCAGCGCCGCGCAGACGGCGGGGGTGGTTTCGTACCACGCATTCAGCAGCTCGTCAGCGCTGCCATCAGGAAATACCAGCGTGGCGGTGCCGCCGTCCATGCCGATCCTGTGGCTGTCCATGAACTCCTGCGCCGCCGCTGCGTCCCCATCGGTGTAGGCGACACTCTCATAGGACATCATGTCGATGAGCCACATCAGATCGGGCGGAACCTTTTCATCGCCCTTGTAGGCCTCCCATGCCGATCGCATGGCGCAGGCCGCCGCGTATGCCAGCGTGCCCTCCGTCAGATGCGCGAAGGGCGTGGCCTCCGCGCCGCAGTCCGTCCAGCCGTCCGCGCTGTCGGCGGACGTGCCCTCCGGCGCGGCGTACAGGTGCCATTCACCCCGGCTCTTATCCGGGCCATTCCACCAGAAGCGCCAGACGTAGCTCCCGTCGTTCCACGTGAACGGATGGGAACTGTCAAAGAAGCTCTCGGAGACCTCCTCCGCCGGGGCGGCGGCCTCGCCCTCCGCCCACACCGCTGTGGGCAGCAGGCTCAGCGCCATGACAAGCGCCAGCAGAAGACTGATCACTTTCTTCATGCTTACTCCCTCTCTTTCCGTGTGCTGAAATGCACATATATATTGGTACATCGTCATCATAAACCAGACGAAATGCAAAAACAATTAGCTGGCTGCATAGTGTTTTGACTTTTTTTGTACGAATGAGCAAAAGCGAGGAGGAAAAGTTGGGGGAAATGACAGGGATTTTCTGCTTGCTATTGGCATGCTGGCGGGCTATAATGAACATAAGACTGGGTACAGTGGGCTTTGCTGCGCCTGCAGGGAGGGAGAAAGATGCAAAAGAGAGTTATAAGTGGGATACTGGCCTTGGCGCTGGTGCTGACGCTGACGCTGACCTTGGCGCAGGCGGATGTCCGCGTGGAGTTGGACGGCATCGACGGCGGCAGCGCCTCCGTGCCCGCATCGGAGGACGCCAGCGCCGCCCTGCTGGAGGGGTACCTCTACCAGCTGAACGGACTGGAAGCGCCGGAGACAGTCGTTAAGGCGGAGGGCGGCGGGAATACCGCGTCCCGCCCGGCGACGTATGCCGTGGCACTGAATGAAGTCACGAACAATATTTACCGCCGACTTGTTCCGGAAATAAAGAAGATCGCGGCGGGCGAGAGTGCATCCGCAACAATTGTGATCACGGATATGCCGATCACCTATACGCAGGGAGACTTGGGACATATTACCATTATAGAGGGCGATGCACTTTCCGAAGCAGCCAGTGCAAGGATAGGTGAACTGTTTGGCGCTGATGTCAATCACGACGCGTTGCTGAGCAAGTTGCTGGCGAATATGCCCTACGAGCTGTACTGGTTCGATAAGACCAATGGAATGGCGATAAGCTACGGCATCGAAGCAGACGAAAATACTGTGACGATACCGTATATTGTGGTCGGATTCTGTGTGGCGGACGCCTACCGTGATACCACGAAGTATCTCATAGATGATGAGGACAAGATTGTCAAAGATGAGGACGGCAATCCTGTGCCTGACTATACGGCGATAGACACCACCAAGACCGGCGCGGCCAAGACAGCGGCGGCCACGGCTGCTCAGGTGGTGGCGAAGAACCAGGGCAAGGGCACCTACAGCAAGCTGGTGGCCTACGCGGATTACATCAAGAACGCCGTTTCCTATAACTACGCGGCGGCGGATAAGAACAACAACTACCACTACGGCGACCCGTGGCAGCTGATTTATGTGTTTGATGAGAACCCTGATACCAACGTGGTGTGCGAGGGCTATTCCAAGGCGTTCAAGTACCTGTGCGACCTGACGTGGACGGACAGCGACCCGGAGGTGGCCTGCTATCTGCCCACGGGCACCATGAAAGGCGGTACGGGCGAAGGCGCGCACATGTGGAATATCGTGTCCATCGGCGGTGCCAACTACCTGACGGACATCACCAACTGTGACAGCGGTACCACCGGCGCGCCGGATCAGTTGTTCCTCTGCGGCGCAGAGGGCAGCGTGGATGCGAGCTATGCGGCCGCTACGACCAATGGTACAGTGACGTATGTGTACGACCAGAACACGAAGGACATCTACGATCAGGAGCTTGCTCTGTCCAAGACCAAGTATTCACCGCTGACCTTCGACCTGAACCAGCTGATAGCGCTGGCGCGCTACGCGGCGGGCATCACCACGGACGAGTCTGCCGCCATCGACGTGAACAAAGACGGCATCATCAGCGCCGCCGACCTGACGGCCATGGCGCAGAGCCTCGTCTCATAACTGGGATGAATCGATTGGCGTTTAGTGGTACATTTTGCGCCGCTGTTGACGCATTTGCGGCAGTTGTGGTTGACACAGCCGCCGCAATGGGATATGATGTGAGAAAGAAAGGGGGATGCGTGTGCGCAAGCTGATTTGCGCCATTCTGAGCGTAATACTGCTGCTGGGCACTGTGGCCACGGCGTGGGCGGAGAATACGGCCATGCTGACCATCACACCGGATAAGACCGAGGTGACGGCCAACGGCAGCGCTGTGCAGGTGAAATTCACCATAACGGTGACGCCGCCGGAGGGCAAGGAACTGGGCGTGTTCAGCTTCCGGCTGAAGCCGTCCGGTGGCATGACGCTGCCGGGGAGCTTCAAGGAAAACGGCGAAGCGGTCATCACCTATGCGGTCAACGACCTGCCATACGATGTGACCACCGGCAAGGGTGTGTTCCGGACGTATGAGTACACGCCGGGCAGCTGCTTCTTCGCCGCCGTCGGCTCCACGGAGGGCAACCGCATGACAGCCAGCGCGGAGATCCTGACCATCACCGCCACGATCCCGGCGGGCAGCACCGGAACCTTCACGCTGGACGCGGAATTTGTGGCTGCGCCTGACGGCTCCGGCGCGACCTATACGCCCAAGGTGGACAGCACGCCGGTGACAGTGAAGGGAACTGGCGGCACGGGTACCTCCGGCAGCTCCGGCGACACGGAGAAGCCGGAAACCGGCGGCACCGCATCCGGCGAAACGCCGGATGTGACCGACAAGCCGGATGTGCCGCAGGGGAATTTGCCTGCGGCGGCAGACGGCCAGCAGCCGGTCATCAGCCCGGCACCCGGCGCGGCTGACGCGCCTGTGCCGGACACGGCGCAGACGGGCGGCGCCGGTACGAGGATCGCGGCCATCGTGCTGGGCGTGCTGGCGGCAGCGGGCGCTGTGTGCCAGCTGGTCATACCCGGCGGGCTGGGACGGCTGTTCCGCAGGGACGGCCGCAGCAAATGAGTATCTATGATAGTACACATAGGAGAGTAAGGAGGAGTTGCATGAAAAAAGTACTGTCACTGGTTTTGTCGCTGGTGATGCTGCTGAGCATGGTGGTGCCCGTTTCCGCAGAGGACACCTATCCCGGCAACGGCACGCTGAAAGACAAAACCGCCGCCTTTACCATAGAGGCGGACAAGACGACCCTCTATGGCGAGGGGGAGCAGATCGTCAGGTTCCACATCTATGTGGAGAGCAAGGCCAGCGTACCCATCCGGGCGTTCCAGTTTACGCTGGTGCCGTCGGCAAACCTGACGCTGGCCGACAAAGAAATGGCGAAGGACGGGGCATTCTATTATGCGCTTCAGAACAATCTGAGCACAAACGGCAATGTGGACGGCATGTATAGCCTGCTCGCGTACACGCCCGGCAGCCGTTACTTCGGCGCTGCGGGCACGGATGAGGGCAAAGGCATCACCACTAAGACCGAGATCATGACCATCATGGGCAAGGTCAACGGCGTGGGCGACTACACGCTGTCCATGACCGGCGTGGTGGCCGGCAACGGCGACGCGCCGGACAAGGTGACCCAGAAGTTCACCAGCACGGTGGCGGGCGCCACGGTGACGGTGAAGCCCGAGGGCGAGCGGCCACAGCCGAACCTGTCTCTGGCACTGAGCACGGACAAGGTCAAGGTGGGCGACACGTTCACCGCCACGCTGTCCAATAAGGGCATGAACATCATCAGCATTATCGCGCAGATGCGGTTCAATAAAGACGTTCTGGAGGTCGTGAGCATCACCGAGAACGAGGGCTATACGAACCTTGCCAGCGGTGCGGCGGTGAAGGTAAGACCCACTGTCGATGAGGCCAACACCAACGGCGTGGTGGGTATGAGCATCGCTAATACCGCTGAGAGCTGGTATCCGGCGAAGGACATCGTGACGGTGACGTTCAAAGCCAAGGCCGCCGGTGAAGGTTGGTTTAAGGTAGACGAAAGCACGGACGGCAAAGACGGCACGAATGGATACCTCAGCGATGCTATCGTCAAGAGTGTCGTCATCGAGAAGCCCGCGTATGTGTTGGGAGATGTGAATGAAGACGGGAAGGTCAATATGACCGATGTGAACAGGTTGTTTCGGTATACGACGAGAAAAGAAATCTCCTTGACTGAGGCACAGTTGGCAGCTGCGGATGTTACGGGAGATGGGAAAGTGAATATTACAGATGTCAATCGGTTATTTAAATTTGTGACAAAGCAAATTACAACACTTTGAGAGGATGATTCGGATGAAGAGAATTGTTTCAACTATACTTGCCCTTGCGATGTTGTGCTCTATGTGCTTTACAACTGCTTTTGCAGCAGAAAAAGTGTCATTGAAAGCAACAGCATCAAAGACAACCGTGCAGGCTGGGGAAAATATAACCTTTACAATCTCCTTGGAGGGTACTACCCAAAAGAAGGCGATGGCTGTTGGTTTCAACATTGAAGTGCCTGATGACTTCGAGTATGTGTCTCATACGATTGCAGATGGACTTCCGGAGAATGCAACGTATACGAGTAAGACGGGTACATTTGGGTTTTATGCAGGTACGAAAAGTGCACCCTTCAAACTGCTGGAGGTTACTTTTAAGGTCAAGGATACAGCCTCTTTCGGGAAAAGGATCATTACATTTAAGAATGATGACGATTTGGCAATCAGTGATGAAGACGATGAGTCTTTTGATGTTAGTCTTGGTAAGCAGGAGATTGTCATCCTCAAAGCGCCCCTGACTACTGTCTCCGCTACCGTGAAAGCGCCTGTAAAGGGGACGGATCTGGCTACTACTGGTACGACCGGTAATACGGACGCTTATACTGTTACCAAGATCGAGTGGTTCAAGGGCACGTCTGCAACCGGCACCGCGGTGACTGGCAAGGCTGCGGCGAAGCAGATTTACACGGCAAAGCTGACTGTGACTGCCAAAGATGCTGAGAATTTTGCGGAATCTCTGAACAATAAAAAGACGGCTGACGGCTACACGATTATCCGCGTCAGTGACACTGTCCTGACAATGACCAAGACATTCCCCGCCACAGCCGAGAAGACCCTGACCGGCATTACCATTAAGACCTGCCCGTATACGACTTATACCGCGGGTGAGCAGTTCAACAAGGCGGGAATGGTGATCACTGCTGCGTACGATGATGGCAGCACTAAAGATGTGCAGCCCACCTACTTCCAGTTTACCCCGGTTGATTCCCTGACTGTAAATGACAAAGAGGTCACGATCACCTATACCGAGGGTAATGTCACCCAAATAGCCAAGCAAAAAATTACCGTGAATCCCAAGGCTCTGACTGCCAATATGGTACAGCCTATCGCGTCCCAGCCCTACACCGGCAGCGCCATCGAGCCGACTGTTACTGTGAATGTCGGGAAGAAGACCCTGACCGCTGGAACCGATTACACGGTGACCTATAAAGACAACACCAATGTGGGTACGGCCAAAGTGATCGTGACCGGTAAGGGCAACTACACGGGGTCTGTTGAGACAAAGTTCAACATCACCGCCAAGGCTCTGACCGCCAATATGGTACAGCCTATCGCGTCCCAGCCCTACACCGGCAGCGCCATCGAGCCGACTGTTACTGTGAATGTCGGGAAGAAGACCCTGACCGCTGGAACCGATTACACGGTGA
>OLWB01002359.1_pt1 | contig 15324 bp, 10 predicted proteins | sample 1673331 | NCBI WGS metagenome assembly OLWB01 (sample SAMEA3178943, study PRJEB25190) | human gut metagenome | biome: human gut; feature: human-associated habitat; material: faeces | place: Austria | collected 2013
TATCGAGGGACGCTCTGGAAGATTCAGTATTCACGGCCCTATGATGTTCGACGATTTTTCCCAGCCTTGCGACGAGGATATTTTATTTAGCCATATGCGGGCACCCTTTGAACTGTATCACCGATATCATGGAGAATTTTATGTAGTACATACCAACGGAAGCCTTTCTTACCCCTTCAACCCGATACGCGAGGAGGAAGGCAGAAAGCTTGCCATAGAAAGGCTGGAAAAGTTTCATAGGCTGTGTAAGCAGGAGGGCGTAAATCTGGTGGTAGAGAATGTGGGCTGGAACCGACAGAAGCGCTATTTATTCCACCAAAAGGATTATTTCAATTTGTTTCGGCAGATACCGGATTTAAAATGCCTGATTGACGTAGGGCATGCGATGCTGTCGGATCTTTCAGTTTGGGAAATGCAAAAGAAACTAGGCAAACGGATTACCGCATACCATATTCATGATAATGACGGCAGCCGGGATCTTCACTTACCGATTGGAGAGGGAATTTTTGATTGGAAAGCGTTTGTGCTGGGAATTCAGGCTTTCACGCCGGACGCTGAGCTTGTTATGGAATATGAAGGCATACCTCAGTTAGAACGATATGTTGCGGATAGTGAGGGCTTAGAGAAAATCAATAAACCTTAAAACAGATTAGTTAGGAGAAAGGGAGCCTGTTATCATGGAGAGAAGATCCTGGTTGAACCTGGACGGAAAAACGGTTATCGTTACTGGAGGAGCTTCCGGCATTGGACGCGCGGTTGCCCAGGAGCTGTTATGGGATGGGGCTAACGTAGCAGTGTGTGATTGTAGCACACAAGAGCCGGCATTTGAAACAGGGGCGGGACGCTGCCTATATGTCTCAGCGGATGTAACCGATCCTGAAAGTATTTCTGACATGGTCGAAAAAGTGAAATCTATGCTGGGAACAATTTATGGATTGGTCAATAATGCCGGAATTAATATTCCGCGTCTGCTGGTAGACCCGGACCATCAATATGAGTTAGACGAAGCTGTCTGGAATCGGGTGATGGATGTCAATGTCAAAGGGGTGTTTCTCTGCGCACAGGCTGTAGCAAGAGAATTGGAGAAAAATGGCGGTGGAGTGATTGTTAATGTATCCTCTGAATGTGGCTTAGAAGGCTCAGAGGGACAAAGTGTATATGCTGCTTCCAAAAACGCGGTCAATTCCTTGACTCGTTCCTGGGCCAAGGAACTGGGGAAACGGGGAATACGGGTTGTCGGTATTGCGCCAGGAATTCTGGAGGCTACAGGCTTAAGAACGGCGGCTTATGAGGAGGCGTTGGCTTACACTAGGGGGATCACGGTGGACGAATTGCATAAAAGCTATGCCAAAACCGCGACGATCCCTCTTGGGCGCAGTGGAAAGCTATGTGAGGTAGCCAATGTAGCGGCGTTTTTATTAAGTGAACGTTCCAGCTATATTCATGGCGTGACTATTAATGTAGCTGGAGGGAAAACACGAGGATAAAAGGAGGAAAGTATGAAGCTGAAAAAGATTTGCGCTTTGTTAATGACGGCTTTACTCTGTACGGTTTCCGTTTTAGGAAACACGCAGGCGGAAAGCAGATCGAATGACTTGGTGGTGTTTGTTTCTGGTTCATCGGGAAATAATAGCAATCCTGGTACGTTAGAAAGCCCAAAACAGACCTTTGGCGGGGCGGTCGCTTTATTCAGCGCTAAAGGATGCGGCGGAACCATAGTGGTGGTAGATGATATTAATGTAGGTCCCTGGGTAGCGACAAAATTGCCGGGAAAGGTTACAGTAACCAGCCGATATAATGGTGTCGATTACGGGGCTAAAATGAATTTTGGAGCAACCGGAAAAAAAGCGGTTCTGGTGCTTCAGTCAGAAATGGAATTTAATCATATCACTTTCAATCATGTGTTCAGTGCCTGTTCCGAGCTTTGGACCAGCTCCCATTTGGAAATCGGTGAGGAAGTGCGCGTATTAAAAAATGGAGGGGATACGATTGGACGCAATGATTTTGCCATCCGGATTGGGTCTAGCCTTAATGCTTGCGATTCTGCCTCTGTTTCGGTAAAAAGCGGAACCTTCAGCTATATTTCCGGCGGAAATAATGCCAATTCTGTAAGCAGCAGTTTGATCCACGTGGAAGGAAACGCTAAGATTGTGGCCTATATTCAGGGAGGCGGAACGAATCGGAGCGTATCCAGTTCGGTAATTGATCTGCAGGGCGGAAAAATTCCGGTACTCTATGTAAATGGATATGGTTCAGCGGCTATGGAAACTTCTCAGATTACCATTGGCAATAACGCTGAAGTTTCTGCCATCTTTGAAGCCAGAACAGAGGACTCGTCAGGTAAGGTTACAAATAGCCTCCAACTGACTGTCAATGGCAAGCGTGCTTTGGAAAGCATCCGCAATTTGGATGTTCAAAGCGTATCGGGAATTTTAGGCGCGTCTAGCTTAACCATCAATGATGCGCAAGAGGCTGTAGCAAAATTTAATTTGTCTTCTTTCGATCAGGTGGCTTTATCCAACGCAGCGGTGTATCTGAAAAACTCTTATCAAGCACCGGCCGAAAGCCTGACAATCGGCGAGGGGAGTGTGCTGTACCTAACCTCAGATACCGATTTGCCTCAGTGGAGCGGGAAGGGTAGCGTAGTGTTAGAGCCGGTAGAATGGCCTGTGCATGATTATTCAGGAAAATCCTATGATGATAGCGTATATCTTTCCTTTGAGAAATCTGAAAGCTCTCAGCAAGGAATGGCAGTTTATGGCAATTACGCCTTCCTATTTTACCATGGAGGCTTTTGTGACGTCATCGATCTGGCCACGCGGGAAAAAGCGGGAAGCTTTTATTTGGGTTCTAGTACGGGAAACAGAACAGATGCCTATTCCAACCATGTAAATCAAGCGGTTTTTAGCCAGACGTTTTATGAGGAAGAAGATGCTTTTCCCTTATTATATGTAACCTCAGGGAATGCGGGCGGAGCGGATGAGGATGGTTACTACGGACGATGCGCGGTGGAACGGATTACAATGAAAGAACAAGAAGACGGCACTCTTTCCTTTTCTTCTGAGCTGATGCAGACGATCATTTTTAACGATAATGATTATGAAACTGGAAATAACTTCAAATATACAAAACCAGAAGTATCCCAATATGAATCACCATGCTGGGGATGGCCCGCCTCCTTTGCGGATACCGATAATAACCGCTTTTATCTGTTTTCAGCCCGCTACCGTACCAGCGGCGCATATGCGGAATATTATGATCAGAACGCTTATATTGTTACCAGTTTTCTGTTGCCGCCGATTTGTACTGTAGGTGAAACTGTCATTTTATATCCGGAAGATATCGTTGATCAATTCACAACAGAATTTGATGTGTTTGTTACCCAGGGTGGGACTCTGTATGATGGAAAAATCTATTATACCTATGGATTTGGAGGATTGGAATATCCCAATGCGATTCGAGTGTTTGATTTAGCAGAAAAGAAGATTGTAGCAAAAATTGATTTATCAGATTCAATTTTCTCCAATGAAGAGATAGAATCCTGTGGGGTATATGAGGGAACTTTGCTTTGTAATACCAACAGTGGAAAAATATATCAGCTAGACTATATAGAAAGCCTTTGGAAAGAAGAACCGGCCACAGGACAGCATTACACAGAATGCTGTATATGTGGAGAAAGGCTTCAAACAGCATAGAATCATTAAGTTCGGTGGGCAGAACGGTCTTCTCGGCCTGTCAATCAAGCGGAAATAACAAATTATTGCTCTTCTAAAGGCTATCTGCCCGAAAGCTTATTCACGCCCGAGCTATGAAGCAATCGTTCCTACCACTGAATTAGTGTCAGAAGCTGAAAACGCTTTATACCTTTTTGGAGACTATATGGAATACAGGTGAATTTTGAAGTGTCAGAGAAATCACAGCAATCAGTGGGGATAAAAAGCAAGCTGACCAGTGCGGATACAGCTGCTCTTTTTGATGGCGGCTCTCCTGACGCTGTATGTACCGGCTGAAAATCACACGGTCTTTCGAACAATTTGGACGCTGTCGTGATACATGGTAATCTCAAATTTTGAACGGGAGCTTGGCATGATAGATGTGGTATATTCGATCAGCCGCTCCTTCGCATCCCAAGTGGACCGGCGCAGCAGAAAGGCTGGCTCTCCCGGTTTGCTTTGCAGCGTTTGGCTTTCCTCCTTGGTCATAAGAACCGCTTCATAGGTTTCCACTGCGCGGTATGGCTGAAGATGGTAACGCTCGGTAAGAATAGCATACAAAGCATTGTTTTCCAAGCGTTCCCAGGATAAATCCGGGCACAGATCCACCGAAAGATAAGTCTTTTCGAGGAGCATGGGGCGGTCATTGGCCAAGCGCAGCCGAACAACCTCGATCAGCCGTTCCGACTGAAATTCTCTAAGAGCGCAAGAACCGCACTCACGGCTGATAAGGCGGTAACTTAAAATTTGAGAGGAAGGCGTTAACCCCAGCTTTTTCATATCTTCGGTGAAGCTGTAAAGGCTGCCGAGACGCCGGGATACCTTGGGTTCCGAAATAAAAGTGCCCAAGCCTCTGCGCCGGATAATCAACCCTTGTTGCTCGAGTTCGCGAAAGGTCAGGCGGACTGTGGTTCTGCTAATGTGATAATGCTGGCAAAATTCTTTTTCAGAGGGCAACATATCTCCTGGCTTCAAGCTCTTGTCTTGGATTTGTCCTTGAATCATATCCAAAAGCTGGAGATAAATAGCACGTGATGCTTTCGGATCTACCTTATTGGTGAAATCGAATGCCATGAATTACACTCCTTTGATCTGCGTCTATATTCGGCCATTTCAGCCCGGCTTCCGCTTTGCCTGAGGCAGAAACCAGATTTTCGGCTTTCGTACAATTAAATACATTAATTTCAGCTATATAATCTAGAACTTTTTACATTTTAAATAAAACAAATGTCCTTTAAATGTCTGTTTGAGAGCATCTGCCAATGTATGAATTATAGAATTTTTACCCCAAAAAGTCCAGGCGAAGATGCTTGAGAATGTGTGAGCTTTTATGGCCTATATCGCTCTGAATAGATCTATGCAGGGCTAAAGATCATGTGTGGACAAAAATAGAACACTACAGGTTCGGTGCGTAAAGACGGCAAAGGAGAAGCTGACATTTTAATAGGAAGGCGCTTGAAGCAGCGCCTTCCTATTAATTTTTTTTTATTTCTTTAATCCCAGGACTACTGGAGTGGAACGATAACCGATACCCATACGGTCGATGCCCATATCGATTAGCTTTAAGAAGTGCTCTCGTGTACGGATACAACCTGAGCCTTTTACCTGAGCCTTGCCGCCCGCAGCTTCCATCATCAGGGAAACCACCTCTTCTGTGGCACCTACGCAAGGGCCGCCGGTATAAAAGCCAGTGGAGCTTTTTACAAAATCCGCTCCTGCCGCAGTAAGCACTTTAGTGGCATGGATAATTTCCTCCTTGGTCAGTGCGTCGGTTTCCATTATGACCTTGACCGCAGTGCCGTACTTATGACAGGTATCGCATACGGCGCGGATTTCTGCTTCTACCGCCTCCCACATTCCGCTGCGGATCCAGCCGTAGTTGGCTACGATATCCAGTTCAAAAATATCCCCGCGCTTGCAGTATTCCTCAGCCTGCATGCATTTGCAGGTAGTTGTGGATAAGCCGAACGGGAAATCACATACGACACAAATCTTAGTCTTAGTCCCCTTGCAAAGTTCGGCGGCAATGTCCAATGACGATGGGTTAATACAAACTGTGCGGCATCCGAAATCAATTCCCTCCTGTATGTATTTACGAATTTCCGCCTGGGTGAATTCTGGTTTTAACACGGATTGGTCAATGTAGGCTGCTAACTCTTCAACGGTCATTTCACTTGCTTTTTTTGTTGGTTTCATTGGCAGATACCGATACCCTTACTACGGGTATCCACTCCTTTTTTTAAATTTTGCATCACACTAGATAGCTGTGATTTCGGCTTGGTCAGCCAAATAAATTCATCGATTCAAAAGTATTGTAATGTATTACAATTGTCTTGTCAATATGATTAAAACTATTTGAATTTAAAAATAATTAAAATTTATGCGTCTCCATTTCAGGCTTAAAAGTAGTTCTTTATGATGAAAATAATATTTTTTGATCAAAAAAATCAATTATTACAAAATAAATATATTAATATAGTTCATTTGAATTGCTGTTTTTTATGTACACCGCAAAAAATACATTTATAATAGAATTGCATGATACATTTAAGACTGTGCGTTAAATGCCGTGTAAAAGGAAAGCGGAAAAAAGCGCTGTTTCCCTGATGATACAGCCCTAAATAAACAAGCAAGGAGGAAATGAGAAAAATCTTATCGGTACTGCTGACGGACCTGACGGCGGCTTTACCATCGGTACTCCATGGATCATGCTGAACCCGGATTATCCGCAGATCAACGTGGAGAAGGCTCGGAAGGAGCCGGATTCCGTCTTACATTTTTACCGCAGGCTTGTGGCCATGAGAAAAGGGAATCCCATTATGTGTTATGGAAGCTATCGGCTGCTGTGGCCTGATGACCTGGAGATTTTTGCCTATATAAAAGAACTGGATAGGGAAAAATGGCTGATCGCCGCTAATTTTAGTAAAACCTTCTGTAGACGAACGCTGCCGCCAGAGGCTGGAACGTATCAAGAGCTGCTGGCAAACACAGACAAACCGTCCGATTTTTCTGAGAATGAAATTAAATTATAACCATCTGAAGCGGTAATGATTCGTTGTAAATAGTTTGGAGCAAGAAGCATTTACTATAGAAACACTGGCAGATGAAAAGCTGCCAGTGTTTCTATTCGGCTCCTTTGCAAAATAGCAGCCATTTAAAGTGTGCCGTATTTGGTGAAATTAAAATTTGAGCTTTTTCGTTTTAGCCTTCTTTGATTTTTCAGTTAGGCAATTTTAAGATTTGACCTGGATAGATTACTTCATTTTCTAAATTGTTAAGTTCCATAATTTCAGGATATCGGCTGCCGGAGCCAAGCTTGGATTTTGCTATTTTCCATAAGGAATCCCCCCGCTTTACCGTATATTCGACAAAAGACATTTCCGGCTTGGAAGTGCTTTCCGCACCGGGAATCTTAAGCCTCATGCCGGGAGTAATATCGTCAGAGGATAAATTATTTAACTGAACGATCTCAGGATAACGCTTCCCTTCCCCTAAGAACTGTTCCGCTATTTTCCAAAGAGTATCCCCGGCTTTCACTTCATAAATAAAATATTCCTGAGAGGGAGGAGCGGCCTCTGGAATTGGCGCTTGAAAGGATAAATAGTCCGAAGAAAGATATCCTATTTCTCCATTGGATAATTGAATTTGGTGGATGCCTTTCGCGTGCTCCCGTACGGAAACAGCGGTGCCCCCGGCAAGCGTGGCAATGACTTTACCCTTTAGATTTGGATTTTTATAGACAGAGGCTTGTTCGGTATCTAATTTGACCCATGCTTCTGCAAATTCACCTTCAGTTGGCGCTGAATCTGGGTTACCTGTAGTGGGAGGAAGCGTTTGGCCGGGTTCGGAAGAAGCGGGAGGGACTGCGTCCGTATTAATATTTTCACCGTTTATCCAATCTTCATAATGCTCCCAAATGGAGGGATCTTCCTGCCCCAATGACCATGCTCCCGCTCCTTTTAAATTATATTTTTCAATTAAGCCTAATTTAGCTTGATAGGATTGAGCGTTTTCGAACCAAATAACATATCTTCCAGGCTGGAGAACAAAATCTCCGCCTACTGTAAAATTACCGCTGGATTCTGTAATGGTGACCTCCGCTTTTACAGATTGGCTTTGCTCATCGTAGGTCAGTGTCGATTCACAGCGCTCTACTATTTCTTGAATCGTTTTGGCACTGACGCCCTTTCCCGTGATACGATTGCTGTCAAGCCCCCAAATTCGGCCGTAAAAGGGGATACCAACAACAATTTTATCCGAAGTGGTTTTCTCTAAAGCATATTGAATGGATCGTTCTACAAAGCTTATACTTGCTACCGGACCCGGGCTACTTCCTTCATAGTGCTCATCATACGCCATAATCAAAAGATGGTCGGCATATTCAGATAGAGCGGCATAATCGTAAGAACCATGCCAGCCCGTTTGCCAATTATTAGGGTTAGCGGCTACTGCGACTGATATTTCTTTATGCCCTGGAATTTTCTCTCGTAAGAGCTTGACGAATTGAGTATACTGATCCTTCTGTTCGTGGGTTACATTTTCAATATCTACATTAATTCCGTCTAAATCATATTCTTCCACATAGTCGGCAATTTGGGTTGATAATGACTCTATATTCTTCAAGGCGTTGATCCCTGCGGTGCGATTCCAGTGGTTGCTTAAAAATGGAACTACCTTAATGCCTTTGTCATGCATACTTTTAATAAAGAAAGGGCTGAGATAATTTAGCTTTAAGCTTCCATCCTCCCGCAGGTCGAAATAGCTGGGGGATACAACGTCTAACGCGTTGTTCGTTTGATTGATATACTCGATCTGCTGGTGGTCTGTGCCGCTGTACAAATATCCCATGGTATAACGGTCTGATGCGGCAAGAGCGCTTAAAAAAGTGGAGAAAGCAAGCGTTGTAACAATCACACCGGAAACTAAAATTTTTACACTTTTGATCTTCACATTTTTTATATTTGAAAAAATTGATTTTGATATTTTGTGCGCTTCCTTTTTAAGGTCGAATTCTTTCGAGAACTCCACGCCATTTCGTTCATAGTTAAGAATAAGGTCATAAGTTCCGTCTTGATTAAAAATCAGGCTGACAGTTGGATTCAAAAATATTCACCATTCCTTTCTGAGCATAATAGACTTAATCTTATTATTGCTGATTTATAATAATTATATACCTGCGCTGGGACAGCCCGTTGTTAGGTGCTTATCCCGCTGTTTGAAGGGAGCCTCTTTATCTTAATGCTGGTATCTTTTCCAATGATTGCCTTCCGCCTTGTTTTCCAACGGCTGTCCTAGAGGAGCTGCGGGAGACGCTGTAAAGATAACATCAAAAAAGAGAAAATCAAGATGCGGGTGAGCCGGTTCAAGCGCGGATTCATTCGGAAAAAATGATTGGGAAACCGGATAAAAAATTAAGCATTATGATTTGAAAGGCTGTTTTTTAAGGAGGCTGGCTTCATGGTGAAAAAGACGTCCCCTGTGTGGCGGCGGAGGGAAGAAATCCTGGCATCATTTCTAAATAGAGGAATCGCCCGCCTCCCAGGGGGAGAGGCGGGCGATCCTCAGGCAAGTTATCAATAAATTTGAAAAACTCAAAGTGGCCTCAGAATTTAGAGGTGATTTCATAAGCCTTGCCAGTGCGGGAAGACTCATAAATCCGGTCGATAATCTCGATGACATGGTTCTGCCGGACGATAGAACAGCCATTGTCCGGGAATTTGCGGTTATTCTTAATGGCATCCAGGAACAGCTCCAAAACACTGTCATTATTATCCACTTTACCAACACTGACGCTGTAGCAATAATCCTGGCCCATAAAGCTTACCTTTTCCGCGCCGGGGATCTCACAGTTGGGAGATACCACAATGATCGGGTGATCCGTACGCGCCATATCCAAATGGATTATGCCCTTGGAACCGTTAAAGGTAAATCTCCATAGGCCGTGATCCTTATGGACTCCTGTGCACCAATTGGAACGCATGGTGGCAACCTTGCCATCGTCCCAAACTAAGGTAGCGGCCACATTATCCTCAACGCTGGAGATAAATTCTTCTCCCGCGTCGGAGATACGGCGTTTTTCAAAGCATCTGGTTTCTCCGTAGACCCTGGCAACCGGACCAAACAGATAAGAGAGCGTGCTGATGGAATATACGCCTAGATCCGCCAAAACACCCCACTGGGCTTTTTCGTAATCAAAGAACCAAGGCGCATGCAGAGGACCATGGTGGGCAAATACGCTGTCAATAGCGCAAACCTCTCCGATGACGCCTTGCTCGATCAGTTCCTTTACTTTCTCAATTTGGGGATATGCGTCATTGGGCATAGCCATGAATACCTTATCGGTTTGAGCGGCGGCCTCTTTCAGCTGCTTCGCTTGTTCAATAGAAACAGAAACAGGCTTTTCAGAGATAACATGCTTGCCGGCTTTCAAGGCCTGGATGGCCAGCGGGGTATGGCTGGGATGATAAGTAGTAACGATGACCGCGTCGATGGTAGGATCGTCCAGCATTTCCTCATAAGAATTGAAGGCCTTTACGCCCAATTCTTCCGCTGTTTTCTGCAGAAAGGGCTTATTCATGTCGTAAATTCCAACCAGTTCGATTTCCTCAAAATGAGGGATGCTGTAAAAATAGCGGATGTGGGCGATATCGCCGCAGCCTATTAGTCCGAAACGAATCTTGTTCATAAATCATGCTCCTTTTGTTTCATTATAAAAGATTAATTATTTTACTGTTAAAGCGTCTTCCTCAATTAGAATTTTTCTGATATAGTCAATGGATTCTTTAGCGTATTTATATTGATTGTCGAAGCCGGCCAATTCTAAGGACAGGTAACCGTCGAATCCAACCTTTTTTAAGGAACGGACCAACTCGTTCCAATCAATAATTCCCTGGCCTACAGGCAGTGAGTAAACCGCAAGGCCGTCGGCGTCGCGAATGTGCACATGGAAAATCTTCTCTCCGAGCTTGTAAACAGACCAGGGGAGGTATTCCCGCTGCATCAGCTGCCACGCGGTATCGAAGTTTGTTCCAAAAGCGTCGCTCTTGATCCAGTCAAAGGCTCTCAGCATAGCGTCTGTGGTTCCAATGATTACGTTGGCATGACCCTCCAGCGCAAACCGCATATTGGTTTCCTCGCACATTTTTACGATTTTGCCTAAAGAGTCCAAATACCGATTCCAGTTGCCGGTAGCGTCAAAGTCATCAGGAATCTCCATGTACAGTTTGGGATTGTTGATGTTTTTTCCGTTAGCTACCGGATGGAAGTAATAGGGCAGGTAATCAATCGGCGCCTTAATTTCCTCCGGCCAATTGGAAACGATATTCATGGTATCGGCTCCCAGCTTTTTCGCCACCTCAATACCGCGGCGGAAAAAGTCAAGAGACTTTTGACGTTCGGTATCGTCCGGATCTAAAAGCCCTACGACCGCATGAGCATAAAGGACAAATTCTGAAACCTGCATTCCATAGCTGTCAATGAGTTTTTTCAGTTCCTTGCAGCGCTCGTCTGTATAGTAGCCATAAAGATCGTCAGAGTTATAGGCGATCATTTCGATACCATCCACCCCAAGGCTGCCAACTGTTTTGATGGCTTCCTCATAAGGCGGCTGATAATGGGGATGGGTAAAACACCAAGATGCCGCTCCAATTTTCATACAAATTCCTCCTTGATGAATAGATTGATGTGTTGATTAATCTTTTACACCGCCGGCAGTCAGCCCGGTTACAATATACTTTTGGAAAATAAGAGCCAAAAGCATTGGGAAAACCGTAGCGATACAACCCGCAGTATTGATCATGCCGTAATCAATGCCGTATCTGGTGCTGAACTCAGAAATTGCTACCGGCATTGTCTTGCTAGATAGAGAGGTCATAAAGATCAGCGCATACATAAACTCATCCCAGCACATTAAGAAGGAGAGCGCGCCAACCGCTACTAAACCTGGCTTAGCCAGAGGCAATACAATTCTCCAGTAGGCGGTAAACCAGGTGCAACCGTCAATCTGAGCCGCCTGTTCCAAATCTGAGGGGATGGTTCTGTAATACCCGTTTAATACCCAAATGACATAAGGCAGCGTGAAGGACATATATAAGACCACCAAAAACATCGGCTGGTCAATCATGCCAAGTTTTCTGCCGATTACGTAAAGAGGAATTACCAAGGTAATAGATGGCAATAATTGGAAAAACATGGTAGCCATGAGAAGGGTGTTTTTAAACTTAAACCGAAGTCTGGCAAACGCATAAGCAGAAACCCCGCCAAACAAAATGGCAAAAATCACCGTGAGAACAGAAACCAAAATACTGTTCTTTAAGGAATTTATAAACTGAGCGCCGGCGTCACTGGAGGATCCGGACTGAGAGAAAATTTCAATATAGCGGTTGAAGTTCACATTTTCAGAAAACCATTTTCCATCGATGGTGAGCAAATCCGCGGTGGGTGTAATGCTGGAAATAAACATCCAAAGAATGGGAAGAAGCGTCCAAAGCAAAACTACAACCGCGGCAAGATAAATACCGACGCGTTTAAAGCCCCGTTTCATCATTCTGGAATTCATAATTCTTCTCCCCTCCTTTAATAGATATCGTCTGTCTTCAGTATTTTTACATACAGCACTGTAATAATGGTAGAGATCACCGCCACTATTATGGCCAAAGCAGCTCCGTAGCTGAAATGCATAAATGCGAAACTTTGATTATAAATGAAGTAACTGATTACCATCGTTCCGTTTGCCGGGCCGCCGTGAGTCAGCATATAGATAATGTCAAATACTTTCAGTGCCTGCATGGTGCGGATTACTAAAACTACCAGCAGCATGGGCTTAATCAGAGGCAGAATCACATTACGAAACCGGGAAAACGCTCCTGCGCCGTCTAAAATCGCCGCTTCAATCTGAGAATGGGGAATCGTCTGCAGGCTGGCCAGCATCATTAACACATACAGAGGAAGCATACGCCAGGTATCCGCAAACACGATGACGCCCATTGCTTTCATGGGAGTATCGAACCAGATAATAGGCTCGCTGATCAAATTAAACTGTATTAAAAGCCGGTTAGCCGCTCCATACTGAGTATTGAAAATCCAATTCCACAGAGTGGAGTTTACCAAGGTAGGCACCGCCCATGGCACCAATACAATTGAGCGGAGCAGCCATCTTCCTTTAAATTCCTGGTTGAGCAGCAAGGCGACCAGTACGCCTAAAGGCAGCTGGATCACTAAAGACAGAATGGTAAAAAGTAAAGTGACCCAGACGGAATTCCAAAATTCTCCTGAGGTAAATGCCTGTATGTAATTGGTGAGCCCTTTATACTGGGTTTCACCAGTCATCATATTCAACTCGGTAAAGCTGATAAATATGGTATATAAAAGCGGATAGATTGCCAAAGCAAATATCAAGATCAAGGACGGAGCCGCCATAGCCTTACCGACTCGAGCCTCCGGCCATTGCCGCCGCATTTTTTTCGTGCTTGAACGATTCAATGCCATACCCCCTGTTTATGGCTTTTAACCGCCGGCCCAGCTATCTGTTGAGAAAGCCGGGCCGGCGAAAAAGCGTTTACTTGTATGATTTTAAATTACTGATAAGCGGCCGATTTTTCAATCATCTCGTTGAGAGCATCCTCTACACTTTTAGAGCCGGTTACCGCTTCGTGCAGGCTGACCTGCATATTGTTTGACCACTCGCTGTATTTAGCAAGCGAAGGACGGGGCTGAGCGTATTCAAACTGGGGATAGCAAGCCTCCATGGTGGGGAACTGCTCGATAAACTCTTCATCTTTGTAGATGGATCTAATCGGAGGCGCGTTGGAAGCGGTCTTGGCAGACACGAATAAAGCCTCGCGGCTCAAAACGTTCTCAAGGAGCTTCCAGGCGTAATCCGGATACTTGGAGGTGCTGGCGATAGCGAATCCGCCGCTGCCGGTAACAGAAGAGCTGACCACGCCGTCGCTGTTGGAGGGAATTAAACCGATACCAACATTACCGGCAATGGTGGATTCTTCGGGGTTGTCAGCCAAAGCATAAGCAAAGGCCCAGTTCAGAACAAAGGGAATATCGCCGGCCATAAAGGGATTCAGAACCTCGCGGTCGGTATAATTGATGGAACCGGGATCGGCATTGCCATTTTTGATAGAGTCCACCATGAGATTCAGACCGGCAACACCGTTTTCATTATTGAATATCCAGTTGCCATTGTCATCCCGCATGGAGCCGCCGGAAGCGGTGAGGCATACAAACCAGTCGCATACCATACCCTCGGATTGCTTCGCTGCCCATGCGATAGGATATTTGCACAAACCTTTGCTGACCATATTCTGGCCCATTTCAAAAAGCTCGTCCCATGTCTTGGGCGGCTCGCTATAACCCGCCTGCTTAAGCAGATCGGTGTTGTAGTAAAGCCATTTGCACTGGCCGGTCATCGGCAGCGCCATTAGCTTGCCATCATAGCTGCTTTGCTCCACAAAGCCCGGGAACAAATCTTCTTTCAGTTCCGCAGATAAGTAATCTTCCACCGGGATAATCATGCCGGCTTCTGTAAATTCCGCCGTCCAGACACTATCGCAGATCATTACATCAATAGGTGCTCCGCCCATAATGCTGGTCATAATTTTTGTATAGCTTTGATCGTAGCTTTGTACGATAAACTCGGTTTTAATTCCTTCATCCCGCTCCAATATATCGGCGGCAGGCTGAATGATGCCCACAGTATCGCTATCAACAATAGCTTGTAGCTTTTCAGGTTTATCCCCTGTGTCCTCGCTCTCGGCGGCAGAAGCCGCGGAAGAGCCTTCCCCTGTTGATGAAGATGGGTCAGCGGAGCCGCTCTGCCCGTTATTGCAGCCGCTGAGCGCCACCGTTAGCACCAAAGAAGCGCTTAGAATCCCTGCCAGAATTCTTTTCAAACTCATAATTGTGTCCTCCTTCAATTTGAATTAATACCGCATCAAGAAAGATTTGCCTATTAGCTAATAACAATCGATCTTATGATTCATTATAACTAACACAAAATATAATAAATATAATGTATTTGATCGTTTTTTATACTATTTTGCTATATTCTCATTTTCTTCCTATAATTTGCCGGGGCTTGCCCAGTTTCCTTTTTAAATACTCTATTAAAATAAGCCACCGATCCAAAGCCAGTCTCAAAGGCGATATTGGTAATGGTTCGGTCTGTAGTTATCAGCAATTTTTCTGCCCGGCGAATCCGGATAAAATTCTGGTATTCTACAAAGGTTTTGCCAATCACTTTCTTAAACAGCCGGCAAAAATGGTAATAGCTCATACAGGCTATTTTAGCGGCTGCTGCTACGGACAGCTCGGTTTCAATATGCTGCTCCATGTAATCAATTACCGGTTTGATCCGCTCTAAATCCTGGAAATTGACGTTGCGCTCTCCGATTTCAATTACCTTAGTACGTACTAAGCAGGAAAATAATCTTAAAATGTCCCCTTTAATATACATTTCGTAACCTGGCTGCTTTTTTTGATATTCGACTAAAATCTCAGATAAGATGCTTTCTAATAAAGATCCCTTTGGCACGCGGATTCGCCTCTGATACTTCCCGCTGCCCCGGATAAACGGCACAAGGTATTGAGATTCATAAAACGG
>OLWB01002368.1_pt1 | contig 15288 bp, 15 predicted proteins | sample 1673331 | NCBI WGS metagenome assembly OLWB01 (sample SAMEA3178943, study PRJEB25190) | human gut metagenome | biome: human gut; feature: human-associated habitat; material: faeces | place: Austria | collected 2013
ATTTTTACCTATTTGCATTTTTTCTTGCCTTTTCCGTGAGACGGATAGGGGGGGACTTTACCCCGTTGGTTTTACTTTTGAAATTTCAGCTTGAAGAATCCAGAATAAATAGCGAATTTTGACAAAGGAGAAAGAAAGTTGGTATTTGCGTTATTGATATGCCGCTGCTGGATACCAGACAAGGCAAGGATTAGATGGAAACATTTATAGCCATTGCCGACCTTGTACTGCAAATCTTGTCCTTTGTGGCTCAGAGTGAGCGTGAAAATATCAAAAAACGGCAAGAAGAGGGTATCACGGCGGCAAAAGCAAACGGCTGACACTGAAAGAGGCGGAAAAAGCATGTAATATGCTCATTGCAATATTTTATGGCAAGGCAATGAAGTTTAAAAATTCTACATAGCCAAAATAGGACGATGATTTGTAACTCAGCAATTCTACAAAAATTACAAATGGCAGCATAGTTTTCACCTCAACGCCTTGAAAAATGACGAATTTTGAAGTACAATTCAATTATATGTCTATAAAAAACTCTAATTTGAAAAAGCTACACGATTAAAATCCGAAGGAGGCAATGTTATGGCGACAATTGCCGATATTATTAAATATGAGGGCGATAACAATACCTTTGTATGGAAGCATCCCTGCGAGGATTTCAATACGACTACACAGTTGATTGTTCACGAATCGCAGGAAGCAATCTTTTTTCTTAATGGACTTGTTCGGTCCGGGCAGACACACTTTGGAAACTCAGAATATTCCGTTACTGCGTCGGATCATAAACATTCCTGCCAATGGGGAGACAGCTTTCCATTGTGAGGTCTATTTTATCAATAAAACCGAACAAATGGCAATTCGCTGGGGAACAGACAGCAAAGTACAGTATATAGAGCCTACATACAAGTTCCCCATTTCCATTGGTGCAAGTGGCGAAATGGCTCTCAGTGTGGATAATTCCAGAAAACTGTTGGTTAAGTTGGTTGGTACTGAACGAGTACTTGAGCGTCAGCAGCTCACCACTTATTTTCGTAGCATATTGATGACTAAAGTCAAAACATATATGGCGCAGGCTATGCGTACCAACGCCATCAATATTTTTGAAATCGATGAACAACTTGAAGTATTTTCAACAGATATTGGAAACCGCCTTATTCCTGATTTCCTCGAATATGGTGTTCAACTCAAATGGTTCTATGTGACCACTATCGTCAAGCCAGACGGTGATCCTCAGTACGAAAAATTCAAAGAACTGCATTTCCGTCAGTATGCAGATATTGCCGAAGCGCAACTCCACCAGCGAGTTGGTATTATTGAACAGCAGACTGAAGCACAGAAGATGGTTATTGACTCTCAGGCAATTGCCCAGAAGCGTATGCAAGAAGGTTATACCTATCAGCAAGAGCGAGGCTATGATATAGCTGAAAAAGCCGCACAGAATGAAGGTATTGGCGAGTTCTCTAACATGGGTATTGGACTTGGTATGATGACAGGCGTTGGAGGTGCAGTGGGTGGAATGGTAGGCGGTGCTGTTACCGATGCTTTTGATCTCCTCGTGCTCGTTCACACGGCGCACGGGCGACCTGTCTTCGCCGTTTGCGTACATACTTAATTGCTCGCCCGCCTTGCCGAATAGCCTTTTTAACAGCTTTCGGTCGGCTTTTGCGGCGTCGCCGATGGTGTAGATGCCGTATTTTCTGAGCGCTTCCTGCGTCGATTTGCCGACGAACAGCAGGTCTGCCGCCGGAAGCGGCCACACGAGCTCTTTAAAATTCTCGCGCGTGAACGCCGTTACGGCATCCGGCTTTTTATAGTCGCTGCCGAGCTTTGCGAAAATTTTGTTGAACGACACGCCGATTGACACCGTGAGCCCGAGCTCATCTTTGACGCGCGCGCGAATTTCCTCCGCAATCTCGCGGCCGCTGCCGAACAAGCGGCGGCTGCCGGTCACGTCGAGCCAGCACTCGTCTAAGCCGAAGCTTTCCACCATGTCGGTGTACTGCATGTAGATCTCCTTTGCAAGGCGCGAATACTTTGCGTAGCGCTCAAAATGCGGCGGGACAAACTTGATGCCGGGGCATTTGCGCTCCGCTTCCCACAGGGCTTCCGCCGTTTTGACGCCTTTGGCCTTCGCGAGCATATTTTTCGCGAGGACAATGCCGTGGCGACGCTCTTTATCGCCGCCGACCGCCATGGGAATATCTTTCAGCGACGGGTCATAAAGCGTCTCCACAGAGGCATAAAAGTTATTCATATCGATGTGCAGAATGACCCGATCCACGGCTTTTGCCTCCTTTCGGTGCGTTGCGAACATGCGTTCTCTATGCTCTTATTATAGAACATGCGTTCTGATTTGTCAAGCGGTAAATACCGGAAAAAGCGCGTTTTGAAAAAGATGTCCGCTTGTGTCCTGTGATGTTCTGCTTCTGAAACCGCAGAGATTTATGCACAATTTGTTACCTTAGTGTTACCCTAAGAACAAAGTGTAAACTTAGTGTGAAAGAAGTCTCGGTTTTCTTGAAAAAAAGTTTTCCGCGCATTATACTTTTAACTGTGAAATTTTATTTTTAACCTTATCTCTATACCCTCATTTCTAAGGAAGTGTTTTTATTTGTTTCTTGAAAAATTGAGAAAATTTATGTACGGCCGGTACGGCACGGACGAACTGAACCTTGTTTTGATGATCCTCGGTATCATCGTGATGTTCCTTTCGCGCATTTTCTGGTTCTGGCCGCTCGCAATTATTTCTTACGCGCTTTACATCTATGCGCTGTTCCGTATGTTCTCGCGCAACATCCCCGCGCGGCAAAAAGAATACTATTCTTTCTTAAAGGTATGGACACCGGTGCAAAAATGGTTTAGAATTAAGAAAACGGCTTTTCGCGAGCGCAAGCAGTACAAATACTTCCGCTGTCCGGGCTGTCGCCAGCAGCTGCGCGCACCGCGCGGACGCGGTAAAATTCTTGTCACCTGCCAGCGCTGCCACAAGCAGTTTAAACAAAAGACCTGATTAGGGCAAGGAGTTTGAAAACTATGAAAGTTGCAATTTTAGGCACCTGGCACGTCCACACCAAAGAGTACACCACGAGTGTACTGAATAACCCGAATGCGGAAGTCGCCGTCGTTTGGGACAACGACGCAGAGCGCGGCAAGAAGTTCGCCGATGAAATGAACCTGCCGTTCAACGCAGACCTCGACGCTGTACTTGGCGACGAGAGCATTGACAGCGTGGTCATTTGCACTGCAACCTGCGACCACCCGGAGATCATGATGAAGGTGACGGCGGCGAAGAAGAACATCTTCACCGAGAAAGTGCTCACCATCGACCCCAAGGACGCAGAGAAGGTCGCCGAGGCTGTGAAGGCTTCCGGCAAGGTATTTACGATCTCTTATCCGCACCGCACGTTCCCGACGCTGCGCGCGGTAAAAGCTTTGATGGACAGCGGCAAGCTGGGCCGTGTGACCTACGCACGCGTGCGCAACGTACACAACGGCAGCTCCGCAAACTGGCTTCCCCCGCATTTCTACGATAAAGCACAGTGCGGCGGCGGCGCAATGATAGACCTTGGCTCACACCCGATGTACACGCTTTACTGGCTGCTGGGAGAGCCGAAATCCATTACCTCCACGTTCACGCAGGTGACGAACCGCGGCGTTGAGGACAATGCGGTCTCCGTCATCGAGTTTGCAGACGGCAAGATCGGCGTTTCCGAGACCGGCTTTGTCTCCGAGTGCAACCCGTACACGCTGGAAGTGAGCGGCACGGACGGCGCTGTGATGGTACACGGCGACAGCGTACAGTGGGGCGGCAAGGCGACCGAAGGCAAGTGGGTAGACCTTGAGCTGCCGGAAAAGGAGCCGCTGCCGATCGACCAGTGGATCGATGCTGTTGTAAACGGCAAGCCGTCTCCGTTCACGATTGACGAGGCTGTGATGCTGACCCGTTTGATGGACGGTGCTTACAAGGCATTTGAGACCGGCGCAAAGGCGACGTTCTGATTTTAATTCTTAAATAAAAAACTCTGAGCACCCGCCGCGCGCATTTCCGTGTGCGGCGGGTCATTTTTAGGGCGAAGCCTGCGGTATCGCCTTAACGTGTATTGGAAACCGGAGGGTCATTGTGGAAAAAGAAAACCATTCTGCAGAAAAGAAACCGATGCGGGAATACACCCCGTGGGACTATGTAAAGCCCGGCATTGCCATTGCCGCCTTTGCGGTGGGGCTGATTTTCGTACTGTTTAAGTTCGATGCGGTCTCGAAGGTGGGCGGCGTGCTCTTTAACGCGGTGAGCTCGTTTATTCTGGGCCTTTTCATCGCGTACATTTTAAATGTGTTTTTGAATCTGTTTGAGAACACGGTGTTCGGAAGACTCACACGCAGTGACAACAAGGTGTGGAAAAAGCTGAAGCGCCCGGTATGCGTGGCGCTTTCCTATGCGGTGATCGTGCTCATCCTCCTCGCCATCACGCTGTATGTTGTGCCGGAGATTTTCAAGTCTTTAGAACTCATCGGCGAGACGGCACGCGTGAATATTCCGGTGTATGTAGACCAGATTGCCAAATGGGCTGACGAGCTTTCCAAGCAGTTTGACCTCGATTTTTCCACGATGGTGGATTCGTTGAATAACTTCAACTGGTCTTCGATTTTATCGGGCGCAACGGAGTTTACGACGAACTTTTTCAGCTCGCTTGTGAACGTGACCGTGAATGTGGCGAGCGGCATTTTCACGTTTGTGCTCTCCGTTATCTTCTCCGCGTACTTCCTGACGAGCAAGGAGAGCCTGCTGCTTTCCTTAAAGCGTGTCTCCTATTCCCTGCTGCCGAAAAAGGTGGTGGCAACGCTGGCAGACATTGCGGTAACCTCGAACAACGTGTTTTCTTCCTTTGTGCGCGGCCAGCTGACGGAGTGTGTCATTTTAGGCTGCCTGTGCTTCATCTGCATGTCGCTTATCGGGTTTGACTACGCGCTGCTCATCTCGTGCATTGTGACGATCACTGCGTTGATACCGATTCTCGGCGCGTACATCGGCTGCGGCATCGGCGCGTTTTTGCTGCTGATCGTAAACCCCATGGATGCTGTATGGTTCGTCATCTTCTTCATCTGCCTTCAGCAGTTTGAGGGCAACCTCATTTACCCGAAGGTCGTGGGCTCGACCATCGGCCTGCCGGGCGTGTGGGTGATGACCGCCGTGACGATCTTCAGCAATTTGTTCGGCATTTTGGGCATTATTCTCGGCACACCGATTGCAGCGGTTCTATACACGGTGATGCGCCGCGTGACAACGAACCGCCTTGCGGCGCGCGGGCTTTCAAACGCTGATTTAGAACCGGGCAAATACCCATATCTGGAAAACTCTCACTACGCGTCGGGGTATTCTAAGGGCCGCCCGCTGTGCGCCCCCGTTTTGGAACGCGCGGCAAAGAAAAAGGAACAGGGTAAAAAGCCGCTGTTCCCGAAGTTTAAAACGAGCAAGAAAAAGTGATTTTTCGGCGCTGTACGGGAACCCGTACGGCGCTTTTTATATGCCAAAAGGCATACGGCAAAGCGTTTTTCGCTTATCGTATGCCTTTTGTTTTGCGGAAATTAAAGCGCTGCGATGACTTCCACTTCGACGAGGACGTTCTTCGGCAGGGTCTTGACGGCAACGCAGGAGCGTGCCGGCTTTTCGGTGAAATACTTGCCGTAGACGGCGTTGAACGCGGCGAAATCGCCCATATCGGCGAGGAAGCAGGTGGTCTTCACGGCGTTTTCAAACGTGGTACCGGCTTCTTCGAGGACGGCGGCGAGGTTCTTCATGACCTGCTCTGCCTGCTCGGTGATGTCTGCACCGTGGATGTCGCCCGTTGCGGGGTCGATCGGAATCTGACCGGAGGTGAAGAGCATATTGCCGCAAACGATGGCCTGCGAATACGGGCCGATGGCTGCGGGGGCTTTCTTTGTATCGATTTTCTTCAGCATGATATAACTTCCTTTCGTCACACGGCATCACGCCGCGTTTATATTCATCATAGCGATTTTTGGCGTTTTCGTCAAGTTTTGCTTTTTACTCGGCAAGGTCGTAGAATGCTTCGCTGTATTTTTCGGAATCGTCCGCCATGATGAGCAGGACGAGGTCGCCGACGCTTTCCACGCGCACGTCGTTCGGGTTGACATCCACGCAGATCCACTTGGCGGGGTTCGCACTGCGGCGGATCTCCGCTTTCAGCTCGTCGATGTCGGTACCGTCCTTGACACGCATGAGGCAAACGGAAAACGCGATGGCGTTGATGAACGGCTCGCTCGCGACGGCTTCTTCAAAATCGAGGTTTTCGACGCCGAAGTAGTACGCAGACTGGTCTTTCGGAATCTCGACCGTGCCGACGCTGTTTTTGAGAAAATCGCGCTGCTCGTCATCGACATCTACGGTGTCATACAGGCGGTCTATAATCTCCGGCAGCGTGCCCGAGATGGTTTTGCCGCTGTCTGTTGTGCTGTTTCCGCTGCCGCAGGCGGCGCAGGCGAAAAGCAGTGTGAGCGCGAGCAGGAGCGCCGTAAGCTTTTTGGGTTTTCTCATGGTAAATTTCCTTTCCGGTTTTAAAATCGAAGGGGAAGTTTAGTATTTTGTGGCGTAGTAGTCGATGGCTTCATCGATGGTGCCGTCAAACACGATCTTTCCGTTTTTCATCACGACACCGCGGGTGCAGAACGCTTTGGCAATCTCCGGCGAATGGGTGACGAACAGAAGCGTGATGTCGCCCTGCATGATCTCCTTCACCTTTTTGGTGCACTTATCGCGGAACGCGCGGTCGCCGACGGACAGCGCCTCATCGACGATGAGGATTTCCGGGTTGATGTTGACGCAGATGGAAAAACCGAGGCGCGCTTTCATACCGCTGGAGTACGTGCGCACAGGCTGGTCAATGTATTCTTCGAGCTCCGCAAAATCAATGATGGCAGGCTCGAGCTTTGCGATGTCTTCATCGTTAAGGCCCAAAATGCGGCCCTTGAGGTAAATGTTTTCGCGGCCGGTAAATTCCTGGTCAAAGCCGCTTGTGAGCTCCAGAAGCGCGCTGACGATGCCGTTGACGTAAATTTCGCCGCTTGTGGGAAACGTGACGCCGGTGATCATTTTAAGCATGGTGGATTTGCCCGCGCCGTTGCGTCCTAAAATGGCGACGGCTTCGCCGCGCTCGACGGTGAGGTTCATATCGACGACGGCGTGCTTTGTTTTGTGCGGCACGCTTTTGAAAAACAGCCCCAAAAGGCGACGGCGGCTGCTTGTATACAGTCTGTACGTTTTGCAGACATTTTTAAAACGGATGGCAATGTTGTTTTGTTCGCTCATGCTTTTGCCCTCCTTACAGTACGTCCGCCATTTCGCTGCGGGTGCGGCGGTAGCTCCAGATGCCGAGTGCGTAAATGACGACGAGCCAGACGGCGAAATATAAAAGGCGCTTCGGTTGGTCAAAGAACCACGTGTGGTAAATGAAGCAGTTGCGGTAGCCGTTGCACAGGAACGTGACGGGATTCAGCATCAAAAGCTTATGTGCGAGGCCCTTGTGCATGGTATCGACCTGGAAGAGCACGCCGGAAAGCCAGAACACCGCTGTAACGAACGATTTGACGAGGTTTGAGAAATCGGTGCTGATGGCGGCGATGGGCGCGGCAAACATAGCCCAGCCGGTGAAGAACAGGAAATTGCACAGCATGTAAAACGGCAGTTGCACAAGGTAGATGGTCAATTCGTTGCCGGTGATAACGAAGATGAGGATGGTGATCATCATCAAGATGAGGTGCACAGAGAATTTGGAGATGCTGGTAAACGTCGGAATGGTGGAGACCGGGTATTTCATCTTGGTGACGAGATAGCGGTTTCGCAAAATACACTCGGTGCCAAGCGTGAGCATTTCGCTCATATAAAACCACGGCACGATGCCGCTGATGAGCCACAGCACGAACGGGTAGCCCTCGATATCGCCGCCGCGGCGCAGGCCGATGGCAAATGCGAACCAGTAAACGAAAATCGTGACAAGCGGCTTGATGATGGCCCAAGACCAACCGAGTGCGGACGCACGGTATGTGCGGCGCAGGTCGGAGCCCGCAAGCTTAAAGATCTGTTTTCGGTAATCAATGTGATCCCGAACGATGGTGACGATGGTTTCACCCACCGAAGGTCTGGTGGATTTGATTTCAAAAGATGAGGCCATACAGGCCGCACCTCCTTTCCCGCGCAGCGCGCGTACCTAAAAAGGCATTCCGGAAATATGGTGAATAGGATAGGCTTACTGCCCGGCCTTCTTCCAGTCCGCAGGCAGTATCGCTTTTGCTATTATACACGTTTTGCAGGAAAAATCAACCGTTTTCGACACGCGGCGCGGCGATGCACACGGCATCCTTGACGCAGCGGATGACGGTATCGATGCCGCCTGCGGCGTATTCGCCGTCGATTGACCAATCAAAGCCCGCTGCGGCATGCAGGCGGAACGTACTCGCGGAAGCGAAATCGATGTGCTTGTCCGAAAAATCGTTGTTTTTGAGCGCCAGAATGAGGCGGTGCAGGTCAGGGAGCGTTTCCGGCTTGCGAATGAGAAGCATCTCGAGCTTGCCGTCGTTCATATCGACGCTGTTTTCATCGTATTTCAGCATGCCGCCGATGGAAAGCGAGTTGCTGAACGCGCCGAAAATGTACGCGCCCTCGAAAAATTTGCCGTCTGCCGTGACGGTGAGGGGCGTGGCGTCGAGCGCGTGGAGGTCCTTCATGCCCTCTAAGACATACGCGAAGTGGCCCAAAAGGCGCTTCATGGTGCGCGGCGTGGCGTAGGAGCACTTTGTAAATAAGCCGAACGACGCGACATAGGAAAAATAGCCGTCGCCGAATTTGCCGGCATCAATGAGGCGGTCTTCTGTTTCCGTAAAGCTCTTATAGGGATCTAAAAGATGTTTTTGAATACCGAGCGTCTGGGCAAAATCGTTTGTGGTACCGGCGGGCAGATATGTGATGGGCGTGCGCAGCGCGCGGTGCAGCATGCCGTTTAAGACGGCGTTTAATGTGCCGTCGCCGCCGAGCACGACAACGCGGGCATAGTCGTTTTCTGCGAGCTTTGCGGTGTAGCCGCTTCCGTTTTCCGTTTCGGTCGTTTCAAAGCGGTCAACGGCGGCGCCGTTTTCCTTCAGCCACGCTTCAAGCTTATCGGCGGTATGCTCGCCGCCGATGCGGCCGGAAACGGGATTGACGATCATTAAAATGTGCGCGCCGCGTACCGGCTCGTATTCCAAATTTTTATCCATTTCTCTCACCCTTTACGCACAAATTTATTCATAAACATTATACGTAAATACGGAGGAAAAACGGTGAACAAAATTTGAATTTAGAACACACAAACATAGAAAAAACGCCGCCATACGGGAAAAGTCGTACAGCGGCGCTTATGTGTCTATTCGGTTTAAAATCAGCCCTTGAGCTCTACGCGGCGGATTTTGCCGCTGATGGTCTTCGGCAGCTCGTCGCGGAACTCAACGATACGCGGGTATTTGTACGGTGCGGTGTTCGTCTTGACGTAGGTCTGAATCTCTTTTTTCAGCGCTTCTGTGCCCTGCGTGCCCTTTGTGAGCACGATAGACGCCTTGACGACCTGCCCGCGAATGGGATCCGGAGCGCTGGTGACGGCACATTCGAGCACATACGGCAGCTCCATGATGACAGATTCAATCTCGAACGGCCCGATGCGGTAACCGGACGACTTGATGACATCGTCTGTTCTGCCGACATAGAAGAAGTAGCCGTCTTCATCGCGCCATGCGGTGTCGCCGGTGTGATACACGCCGCCGCTCCACGCTTCGCGGGTCTTCTCTTCGTCGCGGTAATAGCCCATGAAGAGGCCGCAGGGCGTGTGCTTATCGGTACGGATGACGATCTCGCCCGTTTCGCCGACCGGCGCAGGCGTGCCGTCCGGCAGAATGAGGTCGACATCGTAAAGCGGGCTCGGGATGCCCATGGAACCGCTTTTCGGCACGGAGCCGACCGGGTTGTAAATGGAAAGCGTGGTCTCCGTCTGGCCGAAGCCCTCATAAATGGAAAGGCCGGTGGCGCGCTTCCACTGCTCGTAGACTTCGGGGTTCAGGGCTTCGCCTGCCGTGGTGCTGTACTCGATGGAGGAAAGGTCATATTTGGAGAGATCTTCCTTAATGAAGAATCGGTACATAGTGGGCGGTGCGCAGAACGTGGTGATGTTGTACTGCTTGAACATAGGCAAGATGTCGTGTGCATCGAACTTATCAAAATCATAGGTAAAAATGGGCGCTTCACACATCCACTGGCCGTAGAGCTTGCCCCACAGCGCCTTGCCCCAGCCGGTATCCGAAATGGTGAAGTGCAGCCCCTCCGGGTTGACGTTGTGCCAGTATTTGGCAGTGATGTAGTGTCCGAGCGCGTATTTATAGTTGTGCTCCGCGATCTTCGGGTAGCCCGTGGTGCCGGAGGTGAAGAACATGAGCATGGGGTCACTGCCGCAGGCGGTGTCCTCTGTACGCTCAAACACGTCGCTCTGCTTTTCAACCTCGGCGTCGAAATCGAGCCAGCCCTCGCGTGCGCCGTTTGCCATCATCAAAAATTCGACGGTGCCACAGTTTTTGGCAGCGCGCAGGGCTTCATCTGCGACCTGACCGTCCGGCGTGCAGACGAGCGCGCGCACGCCTGCGGCCTTGAAGCGGTAATCGAGGTCGTGCTCCATTAAAAGGTTCGTCGCCGGGATAACGACGGCGCCGAGTTTATGCAGCGCCAAAATGGCGAACCAGAACTGGTAGTGGCGCTTTAAGATGAGCATGACTCTATCGCCGCGCTTAATGCCGAGGGACTTAAAGTAGTTGGCCGTCTTATTCGACATGCGCTTCATATCATTAAACGTGAAGCGCTTTTCCTCGTGGTGCTTGGAGACCCAGAGCATCGCAAGCTTATCCGGCTCTTTTTCCGCCATTTTATCGACGATATCGAACGCGAAGTTAAACTTTTCCTCGTTCATGAAATCGATGGATTTTAAGATGCCGTTTTCGTCAAGCTCGGTGTGCACGAACGGGCTTGCGACCGTTTCGCGGTCGGCACGGTCCTGTTTGGCCTTGATGAGCGCCTCGAACGTGTCCTTTTCGGGCTTTTTCTCCTTCTGCGGGCGCATGACGACGGCGTAGAGGGTACATTCCTCGCCGCCGACGGCGATCATACCGTGGGGCGTGCCGCTGTTGTAGTAAATGGAATCACCCTCGCCGAGTTCTTCGATGTGCGAGCCGATCTGCACGCGCATTTTGCCCTTGATGACGATGTCCATTTCCTGCCCCTGATGGGTGGAAAGCTTGATTGCAACCTTCTGCTCCGCCTCGTTATACGGCATGGTGACAAAAAAGGGCTCTGCCGTTTTGCCCTTAAAGAGCGGGGCAAGATTTAAATACTTAAAGCCCTGACGGCGCGTAATGGGCAGGCCCTCGCCGCGGCGGGTGATGGTATATGTGGAAAGACGCGGGCTTGTGCCCTTGATGAGGTCGGTGGGGTCGATACCGAAGCGCTCTGCACATTTAAAAATAAACGTGAAGCTGAAATCATGCTCGCCGCTTTCAAAGCCGCGGTATTCCTCCAGCGTGACGCCGGTGCGCTGCGCCATTTCTTCTTCGGAAAGGCCGATGATCTCGCGCATGGTGCGAATGCGCTCCGCCACCTCTGCGAGCTGTGCTTTCAGGTCTGTTTTTTCCGTTACGGGGGTTTGTGCTTCGTTTGCCAATTTCTTCATTCCTTTCGTTTTGGTATGGCTATATCGATAGTTTTGGTGTTTTTCATGCAAAAAACTCCGTCTCAAATCGCTTTGAGACGGAGTTGATCCGCGGTACCACTCAAATTGCCTGAAAAGGCCACTCACGGGCTCCCATGAAGCCCTATGCACTGACGCAGCATGGCGCGGAAAGCCCTACTCGGGTTCACTTTGGGGCTTTCAGCTCGGAAGGGATTGTGACAGGGCTTTTCGTATCGGCTTACACCCGCCGCCGACTCTCTGAAACGGGAAAGCCCGCACTGTCTTCGTCATCGCTTTTATATTTTCTCTGTATTATATGAGGTATATCTGAAAAGACAAAACTTGTTTTTAGATATATTCTTATCTTATCTGGTTTTCATTTCAATGTCAATTGTTTTTTCAAAAATTTCAAAAAGCTTCACACTTTTGCGGTCTCACGCATTTCGCGCATAACTTACTCCCTCAAAACGTGAAATAAATAATAAAAACCGGATAAATACAGGCATTGCAGCCCGCATTTTATCCGGCTTTCTGTTTCGTGTGAACGGGTCGCCCTCCGATAAACATTTAACCGTTTATCTTTGAACTACCTTATTTTAATAAAATGAAAATATCAATGACACTTTACGCGCGATGTGCGGCTTCTACGGCATCAGCGGCGTTATCGAGAAGGCCGTCACCCATGAGCTCGATGGCACCGCGATCGCACAGGGAGGCGATCTGCGGGTCAAGCGGGAGCTTATCGAGCACCTTGAGGTCGTACTTTGCCGCAACCTCGTCGATGTGGCTTTCGCCGTAAACCTTGAACGGCTCGCCGCAGCACGGGCACTTGACATAGCTGTAATTTTCGATGAGACCGAGCACGGGCACGTTCATCATTTTCGCCATTTCGACCGCTTTGGAGACGATCATGGAGACGAGCTCCTGCGGGGAGGTAACGATGATGATGCCGTCGAGCGGGATGGACTGGAACACCGTGAGCGGTGCGTCGCCGGTTCCGGGGGGCAGGTCGACAAACATGTAATCGACTTCATTCCAGATGACGTCGCTCCAGAACTGCTTGATGACACCGGCGATAACCGGGCCGCGCCAGACGACCGGGGAGGTCTCATCCGGCAGAAGCTCGTTGATGCTCATGGTCTCGATGCCGGTCTTTGTGTTGACCGGGAACAGGCCGTCATCGCTGCCCATGGCCTTTTCGTGGATGCCGAAGCACTTCGGGATAGACGGGCCGGTGATGTCGGCGTCGAGAATGGCGGTTTTAAAGCCGCGGCGCTGCATGGTAACAGCCAGCATAGAGGTGACAAGGCTTTTGCCTACGCCGCCTTTGCCGCTGACAACGCCGATGACCTTTTTGACATTGCTCATCTTATTCATGGGCGCAAGAAAGCTTTCCGGATTCTGGCGGGAAGGACATTCCTCGCCGCAGCTGGAGCAGTCGTGCGTACAATTTTCGCTCATTGCTGATACTTCCTCTCAAAAATAATGTCTTTTTTCGTTTGTGCGGTAAGCTATTCCGCCGCATCAAACAGGATATTTCGGTCTTTTTATTCTACCCTGTTCTTCCGCTTTTGTCAAGATTTTGACAAGCTATGGAACTGCACAGTTAAGCTATTCGTGCGTATCGTTCGCAACGGTGGGCGTTAAAAACAACAGGAGAAACGCGAGCGCCAAAATGCCGCAGGAAATAAACATGGTTTTTGGGAATGAAAATTTTTCCCGTACCTCGGTTTTTGACTTCAAGATACGGGAAATTTTAATTTCAGGCTTCGTTAAATAATTTTTCAAAGCGAACGGCGGCGGTGTGCAGGTCTTTCATGCCCTCAAACACGTTTTCCTCGTTGAACTTTTCTTTGAGGTAATGATCGGCCTCCAGCGTGAACCAGCCTTTGTAACCGATCTCTTTGAGCGCGGCGGCGATGGGCGCGAAATCAATGGACATGGAGAACGGGATCTGGTGGGAATCGTGCCAACGGTCGTTATCGTGAATGTGAAGCGCCTGCAGGCGGTGGCCCAGCGCACGGATCATGTTCGCCGCGCCTGAACCGGAGCCGCGCATTTCCGCGTGGCCGATGTCGAGGCATGCGACGAGATACGGGTCATTTACGGCGTCGATGTGCTCGATGAAGCTCTCTGAGGTGGCGCATGCCGCAAAGCAGGACTCGTTTTTCGCATCATCCCAGTTCCACATGTTTTCCGTGGCGATCTTCACGCCGCAGTCCTTCGCAAACGGCAACAGTTCAAGGTACATTTCGGCATTTTCTGCGGCGGATTTGTCGTTATCCGGGTGAATGATGCAGATCTTGCCGCCGGCTTCTGCCGTGCATTCAATCGCACGCTTGAAATACGAGCGAATCTCCGGGCAGGATGTCGGGAACGGCGCGTGCGACTGGTTGCAGGTGATGCCGTTATCGAGGCCGATCTGCTTCAGCTTGCGCGCAAACGCGAGATAATTCTCCCCGGCAAGCGGATGTGTTGTGGGGCGGACTGCGCCGAGTCGCCAATCGTAATCGCACATGGCAAACATGGAAAAATCCCAGGCGTCAAACCCGGCTTTTGCGACGTATTCCACGGCTTTTTCTTCGCCGACCAGAACGGACGCGGTTTCGATCTGTGTGGATGTTCTCATGAAAACTCCTCCCTTTTATCGACATTATAGAGTTGAAAAAGGGGCTTGTCAAGCCAGTCTTTCGGCGTTTGGTTTGTGGAAAAAGCCGAAAGCACTGTACAAAGCGACACAAAAACGAACGCCCAATTTAGAACCGAGCAGCCGTTCATAGAGTTTGCTTAATAATTTTCCGCGTGGACCTCAAAATAGCTCTGCGGATGGTTGCAGACCGGACATACCTCCGGCGCTTTGACGCCGACGCAGATATGACCGCAGTTGCGGCACTCCCACACTTTTACCTCGCTCTTTTCAAAAACATGTGCAGTCTCAAAATTTTTGAGCAGCGCACGGTAGCGCTCTTCGTGGTGCTTTTCGATCTCGCCGACCATTCTGAATTTTGCGGCAAGCTCCGGGAAACCTTCCTCTTCGGCGGTTTTTGCAAAACCCTCATACATATCGGTCCACTCGTAGTTTTCGCCGTCCGCAGCGGCCCCGAGATTTGCTGTTGTATCGCCGATGCCCATGAGCTCCTTGAACCACATTTTTGCGTGTTCTTTTTCGTTATCGGCTGTCTTCAGGAAGAGTGCAGCTATCTGCTCGTAGCCCTCTTTTTTCGCGACAGATGCGAAATAGGTGTATTTATTTCTCGCCTGCGACTCGCCGGAGAAGGCCTCTTGCAGATTTTTCTCGGTTTTGGTGCCTGTATACTTGTTTGCCATAGAAATACCTCCCATGTCCATTAAAATCAATTTCGCCCTAAGGCGACCTTACATTCTTAAGTATAGCTCGTTTTTCGAAAAAACAAACGATTTTGAACCATATAAAAAATAAAAAGCACTCAGCAATACGCTAAGTGCTTTTATCTGGCTCCCCCTGTTGGACTCGAACCAACGACCCTGCGGTTAACAGCCGCATGCTCTACCAACTGAG
>OLWB01002373.1_pt1 | contig 15268 bp, 12 predicted proteins | sample 1673331 | NCBI WGS metagenome assembly OLWB01 (sample SAMEA3178943, study PRJEB25190) | human gut metagenome | biome: human gut; feature: human-associated habitat; material: faeces | place: Austria | collected 2013
ATCACGGATGTCGGACCGGGAAAACTCAATCTGGGTGGCTGTGTCATTGAGGTGATGGGAACGTATGAGGCTGCCATAGTCCGGGTCACCATTGGCGAATACGGTGCAACGGGGTTTATTAATGGCACGGTCTGTACCTGTACGGTTTACGGCGACACACGGTATTTCCACTGGCGGGGGGATTACAGCACAAAAAACAAACCGGATACGGTCAGCCAGCGGGATGCCAGCACGACGCAGAAAGGTGTGGTGCAGTTAAGCAGTGATACTGGCAGTAATGACGAAACAAAGGCAGCCACGCCGAAGGCCGTGAAGGCGGCAATGGATGTGGCAAATGAAGCGAAAACAAAGGCAGAAGAGGCTGCAGCAGGAGGTGGTGTTCCCGGTCCGAAAGGAGAGAAAGGCGACCCCGGAGCACAGGGTCCGAAAGGTGAAACGGGAGCAACAGGTCCCGCTGGTCCGCGGGGAGCGCAGGGACCGAAAGGGGAGAAAGGCGACCCCGGTCCCAGAGGTGAGCGTGGAGAAACCGGGCCGATGGGGCCGCCCGGGGCATCAGACGGGAAGAGCCGGGTTGTGGGTATCAGGCTGGGTAATAAACAGACTTATGCGCCGCAAACAGACAGCACTACATGGGCAGTGGATTTGGATATTGGTGCGATGATTACGGGGATTGGCGGTTACAACGACGGAAACAAAACCCTTATTGACAGGGTATCTTACAGGCCGCTTCAGGTGACATTTGATGGTTCTCAGTGGCGTACAGTCAGCGTGGGTGAGTATGTGTCGTCAGGAGCTTCGGGGTTTGAGTATTTTCCATTATAAAGCGCATCATCTTTCAGACATGTAACCGGGAGGACTGACAGATGCACATAAAGAATTTCAGACAATACACGCCGGAAAATCCGGATGTGCCGGGTGCGATGTACCTGAAATCAGAGGATGGTCAGGACTGGTATGAGTGTCAGGCGTTGTTTTCGCCGGAGACGCTGAAGGTGGTGTATGACAGCCGGGGTGTGATTACGGGATACGGTAAGGACACTGCGTTACTGTGGCCGGTGAACCAGAGTGTGGCAGAAGTGCCGGATACCCCGGAGAACCGGAAAATTGACCTGAGCGGGCGCTGGGGTTTTGACGGGGAGAAAATCACGGACCTGCTGACCGCGGAGAAAGCGCGAGGGATGAAGGGCGATGAAATTAACGCCTGGCGTAATGCGATGGAAGCGGCGAACTACACGTTTGAGCACAATGGGCGTAAATGGGACTACGGGAAGTCAACGCAGACGCGTCTTGAGCCGTCGGTGGCTGCAGCGAAAGCGGGGAAACTGCCGGAGGCGTTTTTCTGGACGGATGCGGAAAACAATGATGTGCCGGTGACAGCAGAAGAGCTTATTGCGCTGAGTGAAGCGGCAGAGCAGGCGATGTTCACCAAAGGGATGGAAATCCACGTTCGCCAGCGCACCATGAAGAAAGAGTTGGAAAAGCTGACCAGTGCGGATGAGATACTGGCATACAGGGTTGGCTGGGCACAGGAGTAATTGGTGGAAAAGAGGGATTGTCCCTTTCTGTTTTTACTGAAAGAGTCGTAATAATTACGCAGGGAAATATCATGGCTGAACTAAACAGTTAAATTTTGATGATATTGTGATGTTGCTCAGAAATTACAGTGTAAGCAGATGTGAAATATCCAGCGGCATGAGATCAGTTTTTTATTTAGTATTGCTCTGCCTTGTGCTCCAGTATTTGGAGTAAAGGTGTAAAAAATACACTAAGATATTTCCTAAAAATTAAAATTAAATTTGTGGGGTTTTTTAGGAATATCCTCATGGGTGCCGAAATACATCAGATTTTCTTTATTCATCCGATGTATTTCGGTTTGTTTGTATACAAATAAATTCATGAGGAATCATACATGGATAAGTCTTTATCACGAAGTGTTATTTCCGTTGTTATTGGCGGTATTTTATTTGGTGTAAGCGCTGGCGTTCTGGCTCAGGATGCAGCGGAGAATAAGCTTATCGCCTCAGGGAGTATCCCAGAAAATACAGATCTTTCTGCTTCAGCTCGCGCGGATGGAGAGATTGCGCTAGCTGTTGGTACAGGGGCCAGCGCGGATAAAAAAATTGCAACATCAGTGGGATCATGGTCTGCAGCACGAGGACAGCAAAGTGTGGCTTTAGGTGGGGGAACATATGCTTATGCAGATGCATCTACAGCCCTGGGAAGCATTGCATTTGTTGATAACACGGCTACATATGGCACGGCAGCAGGTAACCGAGCCAAAGTTGATAAAGATGCAACAGAAGGTACTGCGTTAGGGGCAAAGGCAACAGTAACAAATAAAAACAGTGTTGCATTAGGAGCTAATTCACGCACAACCCGTGACAATGAGGTTTATATCGGTTATGAAGCAGAGCCGGGTAAGGCTTATAAAACCCGGGTGCTTGGTGGTCTGAGTGACGGTACTCGTCCCTCAGATGCTGCAACCGTTCGTCAGGTTGACCGTGTAAAAGACAGTGACGACAGACCGCTGCTCAATGGACACAAGAATGTAGAATATATCGAGCAGCTGATGGAAGCAAGAAGAGAAAAATACGAGGCGGCTGCAGATATTGTTGTAGATACAGATAACAAGACGGTTCTGCAGATCTGTGAAGATCTGATTCAGAAGCTTCTGGAAATGGATGAGAATCATGTTTAAGACCTTTTATCCGGACGAATATGTAGCGTCCACTTATGTACTGGATTTTGAAAAAATGTATCGGGAAGGCTGTCGTGGACTGGTATTTGACATTGACAATACGCTGGTTCCGCATGGAGCACCGGCAGATGAGAGAGCAATCTGTCTTTTTGACAGGCTGCGCAGCATCGGGTTTGATACATGCCTGATTTCCAATAACCAGGAACCACGTGTAAAGCCTTTTGCCGAAAAGGTGCAGAGCAAGTATGTGTTTAACGCGCATAAGCCTTCCACGAAGAATTATATAAAAGCCATGGAGCTGATGCAAACGGACAGAGGAAACACTGTATTTATCGGAGATCAGCTTTTTACGGATGTGTGGGGAGCGAAGCGTACCGGGATGAAGAGTATTCTGGTGAAGCCGATCTATCCAAAAGAAGAGATCCAGATTGTGCTGAAAAGATATCTGGAGAAGATTGTATTACATTTCTATAAAAAAGAGAACGAAAAGAGAATGTCCTGCAAGTAGGCAGGGCATTTTTTGATAGGAAATTCCGAAGGAACTTCCTATGAAATAAAAGGCACTGCGTGCCAAAGATGTGCACTCGCACGAAGATGAAGAATGTCGCAAGCGACTGCGCTCGGCGCGAAAATGTGCCAAGGCACATTCTTTTTAGTAAAGTAAATAGAAAACCCCCGGTTCTCATAACGAGAACCGGGGGACATCAGGGGGGGATACTATATTTACAAAATCTTATAAGTAGTCATGTTTGGCAAGAACATTCAGGATATTACGTCCTTCTTCTGTACCTTCGATGATACGGCGGGCACGTACACTGTCACCGATGTTCATGATTTCAACATCTTCATCTTCGAATTCTTTACGGACTGCATCGAGGATCGGAGCGTTTGCTCTCATACCAAGACATACAAATCCATAATCAAATAGCATTTCTTCTTCATTTCCTTCTGGCGTTTTAACAAGGAAGGAATCTGCTTTAACTTCAAGAAGAGCAGTATTCGGACACTGTTTTACACCATATTTATCCATCAGTGCAAAGGTTCCGACTTTGCATACCGGATCAATTCCGTTACCGATTACCGGCATCATTTCCACAATGCTTACATCAGCACCACGTGGAGCAAAGAATTCTACTACGTCAAGACCTACGGCACCGCCACCGATAACAACGACTTTTTTGCCTTTCAGATCTTCTGGATATTCCATAACATGGTTGATCATATTTGTAATAGAAGAAACTTTTCCGCCCTCTTTGTCAATATTTTCATGAAGACCCTTGATCGGTGGAAGGAGCGGATTAGAACCGGTAGCATTTACAATAATGTTCGGGTTCATGCTTCTGATCATTTCAATCGTAGCTTCCGTGTTCTTGAAGATGAACAGGTTTTTCAGCTTGCTTGCGCGATGGATCAGATAGTTCGGGAAGTCAGCAAGTCTCTTCTTATCCGGGATCTTGGAGATCAGGGCGGCAAGTCCGCCGAGTTCCGGTTTCTTCTCGATCAGGAAAGTAGTGCATCCAACCTCGGCAGCTGTACATGCAGCTTCCAGTCCGGCAGTACCACCACCGATCACAACAACGTTGCAAGGCTTGTTGATTTTCTGCTTTTTGTAATCTTCGCCGCCATTTACAGACGGGTTAACAGTACAACGGATCGGACGGTTGATTCCGATACGGTGTCCTGCACATCCGATGTTACAAGAAATACATTTACGGATATCACATTCATCACCGAATTCTACTTTATTTACCCATTCCGGATCAGCGATCAGTCCACGTCCCATACCGATCAGGTCAGCATCGCCTCTTGCAAGAATATCTTCGGCAACCTGTGGGTTACGGATGTTACCCATTGTCATACATGGTTTGCCGTAACGTTCTTTTACAGCTTTTGCCATATAAGAACGCCATCCATCCGGAAGGTAATTGGCATCAATCTGGTACTGAATGGATCCGTTCAGACCGGCAGATACGTCGAATACGTCAACTTCTTCCTGGAAGTACTGAAGGTAATCAAGACAGTCATCCAAAGTATTTCCGCCTTCCATAAATTCATCCGCACTGATACGAACAAAGATAGGGAAGAATGGTCCAACCTGTCTTCTAACTTCTTCAATAACAAGTTTTGCAAGTCTTGCACGGTTTTCCAAAGATCCGCCGAATTCGTCTGTTCTCTTATTTGTAAGAGGTGAAAGGAACTGGCTTATAAGGTAAGAATGTCCTGCGTGGATTTCTACAGCGTCAAACCCTGCGATCTGAGCACGTTTTGCGGCTTCACCGTATTTTTTTACAATATGCATGATTTCATCTTTTTTCAGTGGACGCGGGATTTCACCGCCTGCTTTTGAAGGAACATCAGAAGCAGAAACCGGCTGCATATTGATACGTGCTGACTGTGCAGAAGCACCGGCATGATTGATCTGGATTGCAATGCAGGATCCATGTTTGTGTACTGTTTCGCAAAGTTTGAAAAGTCTTGGAATGTAGTTATCCTGATCGATACGAAGCTGTGTGGTTCCGTTAGATCCCTGTGGAGAATCAACGCTGGCGTTCTCTACGATGAGAAGTCCTGTACCGCCTTTTGCACGCTGCTCGTAATAATTGATATGAAGAAAACTCATTTCACCATTCTGTTCACCGTAGTTGGTTCCCATTGGAGTCATGACGATACGGTTCTTGACCGTCATATGTTTGATGGTAAATGGCTCGAAAATGTGTTTGTATTTGCTTTTCATTAGAAATTCCTCCGTAAAAATGACTTAATAATCAAAATAAAATGATGTGAGTGTCAAAAGTAAATTTTGCCACTCACTGATGTAATCGGATTGCTCCATTGCTATGCAATTCCTGCAATCCTCAAAAAATCTTAGTCACGCGAGGTTGTCTTATACCGGCTTGGGCGTACCGGTTTTTGTTAAATCCATTATAACTACAAAAAACTGAAAAATACAAATTGAAAATACATAGAAAAATAATAGAATATAACTATAGAAACAGCGAAAAAGATAAAAATAAAATTATACTAGGAAGACGGGAAGTGGAAAAAGATAGACAATTTAAACAAAACTATAGAATAATTAAATAATTTATGCTATGTTTAATATAAGAACAGGAAAGAGGGTGATGGTTTTATGAATCTGAATCAGTTGCATTACTTTGTGACACTAGCACATATAGAACACTATACCAGAGCGGCGGAAATGCTGTCCATTACGCAGCCAAGTCTCAGCCATGCCATAAGTATGCTGGAGCAGGAGCTTGAGACAAACCTGTTTGAAAAAAGAGGGCGTAACGTTGTACTGACAAAGTACGGAAAAGTATTTCTGGAATATGTAGAAGAAGCTTTAAAGATTCTGGACAGTGGTGTAAAAAAGACAAGGGCGTTGACAAGTGACACCGGCGGGGTGATCGATCTCGCATATATTTTTACGCTTGGAAGTGTATTTGTTCCACAGCTTGTAGGCGGTTTTTTGAAGGAACACGAAGACTGGGATGTGAATTTCCGTTTTTCTGTCGGAAATACGACAGAGATTATACAAGGGTTGAAAGAGGAGAAGTATGACATCGCTCTCTGCTCGCGAAAAGAAAAAGAATCCGGGATTGATTTTGTACCGATCGCTAAGGAAAAATTGGTTGTTGTTGTTCCAAGAGACCATGAGCTTGCCGGAAGAGGATCTGTTGATCTGAAGGAAACACTTCCTTATCCCCAGGTATATTTCACCAAGAACAGCGGGCTCAGACCGGTGATCGACCAGTTGTTTGAACAGACCGGAGGGACGCCGAAGATAGCATATGAGATTCTGGAAGATGCATCGATGGCAGGTCTTGTGGCAGAAAATTTTGGAATTGCGGTAATGCCGGAGATTCCTATACTTAAAAATCTGAATGTAGATGTACTGGATATTGAGAATCCACCATATGAACGTTATATATATCTGGCGAAGCTGAAGGAAAAATATCTGGCGCCGGTTGTAAAAGAATTTATTGAATATGTAAAAGAAAGCAATGGGAAGGCACTTTAATAGGCCTTCCCATCTCTTTTGACAAACTGGATGAAACGTTTGACAGCGGGAATCTGGTATTTGTCGCGGATGTATCCCATATAAACGGTGTGGGTAAGGTCTGCATCGGAAAGCGGGAGTACGGTTACATTTGCCTGATCAACCGCATCGACCCTGGCAACAAGGGCGATTCCGAAATCTTCGGCAACCAGGGCAGCAATTGCGTTTTCATCCGGACACTCACAGACGATGTTTACCTTCAGCTTCTTTTCTTTATAGAAGTTACGGGTGAAGCCACCGAGTCCGGAATAGCGGTCATACCCGATCAGAGGATAGTCGGTAAGGTCACTGCAACAGACGGATTCTTTCTGGACAAGAGGATGTTCTTTTGGAGTAATTACAACCATATTCTGGTTCAGAATGGGTACAAAGGAAATATCCGGTTCATCCGCAACGAAAGAACCAAAGATCACATCGTGGCGGTCGGATTTGAGCCCCTGGATCATATCTGCAGTGTGCGTTTGGTTAAAATTGAAGGTTACATGCTTGTTGCGGTCTATATCTAGGAAGGATCGCACTGTATGCGGAATATAGTAGTTTGCCAGCGGAAATACATAGGCGATATCAATATGTCCGCCGCTTCCGGCAAGCTGCTTCATCTTATGCTCGGCAATATGTACCTCCTCGAGGATCCGGTTGACATGTTCCAGGAAGACGCGGCCGGATTTGGTGAGGACAACATTGCGTCCCTGATGTTCAAAAAGCATCAGTCCAAGTTCTTCTTCCAGAAGCGACATGGACCGGCTGAGGCTTGGCTGGGAGATCTTAAGTAATTCTGCAGCTTGTCGGAAATGCTGCAGTGTTGCTACTTTTTGGAAATATTCAAGCTGATTTAGCGTCATGGTAAAAAATCCTTTCTATATTATATAAAATAATCATACCATAACTGATGCCAAAAAGCTATCAAAAACACACATAAGATATATTTGAACTATCAAATGATATCGTCTATAATTTAACTATCAAGAGGTTGTTTAAAAATTAACAAAAATTGGGCAAACGTTAAAAACATTCTCAAAGAACAAAGAAATAAATTTCGATGGAAGAAGAAAAGGAGAACAAATCATGGCAGAGAGAATTACAGGACACACAGAACTTATCGGACTTATGGCTTATCCAATCAGACATTCAAGCTCACCGGCAATGCATAATGAAGCATTTGCTTACCTTGGACTGGATTATGCTTACCTTGCATTTGAAGTTGACAACAGCACACTGGAAGATGCAGTAAAAGGACTTCGTGCTCTGAAAATGGTAGGATCTAACGTGTCTATGCCAAATAAAACAGTTGTTGGACAGTATCTGGACAAATTATCTCCGGCAGCAGAGCTTTGTGGAGCAGTTAACACAATCGTAAATGAAGATGGTGTTTTAACAGGACACATCACAGATGGCATCGGATTCATGCAGGCGTTAAAAGATAACGATATCGATGTGATCGGAAAGAAGATGACAATCGCAGGCGCAGGCGGAGCTGCTACAGCAATTGAAATCCAGGCTGCACTTGACGGTGTAAAAGAAATCTCTATTTTCAACATTCATGATAAATTCTGGGCAAACGCTGAAGAAACAGTAAGAAAGATCAATGAAAAGACAAACTGCAAAGCTACTCTTTACGATCTGGATGACAAAGAAAAATTAAGAGAAGAAATGAACGATTCATACATCTTCGTAAACGGAACAGGTGTTGGTATGAAACCATTAGAGGGAATGTCCGTTGTTCCTGACAAATCTTTCTTCCGTCCGGAACTGATCGTTGTAGACGTTCCTTACTCTCCGCTTGAGACAAAGATGCGTTCTATGGCAAAAGAAGTTGGATGTAAGACAATGAACGGTCTTGGAATGATGTTATTCCAGGGAGCAGCAGCATTCAAACTCTGGACAGGAAAAGAAATGCCGATCGAACACATGAAAGAAGTATTAAACATCAGATACGATGATTAATACCCGGCAGGCTTGTATTGAATTTAAGAAGAAATCGAAAAAATTTGAAAAACAGGAATGTGAGGAAAAGAGATGAATAAGAAATACATACCCAGCGCCCTGATCCTTTATTTAAACTACTTTATCCACGGTGTCGGATGTTCCATCCTTGGACAGGCAGTCATCAAGGAAGCACTTGCCGCTTCCTGGGGCGTAGAAGTTATGGCAATCACTGCAATTTCAGCAGCACTCGGACTTGGACGTCTGATCGCGCTTCCGTTCGCCGGACCGCTTTCTGACAAACTCGGACGTCGTATTTCAACAGCGATCGGTAGTGGATCCTATGCAATCTACCTGATCGGACTTGCACTTGCATTTAATGCAGGAACAAATGGTGGATACCAGATCGCATATATCTGTGCAATCGTTGGTGGTATCGCAAACTCTTTCCTGGATACAGGAATTTACCCGGCTGTTTCAGAAATCATTTACAAAGCACCGGGCGTTGCAACTATGGGGATCAAATTCTTTATTTCTGTATCGCAGATGCTTTTACCGTTCGTACTTGGTGTAACTGTCGCTACAACAGCAACAGGAGCAACCTCTTACAACACACTGTTCTATGCATGTGGAATCGCTTATCTTGTACTTCTGGTACTGGTTATGATCTTTCCACTCCCGGATACAGATCAGAAAGCAGCGGGAAAGAAAGAAGGCCTGATCGACAGCTTAAAGCATACCCATTTCTCTGTAGAATCCATCGCAATGATCCTGATCGGATTCACATGTACAGGTACTTTCCAGTTATGGCTGAACTGTGCACAGAACTTTGCAAAAGAGAATGTTGGCTGGGCTGATCCGTCCATCATGCAGACATACTATTCAGCAGGAACAATGCTTGCACTCGTTGTAACTGCACTTTTAACAAGAAAGATCAAAGACGTAAGATTTATCCTGGGATACCCGGTAATCTGTCTTGTAACAATGATCGCTGTTCTGGTTGGAAAGAGCCAGACACTTATGATTGCAGGTGCATTCCTGATCGGATGGGCAGGAGCAGGCGGACTTCTTCAGATCGCAACTTCTGTATGCAACATGCTTTTCCCGAAGATCAAAGGAACTGTAACAGCACTTGTTATGATCGCATCTTCCCTGTGTAACTACACCATCCTTACAGCAGCATCCAAAATGCAGCCGTCACAGGTTATGGTTATGAATATCGTTCTTACAGCAGTTGGAGTCCTTCTTGGATTATTTGTAAACTTACGTTATACTAAGATGGTAGAACAGGCTCAGGCTGACAACTAGAAAAAGGAGAAAACAGACATGAGTAAATATGTAGAAGTTCGTGGCGTTAAGATCGGTGAAGGAGTACCGAAAATCTGTGTACCGATCGTCGGAAAGACAAAAGAAGAAATTCTTGCAGCAGCAAGATCTTTTGAGGATGTTGCGCTTGATGTTGTAGAATGGCGTGTAGACTGGTTCGAAGGTGTATTTGACTTCGCACAGGTTGAAGATGTATTAAAAGACCTTCGTCCGGCACTTGGCGAAACTCCGATTCTTTTCACATTCCGTACTTCCAAAGAAGGCGGCGAAAAAGCAATCGAAGCTGACGCATATGCAGAGCTGAACAAGAAAGCAGCAGCAACAGGACTGGTTGACCTTGTGGATGTAGAAGCATTTACAGGGGACGAAGTTGTAAAAGATATCATCGAAGGCGCGCATGCACACGGCGTAAAAGTCGTTGCATCCAACCATGACTTCGATAAGACACCGGACAAAGACGATATCGTAGGACGCCTTGTGAAAATGCAGGAACTCGGCGCAGATATCCCGAAAATTGCAGTAATGCCACAGTGCAAAAAGGATGTACTTACACTTCTTGAAGCAACACGTGAAATGGCAGAAGAACATGCAGACCGTCCGATCATTACAATGTCTATGGCAGGTACCGGACTGATCAGTCGTCTGTGCGGTGAAGTATTCGGTTCAGCACTTACTTTCGGGGCAGTAGGAAAAGCTTCTGCACCTGGACAGATGAATGCATCAGATTTAAGAGAAATCCTGACTCTGATCGATAAGAGCATCTAGTGAAGAAACATCCGGAGAAGTCCTGTGGCGGATCCGTTATGTTTAACCTGAATGAAGAGTGAAAAAGGCAGGATAAAGACCCGCAGTCATACCGGGGATTCCGGTGGATTGCGGGCCTTTATCATATTCTGGTTTTGTTAAAAAACTAACCGATTTCTGAAAGTGAAAAATTATAGAAAATTTTGCTATTTAAAGAGATAAAAGCAAATAGAAAAAATAGACAAATTCTTTGGTAATTGATATCATTTTTGTATGATTACATGAATGGAGGGCAAATGAGAATGAAGAAAACAGTAATCTGGCTGGATAACTATCTGGAAGAATTTTTTATGGTGATAAGCCTGATTCTGATGACAGTGATCATGGGGATCCAGGTGTTTTCCAGGTATGTACTCGGCTCAGCGCCGTCCTGGTCGGAGGAGATTACCCGTTACCTGTTTGTATGGTCGGGATTTTTGAGCGTCAGCTATTGCACAAAAAAATGTATTTCCATTAAGATCGAACAGTTTGTGTCAATTTTCCCACGAAGAGGGAAGGCACTTTTTAAACTGGTTAACCATACCTTTGAACTGATGGTATTTCTTTACCTGATACCGTTTGCGTTTAAGTATATGATGTCAGCAGTAGAGAGCGGACAGGTAAGTCCGGCGTGCCACATCCCGATGTATTATGTGCAGGCAGCACCGCTTGCAAGTTTTATCCTGGTAGCGATCCGTATTATCCAGCGATGGTTTGCAGAATTAAAAGTAGTAAGAGAAAAAGATGAGAAAGGAGAAAAAGCATGCCGGCAGCAGTAGTATTTATCTTATTTGTAATCTGTCTGATCATTGCCATTCCGGTATCGATCGCACTTACAATCGCATCGGTCCTTCCGGGTGCTTTTGATCCATCCTTCACAGTCAGCGGACAGTTTGTGATCCGTTCTATGCTGGGAGGAATTGACAGCTTTCCTCTCCTTGCGGTTCCGATGTTCGTACTTTCCGGAATCATCATGGCAAGAGGCGGCATTTCCAAAAAATTATTTGATGTATTTTCCTATTTTCTTGGAAAGCTGACAGCGGGTCTGCCGTGCGCGGTCATTGTAACCTGTCTGTTTTATGGTGCAATCTCAGGCTCCGGACCGGCAACGGTTGCAGCAGTCGGAAGTATGACGATCCCGATTCTGATCGAGCTTGGATACGATAAGGATTTTTCCGCGGCGATCGTAGCCGTGGCAGGTGGTCTTGGAGTTATTATTCCACCAAGTATTCCGTTTATCATGTTCGGAAGTGCTTCCGGTGAATCAGTAAGTGACCTGTTTATCGCAGGGATCATTCCGGGACTTCTGATCGGCGGACTTCTGATGGTTTATGCAGTTTATTACTGTAAAAAGAATGGAGAGGACAAAGAAAAGATCCAGAAAGTAGTCGGGGAACTTCATGAGAAAGGACTTCTGAAGGTTTTAAAAGAAAGCTTCTGGGCACTTTTGAGTCCGGTTATCATTCTGGGATGCATCTATTCCGGAATCGCATCGCCGACAGAAGCGGCAGTCATTTCGGTATTTTATGCACTGATCGTCAGCCTGTTTATTTATAAGACGATGACGTTTAAAGATATCTGGCCGGCACTGGTGGAGGGCGTGCGCACCTATGCACCGATCATGTTTATTCTTGCAGCATCGATTACATTTTCAAGAGTTCTGACTCTGATGCAGATCCCACAGATGGTAAGCACCTGGATCCTGACGCACTTTACCAATAAGATCGTCCTGCTTCTGGTGATCAATGTATTCCTTCTGATCGTGGGAATGGTCATGGATACCACACCGGCAATCCTGATCCTGACACCGATCCTTCTGCCGATCGTAACAGCAGTCGGCATGAATCCGATCCACTTTGGAATCATGATGGTTGTCAACCTTGCAATCGGATTTGTAACACCGCCGATCGGAGTCAATCTGTTTGTGGCAAGCTCGCTTACAGATATCCCGATCATGCGGATTTCCAAACATGCGATGCCAATGATCGGCTACTTCCTTGTTGCGCTTTTGTTAATTACATTTATCCCGGCGATCAGCCTGGCACTGATATAGGAGGTAGCAGCATGAAGAAAGCAGTAAGAATGGCGGTAGCGGCAGGAATGTGTGCGGCACTTGCACTCAGTGCGGGGTGTCAGAAAAAGACGGTTGCGGATGATGAGGTACAGCGATATGCATGGCCGCTTGCAACGGCGAGTCCGGAGGATACCGTAACACAGATCTATGCAGAAAAATTTGCGGAAGAAGTAGAAGAATTAAGTGATGGCAAGATGAAGATCCAGGTCTATCCGAACGGTACGATCGGAGGGGACAGAGAGCTTCTGGAGAGCTGTAAGGATGGGGATATTCCGTTTGTGATCCAGAATACCGCACCGCAGGTAACTTTCATGCCGGACCTTGCGGTGTTTGATATTCCGTGCCGATTCAGTACAATTGATGAAGTACGTGAAAAGGTAGATGATCCGGAGTTCTATGGACTTCTGGAGGATGTCTATGAGAATGGCGGATATAATCTCCTTGGCTATGCAGACCAGGGATTCCGTGTTATGTCAACGAATAAAATGGTCGAATCATTGGCTGATTTTAAAGGACAGAAGATCCGTACCATGGAGAATTCCTACCATATGGATTTCTGGAAAAAACTGAAAGCATCTCCGACACCGATGAGTTTCAGTGAGGTGTATATCGGGCTGCAGCAGGGAACCATTGACGCCCAGGAGAATCCATACGAGGTTATCGTATCCAACAAGCTTTATGAACAGCAGGATTATGTTGTGGAAACCAATCACCTGCCGCATCTGATCTCTCTGATCGTCAGTGATGAATTTTTTCAGGATCTGCCGGAAGATAAGCAGGCAATCCTTGTAGAAGCTGCTGAGATCGCCAAAGAAGAGGCTCGCCAGGCATCGGATGACCGGATTGCAGACAAGATCAAAGTAATTGAGGACAGTGGAACACAGATTGTTACACTTAGTGATGAACTGAGAGCGGAAATCCGTGAGGCAGTGCAGCCGGTTTACGATGAAATCGAGAAAAATGTGGATAAAAAACTCTATAATGCCTATATGAAATAGCAAAAAAATACGGAAAATCAGGGAAATCTGTAATTGATTGAAATTTTTTGTTGAAAAATAGAGTTTTTTATTATAGAATTATAAGTAATGTATATAAAAAGTAAAAGGAATGCCCCAGGGCATATATAAGGAGGATATTACAATGATTTCAGCAGGCGATTTTAGAAATGGTCTTACAGTACTGATCGAAGGTAACATTTATCAGATTCTGGAATTCCAGCATGTAAAACCGGGAAAGGGAGCAGCTTTCGTTAGAACAAAACTTAAAAACATCATCAGTGGTGGTGTAGTAGAAAAGACTTTCCGTCCGACAGAGAAATTCGATACCGCTCATATCGACAGAAAAGATATGCAGTATCTGTATTCTGATGGTGAACTCTATCACTTCATGGATGTTGAGACATTCGACCAGATCGCAGTTGATGGAGATACTGTAGGAGATTCCCTCAAGTTTGTAAAAGAGAACGAGATGGTTAAAGTATGTTCACATGAAGGTAACGTATTCTCAGTAGAGCCGCCGATCAGTGTGGAACTTGAAGTTACAGAGACAGAGCCGGGAGTAAAAGGTGATACAGCTACAGGTGCTACTAAACCGGCTATCGTTGAGACCGGAGCAAGTGTTCTTGTACCGCTTTTCGTTAACCAGGGTGACAAGATTAAAATTGATACCCGTACAGGAGAGTACAGCTCAAGAGCATAATCCTTTCGTCATAATTCACAAAATTAAGACAGAGATAAAAGCCGAAAGCAGAGGCAGGTCCTCATGCTTTCGGCTTTTTTGCATGTCAATGCCATTTTGGAGGGAAAAAGAATGTTCTTGTAATCTGAAAAAAGGGCAGATATAATTGGCAGTACACACCTGCTTGAATGCAGGTGATATTCAAATCATAAGCTGCCTTAAGATGGCAGAAAAGGTTTTTTGCGGCGCATGGCTTTCGGGAAGGAGAACGGATGAATTATACAGAATTTATGAATGCTATGTTATGCGAGATCAGAGGACAGGTAGATGCGCAGGTGAGGACGGAGTTGTACACCGTGACGAAGAATAATGGAACCAGAAGAACAGGGATTCTTTTTAAGCAGGAGGACAGCAACCTTGCACCGACGATCTATCTGGAGGAATTTTACCAGAAGTATCTGAAGGGGCAGCAGGTACCGGATCTGGCGGATTCCATTTGCAGTATTTATCAGGAGATACGGGTGAAGAAGACCTGTGATTGTCAGAATCTGTTTGATTTTAATCATGTAAAAGAGCATATCGTGTACAAACTGATCCGGCGGGATGCCAACGAAGAACTGTTAAAGCAGATTCCTTATGAGCCGTTCCTGGATCTGGCAGTGGTCTATTATATCCAGATAGACAACACACGCTTTGGCTCGGCGGCGATCCAGATCCGCAACGAGCA
>OLWB01002381.1_pt1 | contig 15227 bp, 15 predicted proteins | sample 1673331 | NCBI WGS metagenome assembly OLWB01 (sample SAMEA3178943, study PRJEB25190) | human gut metagenome | biome: human gut; feature: human-associated habitat; material: faeces | place: Austria | collected 2013
CATCCCATGCTTCGCCACCAAAAGCACTTGTGACATCTCCAATAAAGAAACATCCTGTTTGATGATCTAAATATCCTGATTGACCTGGAGTATGACCTGGTAAATGAATTAATTCAACAATATAGCCATCTCCTAAATCAAATTGATGATGATTTTCGACACCTTCTACTTCATAAGAAGTAAATGGTGGTAGGTCATTAGCATCAAACCAAGTATATCCTAATTCACCTTTTTCATCATAAACAAATTCATCTACAACATCTTTTCCTTGATGTTCTTCAATATATTTTTGATCAGCATAGTGACAATAAACTTTATCAAAATGACTATTTCCTGATACATGGTCAATATGACAATGTGTATTACATACAATAATTTCTTTATCACCAATAAGTTTATGAATTAAGCCTTTTAAATCTCCTAATCCAAATGCTGTATCAATAAGCATTGCTTTTTGTGGACCATCAATAAGATAACACCACATTTCTCCACAATGAATTCCATCATAATAAATACAATAAAGATTATCTCTCATTTTATAAACTTCAGCATTAGGATTTATTTCTGGATAAAATAATCTTAAATCACTATGTTCTCTTAATATTTTCAAAAAAGACCATCTTGATGGTTTTTCTTTTTCAGGATTAATTAATTTTGTTTTAATATTTGTATTAATTGGTCTTGGATCTTGCATCATTTTTCCTCCCATAATATTTTTTCAATTTTTCTTTGTCTAGAATTATAAATAAAGCATTCTTCTCTATATTTTGTAACCGTTCTTCTTGAAATATAAATATCTTTTTCTTCTAAAAGTTTTCTTATTTTTTCATCACTATAAGGTTTTAACTTATTTTCCTTTTCAATGATTTGTGTGATTTCTTTTTTTATAGCCTTATCATTTTTGATAAAAGTTCCTGAGTGAATAAACATTTCTTTGATAGAATAATATTGATTATTAAATTCAAAAGATTTATGTGTAATTGCACGTGAAATTGTTGAGATAGCAAGTCCACATTTTTCCGCAACCATTTCTAAAGTTAAATGTTTTAACTCTCCATGATGAATAAAAAAGTCTTTTTGAACATGACACATTTCATTCCTTATTTGTAAGAGTGTCATATTTCTTTTTTGTAAAGCACTTAGAAGTGTCTCAGCTTCTTTTCTTTGCTTCTTTAAAGAATCATCATCAATGACAGTAATAGATAAATCAAATTTTAATAGTTCTACTTGTAGATTTTCTCCTTCAACAGAAACTTTACACTCTGGTATAAGAAAAGTAGATTCTTGTGCGTAGTTTGCTGCTGGTTTAGGATTCAACGTTTTAATAAAATCAAATCCTTCATCTATTTCCTCTTGGGTTAATTCTGTTTTTTCTATAATCGCATGATAATGTTGTGTTGCCAGTTCTTCTAAATAATCACATAAAATCAATCCTGTTTCACTTTCTGCTTTTTCACTCATTAAACATTGAATACTTAAACATTCTTTTAAACTAAATGAAAATAATCCATAAGGTTCCAATTTTCTTAATAACTTTAAATGATATTTAAGAGAATCTAAGCCCCATAAACTCTCTTTAATAACTTCATCCTTGGAATATTTGAAATAACCATTACTATCTAAACAAGAAATCAGATAATCACAAACATCTTCATCATATTTTTCATTACTTAAATGAAGTTGTTCAAAAAGAACATCTCTTAATTGAGGTTTTGAATAATCATCAAATTCTAATAATAAATCTGGGTCTAATGATGAATTATATTCAATTAAAGGATTTGTTGACGCCTTATCTAATATGTATTGATGTAATTCTTCATAGGATGAAGATAATATTTTAAGATATTTTTCTTGAGTAGAATTATATTTTTGTTTTTGTTCTTTCCGATTGTACCACAATCATTTAAATTAGGAACAAGTTGAATGCGCATATTATTTTTCATGACAATATTTCTTAATTAAGTTTTCCTTTACTTCTTTATCAATTGCATATTCTTTTTCAAAGTATTCATCAAATGAAGAATAACGTTTTAATATTTCATCAAATGATGATTTCAACAATTCTTCATGAACACTGCAAACATACAATAACATCTCTTTAATTTCATCCGTAAAATCTGATTGAACAAGACGTGGCATTAAATCTTTTTCTACACTTTTATTACTATAAAGATAATCTGCATATATTGTCTTTTCATCACAATCAAATAATTTTAATAGTAATGCCGCAAATAATCCTGTTCTATCTTTACCTGAACCACAATGAAAAAGTATTCCATCTTTTTCTTTTATTAATTGAAATAATTGTTTATAGGCCAAATTATCAAAAGGCATTATTTTATAGCCTTTGCGAATAAACCCGGCACTATTATAAACCTCTTCTTTTGTAGATTTTTTGGTAATCAATCTTGGAAAATAGAAATCATCGATTCCCGTTTCCGGTTTTAAAGCACTCCAATTATAGTGTTGAAATCGTTGATCACATTCATAACTATCTTCTTTTCTTTCAAATTCACTGCGAAAATCAATAATATAACGAATACCTAAATTATAAAGTTTGTCCCAATCCTGTTTCGTAAGATTTCGAGGTAGCGCACTACGATAGAGATGCCCTGCCTCTATAAAATCATAACAATCATGTAAATCTCTAAAATTAGAAGGATTAGTGATCATGACAACAATCCTTTGTCATATATTCATAATTGTCTCCTGATTGTTTAAACCACGCAGGTATATGTTCACCTATCGCTTCATCTAAGTATTCCAACATATATTCCATTCCAGGTTCTTCTAGATTAAAATGTCCCATTCCTAAAGCAACTCTATTTCTTCCTAACATTCCACTATCTCTTAGATACTCTGCATAAGTAAAATCTATAAGTTCCATCGATAACAGACAATCGACATCACTTTTATCAGTATTTTTAATAGCTTCATTAGCATCACCAAATACATGGAATAACACTGCTGCTTTTTTAATATCCGCATTTGAATTTCCTATCAATTTGATTCCATTTAAATGACAGGTATCAATTAATTCCTTGGCTAGATCTTTGGCTTTGATTGAATGATCAAAGCTATAGGCAGTAGAACATAATAAAGATGGTTCAAATTCATTGATTGGATTAACAATAAGTTTATCTTCCCATCCCATTTTCTTAGCTAGACCTAAGAAGATACCATCAATATAGTCTCCTTTATAAGGAATACCTGAATGAATATAATCATGATCTCTCCAGACTACGATTTGATGATCATCCAATAGTTTTCTTTTTTCTAAATAGACACTATTTTTTGATTCTTCTAGCCATTCTTGATGATCTCCATGATTCCAAAATAATGCTTCATGACTGATAATCAAGTTGGCTCCTTTTTCAATGGCATATTCAATAACATCAACAGAAGCCCAACAAGAAGTCACAATTCCTGTACATTCTTGATCAACATTTCCATAGAGCACTTTATCTCTTGTTTTTTCTTCATCAATTGTTCCATATCCTTTATGATATTTTTTCATATTTTCAATTATTGTACTAATTTTCATATCATTTCCTCTTATCTATTCATCATCTTCATCGACTGCAAAATTTACTTCATTGACATATACAATTTGGTTTTTACTGTCCTCAACATATTGATGAACAAGTTCTTGTGTTAAAGGAGTATCTTCACTTTCTAAAACAAGTGCTAATGTTAAGGGTAAATTTATTCCACAAACAACATGTACTTTATCACTCATATATGGATAGAATTTTTGATAAACACTTCCACCCATCATATCAGCAAAAACTAAAACTTCATCATTTTCATCAAAAGAAGCAAATAATTCACTTACGACTTCTTCAATTGGTTTTTCTCCATCTTCTACATCTTCTACATAAGCATTTACATCATAAATCTTTTTGATTCCATTAGTTAAAAAATCTACGGTATCTTTTAATCCATAAGCAAGTTTATGATGTGAAGCAATAATATATCTTCTCATAATCTTCTCCAATCTTCATTAGTATAATTGGTTCAAAAGTTTGGCATTTAAAATTATTTCTAAAAATAAAATATTATTATATCCACAAGGGAGGGAATAGAGTGAACATTATATATAGCAATGCCAAAACAGTTCCTTTCTTCAATTATATCAAATATTATTGATGTTTTATATAACGAATGAGATTAACGGAGCTTTCACTCCTTTAATCAAATATTTATAGATTATGCAGTAAAGATTCCACATGCAGCACCAATCCATGAAAGAATGATGATAATCAAAATCATGTGTGTCATTTTAACTTTCTTTTTATTCATAAAATAATAAATAAGTGCAACAGCTGCAACTGGTAATAGTGAAGGCATAACACCATCAAGTAATTCTTGAACCTTCATTGTAACATCACCATTTGTATATATAATACCTGTTTGTAATTTAACCACTGAAGAAATAAGTGATCCAACAACAGTTAAACCTAGAACAGAACATGCTTCTGTAAATACAGTAATTTTTTTACCAAGCTTAGTAACAACATTGATACCCATATTATATCCCCATTCTACTTCTAGAATACGGACAGCTAAGAATGCAAAGGTAAAGGCAGCCCATAAGAAAATTCCTAAAGGATTTCCTTGCATACCCATACTTGCAGCAATTGAACCAAAGATTGTAGGAATCATTGCCCAACCAATAGTATCACCAATACCTGCAAGAGGACCCATGATACCAATTTTAAAGTTATTAACAGCTTCTAGTGATTCTACACCACCATCATCTTCAATACCTAAGGCAGCACCCATAACAAATGGTGAAATCCATGGCATTGTATTATAATATCTCATTGCATTTAACAATGAAGCTTTAAAATCTTCATCATCAGGATACATTTTTCTAAGTAATGGATAAACAGCAAAAGCATAAGATGGTGCTAATTGTGTTTCATAGTTAAATGTTGAAATACCGATCAACCAACGTTTAGCAGCAGTTCGACAATCTTTTTTAGTTAATACTTTTCCCTTACTCATCTTCTAATTCACCTCCGAAACTAGCTCCTGCTGGTGCAGTTGCAGTTGCTAATCCTTTTTTATAAACTTCATAAGCAGCAGCTAAACCAACAGCACCGATACCTAAAGTAGGTACTGATAAATAAGCAGCTAAAACAAATCCAACAATTAAGAATGACCAGTATTTATTTAATGGCATATACATTAATAACATTGCCATCCCAACACCAGGTAATAAACCTCCGGCAATTGATAATCCAGTTGTAAACCAAGTTGGCATGAAATCCAAAATAGCATTAACGATAGATGGACCAATTGCAACACATAAGAATACAGGTACTGCTGAACATAAACCATAGAATATAGGTGAAACTTTAACTAAACGTAAGAAAGAGTTAAATTTGCCTTCTTCAATTAAAGAAACTTCTTTTTGTTCTAAGAAACCATTGAAGATTTTATAAATAACATCAAAGTTAACACCTAACATTGCAACTGGAAGCCCAATAGCTAAACCAGCTTCCATTCCACGTCCAGTAGAACATGCAATAGCAGTAGCGATAATTGCTGCAACAGGGTAATCAGGCATTGATGAACCTCCAACAGCCACAACACCCATAGACATTAATTGTAAAGTAGCCCCAATTGTAAGTCCCGTTGCTGAATCACCCATAACTAATCCAACAAGCCAACCACAAATAATTGTATTAAATGCAAATAATTGTAATGTGACATTATCTGTCATTTTCCAATAGGCTATTAGTGTAATCAAAAGAATTTGAACAGTAGTCATATTATTTCCTCTCCTTTATTTTCTATTATAAGCTGACTTTTGATTCTAATGGCTCAGCCTTATCAGTAGTTGTAAATTGAACATCTACTTTTGTACCATTCTCAATAATTTTTTTGTAAACTTCTTTTTGATCATCAAGGACACTTGCTCTTGAGCTAACAACTGTACCTTCTTTATTATTTCTTGTAATTCCTAAAACAATGCGAGGAATTTTTTGCCCCGCTTCTTCTTGAAGTTTTAAGAATGTTTCTGGATTTTCTGTAACAACAAATACTTTATGATTGTCATATTTACCAGCTTTAAAATTTTTGATAGCTGTTTCTAAAGTAATGATTGAACAAGCCATACCTGCTGGTTTACCCAAACGCATACTTTCTTTAATAATAGGGTCATTAGCCACCTTATCATCAATAACCATAACACGTTGTGCTCCTGATTGAGGGGCCCACATTGTTGCTACGATCCCATGTAATAAACGAAAATCAATCCTTCCTAAAGTAATACTCATTATTTAACTCCTCCTTTCACTTCCTATATAGCAAATCCTATATAGCAAAATTCATGCCAATTAGTGTCGAAAAAAACAAGGTAGTGTCAATATACCCTGTTTTTTGCAATATTTAAGACAATATCTGCTTTTTTACTTCTATTTATAACTGTTTCAACATTCTTTTTATCAGAAGCATTATAAAAATCAATTGCTTCTTCTTTAGATAAATGACCTTTCATCTTACGTAAAATCAATCTGTCTTGTAATTCTTCAACATTCACATTATAAAATAAACTTTCATCACATAACCTTTCTAACTGATTCCATGGTTCATCTTTTAACAATAAATAATTTCCCTCAATTATAATGATTTCACTATGTACAAAAATTTGATTTTCTATAGGATCATGTAATTTTCTTGAATAATAAGGCCAATAACAGTCTTCTTTTTTTGTTTGAATAATCTTTTGTTTTAACTTTTCTACATTAAAAGTACGGGGGCTTCCCTTTTCTTTCCTTAAATTCATTTTATCTAGTTCTTCATTATAATAATGAAAGCCATCCATTCCTACCGTTTGCAACTTACAATCAAAATCCATTTGATTAAATAAATACTCTAAAAAAGAAACAAAAGTACTCTTTCCACTACCAGGACATCCTGCAATAAAAATAACAATACGACATTGTTTTTGTTTATAAAGATCATACCAATGATTTAATAGAGGCTTATAGACTTTATCAATATCTTCTTCGTCATATTTTGCCTCTACCTCTAAACCATTTACTAAATATTTAAATGTTTTCATTCATTTTCTCGATGACTTGATTCATTTCAACTTCGTATGTCGTTCCTTTACAGTGAATTAATGCTGGTTTAAAATACTTCATCATATTCTTCTTATCATTTAAATAAGAATATTGTAATCCTATCAAATACTCTAATGAACCTACCATTAAGTCTTTATTAGGCATATTATTCCTTTGAGCAATTTCTAATTTCTTTTTAATTTCATCAATATGTTTGCTTTCTTTTAAAATAAAGATATCATATTGGATTTTAAGATTATTATAGGTTCTTTCATCTCCTAATTTTTTTACATAGTCTAACATTTGTTTACATGATGCCTCTTCTCTTTTTCCTAAAAAGAAATAAAATGCATTTGAAATACTCATTAATTTTTGTTGAGGTTTTATACGCATATTTTCTATAAGGGCTATTTCTTTTTTTACCTCTTCACTTTCTTCTTGGGCAATATATGCAGAAAGTTTCATACTTTCTTTTATATAAGGCTTTACAAATAAGAAACATAAAATACTTTGACTTGTTTTAAAAAAGGCATCATATTTTTCTTCTTCTAAAGATGTTGTCATTTTTTTCATTACAATGTTTTTACCAATATATTGTAATACTACGAAAACAATGATAATAAAAACAGCTATCATTAAACTTTCTTTCATATCTATTCCTCCATACCTTCATATTCATCAAATGATCTTACCATCATATTTTGAATATAAATATTAATAAATTCCACTTCTTCAATAGGAATTTCTACACGATAATATTTTTCAACCTGCTTAAAAGCTTTTTTTACTGTCATATAAAATTTAATGAAATCTTCATTACAATCAGATAATTCTTTTTGATAAGATTCAATGCCTTCTCTTGTCACTAATCTTTCCATCAAACAACATATATGAACATATAAGCCAAAGCATGTATTATTTGTAAATGTTGTCTTCATTTCTTGTTGTAATAAATCTATTGCATCGGCAACTCTTTCTAAAAGTTGAGTTGGATTTAATACTGTTAAATTATTTATTATATTTGTTAGTGAAAAATTCTTTAACATTTTCTTTTGAAAACTATCCATATCCTCTTGACTAATAACATCTGCAAAATAAGAGGTTAAGAAATCTAAAGAACTATTCATTATTAATTCTTCTATAGCAATAAAATGAAGATTCTTTAATTTTGGATTCAATGTTCCAATAACACAAATAACATCATAATCCTTTAATAATTTTTCTTCTAAATTAACTTCTAATAAAGAAGTATAATCATAGGTAATTACTTTCACAGGTAAATGTTCAGGTAAAGAATCTTCGATGATTTCTTTAAGTTTTTCAGCTGTTCCTAACCCTGTTGCACATGAACAAACAATTACTTTTTCCTTCTTTTGAGAATTAATAATTTTATAATTTGTTTGACTATATTCTATACTTTCATCAAATATTTCTTGTAGAGACTTTTTATCAAGGATTCCTTTTCCAACAAATAAGGCAAATCGTGTATTAACATTATTAGCGATTGCAATATTCGATTTTGAAACATTATTTAATCCATTATAAATTTCTTCTAAAGACCCCATATCTACAAGCAATATTAAATTCTTAATATTTCCACCATAACTTTCAATAAAAACATTCAATTTATTAATAATTAATTGCGTAGATGTATCTAATGGCATATCTATTGCCTCGAAAACATATTCATCTAACATACGATTAACTGCATCTGCGATAGATGATGCCGTAGCATAACCATGAGATAAAACAACTCCAACGGTTTGATTTAAAACACGATTACCATGATAAGATTCTATAAATAAAGCAAAAATCGATGTTAAATAATTGTGCCAATTCAAATTAATATAAATACCACATAATTCATTTAAATATTTTGCGATTTCATAAGATCTAAAATAGTTGGATTTAACAACCGTTTCTAAAGATTGAAATCCTTCTTGATGAATATCGAAATAAGATTCAACAATAACATAATATGTATAATAATCTTGAATAAGTAATGATAACGTAAGTATTTCACTTGATTGAAAATCACAACGATATTTATCATTAATAAGTTCTGCCATTTTTTTTATAACATTTGTAAAATAGGCAATATCTATAGATTTCTCTTTATTTTCTCTAAATAAAGAATCATTTGAATATGTTTGTGTTTCACTGAGTGCTTGTTCTAAAAAAGACTGAATAGATATTTCTTCTTTTGAATATCCTATTGGTAAATGTACTTCTATTATGTTTTGCTTTTCTCCTATTTTTACTTCTAGTCCAACATCATATTCAGCACTTTCATTTACAAAATATCTAACTTCTACTTCATTCATCTATGTTTTCCATCCTTATTTTTATAATTTGCTCTATTGCTTTTCCTTTTGTAAAATCTATTACGATTTTTTCTAATGTGTTGTATTTTTCTGTGTAAAATATTGCTTCTCTATCATTTTTAAAAACATCTGTCCATAAATATCTAAAAATTTTATTTGCGAATTTTTTTCTACTTATTACTTTTGATTCTTCTGTTTCTTCTCCTTCACTTAGACATTCTTTATCAATATAATATAATCCCATTCTTTTGTCTTCTGCATTAAATATGTCTTCTGATTTTAGTATTTTATCATTTATTTTTTCTCTAATTTCATTCCATGTAAATCCTTCTATTCCTATAATTTTTCCTTTTGTGTATATATTATTTGTTCCTTTGGTTTGTTCTTCTCCAAAAATTTCATATTGCCATCTTCTTCCAAATGCTGTATCTAAATTAAATACATTTTGGTCTGATGTGTTTATAGTTGCTATAATCGTTAGATTACTTGGTATTATTATTTTATTTTCTTTTAATTGTATTCCTTTACTTTTTAGATATTGTACTACTTGATAATTTGTTGTTGCATATACACTGTCTCCATTAGCATCTCTGTCTAATAATTGGAATATGTCTCCAAATATTGCTTGAGCATTTCCCCTATTCATTTCTTCTATTATTAAATAATAGTGTTCTTTTTGAATAGCTTTTTGCTTATTTTCTAAAGCTTTTTCTAATATTCTAGTAAATGGTCCTGCCTCAAATTGTAGGCCTGTTCCATCATCTTTTGGTAATTTTTGTCCTACAAAATCGTAATATGTGTACTCTGGATAAAATGTTACTCTTTCAAAATTCTTTTCTGACACTCCTTTTAATATTTCATTTTCTATATAATAGCTTTTTCCTGAACCTGGAATACCATAATATATTACCGATTCTCCTTTATGTGCTTTTGCGTTTTCTGTAAGTTGCTTATTTGCTTCTTCTTTTTCTTCTGGATTCTCATTTATATTACTGATTTCAAATCCAGCAGGTTTTATATTGTTGGCTAATAGATATGTTCTATTAAATGTTGCAAATAACTTTTTTTTCGTTCTTTTCTTTATTTCAAATCTTTGTATTTTTGCTGTTTCTTCTTTATGTTCATTTAAAAATTTTTGCATTATATCCGGATATTGTTTTATTTTTTCACTTAAATCTTTTAGTAAATCTTCTAACTCTTTTTCATCAACTTTTTCTGGCTCAAATTCATATTCTCCTTTTTCTTTAATAAAGTCTATTGTTTTATACTGTTTTTCTCCTACACTTGTTTTTGAATGTAGAAAATTGTCTAATATTTCTTTTAAATATGAATTTTCTTCTTTATATTTTATTCCATTTTTTCCCTCTGGTTGCCCATAAAAGAAGTTTAATCCCTGTGATATATATACTCTTATTTTTTTACTAAAAAAATTACTCATCATTAAGTAATATCCTGCATTCCTTGCACTATTAATATAGTGCAATTCTGGTATTGAATTTTTAAATAGTATATTTAACTTATCTTTTTTTGACCAATTTGAATGGCTTGCTGGTGTGTGTAAATTTAAGTCTATTGAAAATTTGTATTTTTTGTTTATTTGATCTCTTTTTTCATAATATCTTTTTTCAAATTCTTCTGTTTTTTCATATTCTTCTTTTATAAATATCAAAAATCTTTTTATTGTTTCTTCTTCCATTTTTATCCCATCCTTCTTTAGTTTTGTTTTATTATATACATATTATTTTTTTCTGTCAATTAAAAATGAAAATACTAGAGACTGATGCTCTAGTATTTTATAATTTTTATCTATTCAATTAATTTTGTAGCATCACTTTTATCAATTCCATCTAGGTTATAATAAGTATTAGGTACATGCCCAACAATTACGTTTTCTAGTAATAGTACTTGATTGTTTATAGATTGTGATATTGTTTTGAATGGTGTTAGTATTTCTACTTCACATTTTATTTGTAGATATACTCTGTGTAAAGTTTGGTTTATTCCTTGTGCTGTAAATTCGCTTCTTAAATCTGTATCTACATTTCCTATTGAACATATTACTATTTTTACTCCGTGGTCCTATACCTGATAATATTCTTATTCCTGTAAAACTTCCTAATGCTATTTTTATATTTTCTTTTCCCCTTTTATTTATTTCTTCTTGTATTTTATTTGGTATTTCTGATATTATTTCATTTATTTTTACTATATTTGATTTTATCATTATTATATTTCCGTTATTATCTTTTTCTATTGTAAATAATTCATCATATGTATGGTCTTTCATTACTTCTGTTGACTGCTCATTTGATATTATTGTTGCAATTGATTTTGCTTTTTCTTCACATAGGCTGTCAAACACTGGCATTACTGAATCTAATATTAATTTTACTGTTGTAATTGCTATTATTAAAACAAAGAAGATTTTTGCTATTTTTTCTTTATTTTCTATATGCATATTTCTTTTTTTATTTAATCTGATTTTTGAAATTCTTATTCGTGGTCTTGAATATATTTTTGTTTTGTTATCATGCATAATTTCTTGCTGGCATCTTTACAAATTTTGGAATGTATAGCTTTTCTCCTATTTGTATTACATCAGGATTTTCTATTCCATTTGCTTTTACAATATCTTCTACTGTACTTCCAAATTCTTTTGCTATGTTCCATAAAGTATCTCCTTTTTTTACAATATAAATTACTAAGCTATAATCTTGTTCTTCTCTTTTTTCTCCTTCCTCTACATTATTTATTAATTTATTATTGTTTATTCTAAATATACTTGTTTCTATGTTTATATTTATGTTGCAGTTTATAGTGCCTCCTTCTTGTATTACAAAGTCTTGTGATGTAATTTCTATATCATTTTTTGTGTTAATACTTTCCCCTCTTTCTAAATTATCTATAACATATTCAAATGGTATACTTGCGTCTTGAATAGAAATTTGCATATTTTGACTTAAAAACATAAACTTCATTTTTAGTTCCATTTCGTATAGTATTTTCGAGTTTATTTTGGTTTCTTTTTGGATTGATGATAATATGTCTACATCTATTAATCTCTTTCCCTCTATGTCTTTTAAATTTATTTTTTCTTGTATATTTTTTGATTGTTTTATACTTTTTTTATCACATATTGTTGCTATATCTATTCTATTAATTTGTAAATTCACATCTGGCCTATACATATCTTGTATTAAATTTATGTTTTTTTCTTCATATACATTGCAGTCTACCTCGTATTCTGCTTCTATATATATTGCATGTTCATCTTGTGGTTGTGGTTTTATAACTATATTTCTTAACTCATAATTTACGTCACATATATTGTTTTCTGATACATCTGGTATGTCTATAAATCCTACTACTGGTATTTTAGGATTTATATGATTTATTCTATTATCTTCTGTTAAATACATTATTTTTATCTCCGCTTCTGCTTTTGTTAATACTTTGTTATAGCTTATTTTTATATCTTTGTTTGTAATATTTGTGGAGACCTTTAATATTTCTGCTAATTGATCTATTGTGTCTATTTGGATTGTATCTTTTGCACTTATTTTTGTTGTTCCTGTTCCTAATAGTGAATTTAATTTTAATTCTTTTTTTAAAATTTGCATTTCTTCATCATTTAATACATCGTTTATTACCTCTTCGTCGTCTTTTAAATATACTTTTGCTGTTATTTCTAATGCTACTTTTATTCCTATTTTTCTATCGTTTATAACTTTTGCTTCTATACTTTTTATGTTTGCTTTTACCTGTGCTTTCATTTCTTGGGTTATACCTTTTATTTCAATATTTTCTGAAAAGTCTAATGTTGTATTTAACCCTCTTACTCCTTCTTCCATTCCCTCTGGTACATACATTATATATGTTTGAATACTTCCATCAAATCTTATTTTTCCTTCTTGCACTTCCTTTTTATATATACATGCTACACCACTTGTACAAATTGTATTTAAAATATCTGGTTTTGAGTCCGGAATTATCATGTCTCCTTCTACAAATATAATTTCTGTTTTTTCTGATATTAATTTATTTATGCATAAATTTTCTTTTGCTACATCTACCATAATTTTACCTCCTTGTTTTTTCTTTATACATTTATATGTTATTCTATATTTTTTATGACAATATATTTTTTATTTTTATCAGCACTTTTCGACATTTTTCTTCATAAAATATACTAGCCCAAACTAAACAAATGGGGTGATTTCATGAAAAATATAAAAAAAGGGTGTGTAGTAGTTAGAAAATCTTATAACAAAGATATTTTGTTTAGGGTTACCAAAATTATTAAAAATTGTTCTGCGAATATCGCTATTTTACATGGTATTACTGAAAGAATTGAAGCTGATAGTCCTTTATGTGATTTGGAAATTTTGGATTCTGCTTCTATAGCTAAAGTTTTAAGTGATTTTAATAAAAAAACTGATAATAAATTGAATGAAGTTGTTTTATCTAAAAAACTTGATAAATTTAATATTGCTATCCTTAGTAAAAATAGGGATATTAAAGAAAAAGTTATTACAGGTAAAATTTTGCATCTTGATGGGGATAAACAGTATTCTAATAAATCTTATTATTATTATAAAAAACTTGGTTTAAATGCTATTGTTAAAAATATCCCTGAATATAAGCAATCTAAAGTAGTATATTCTTTACTTAAGATTTATAATCCTGACATTCTAATAGTTACAGGTCATGATGGGATGATTAAAAAAAATGTTGGTTATTATGATATATATAATTATAGAAATTCTAAGCATTTTATAGATACAGTTAAAGAGGCTAGAAGATATGATCTTGAGAACAAAAAAAATACTGTAATTTTTGCTGGTGCTTGTCAAAGTTATTTTGAAGCTCTTATTTCTGCTGGGGCAAATTTTGCTTCTTCTCCTGCTAGAATTTTAATTGATTTTTTGGATCCTATTGTAGTTGCTGAAAAAGTTGCTGTTACTGAAAACTATAAATATATTACAATTGATGATATTGCTTCTGAAATTCGTGATGGCAAAAAGGGAATTGATGGCATTGGATCTAATGGCAAAATGGTTAAACAATTTACAATTACATGACTTGTAATATATTTGTAATGTATTTGTTATTTAAATGTAATATTGCTTTTATAATCTTTTGTATGCCTTGATATTACTGTAATTCAGCTATTTTTCTTTATTTTCCTTTTTTTGACATTTTATGTAAAAAATGCTATAATTTACCTATCTTAAGAGAGTAGGTGATGACATGATTTGTAAATCAGATATAGCAAATCTTAAAACTGACATCTTGGAGAAAGTGGGTCAAAAGATAATTGTTAAAGGTTCTTTGGGTAGATGCAAGGCCTTTGAAAAAGAAGCGACAATTGAAAAGGCATATCCTAATATTTTTGTTGTTAGGTATGAAGAAAATAATAGTAATGTAACTTATAGTTATACTGATGTTTTGACTAGAACTGTCGAAGTGGAAGTTTTTGATGGTACTTCTTATAGTCCTCTTATTCCACCTCCTGTTAATAATAAACATAAAAAGCATATTTTAAATTCATCAGTTGATACACAAATGAATACCGTTGTGGTATAAATTTTTAAAAGCATGTTTATTACATGCTTTTTTTGTTATTTTTTATTTCTTGTTTTTCATGCATATGACTGTATTTTAGTTTTGTTGCCATTCCTCCTCTTATGTGTCTTTCTGCTTTATTTTCGTCTAATACTTCCCTTACTTCTTTTGCTAATCCTGGATTTATCTTTTTTAATCTTTCAGATACATCTTTATGTACAGTTGTTACTTTTCGTAACGGTAGGATTTTTTTCATTATTAT
>OLWB01002384.1_pt1 | contig 15215 bp, 12 predicted proteins | sample 1673331 | NCBI WGS metagenome assembly OLWB01 (sample SAMEA3178943, study PRJEB25190) | human gut metagenome | biome: human gut; feature: human-associated habitat; material: faeces | place: Austria | collected 2013
CCGCGCGGTGTGCTCGTAACCGCCGAAGTCGTGAAGGTTATACGGACTGAGCCGTCCGCCGGTGGGTTTGTCCCGCGTCCAGTTCAAGGATGTATCCACGGGTAGGGTCAGTGCCGGGATATTGATCCCAAAATTCTGTTTTACATTGGCCGGCCAGTCCGTATTCGGATCGGTAGACTGAGCCTGCGAATCGATGGGTTTGTAGTAGGAGAACATGTTTACCTTATCCTCCAGGCAAAGCCCTCCTACGTCTGTTTTCGACGATCCGAGCGTGCGGCGCACGAGGTCGATTGAAATATTCGTTTTTCCGAGTGCCATATTCTTATGCTGTTGCTAATGAGGTTACGCCGCCCGTAGCGACAAGGTTGCCGTTCACGCGCAGCGCGCCGTTGTATACGTCGATGGTTATTCCGCCGATTACGAGTTTGGTGGCAGTGACGGTACCGGCAGCTGTAATGTTCTTCGCGGCCCAGTCAACGGTCGAGAGGTTGGAGTTGCCGGAGTGGTAGACCTTCACCCACTCGCTCCACGATGCGGTGCCGTGCCGCATCCACATATTCCCATTGTCGGTAAACGCTATATTATGTGCATGTCCTCCGGAGGCATCCATCCACGGGGTGATATAAATCGACGAATGAAAGTTGCCTCCGTCCGCTAGGCCATCGATGCCGGTAGTTTTCAGGTGAACCGTCGTAAGCCCTTTGGATATATTGCTGTTGTAAGGAGCATAATTCGTGTTACGGGTATCGTCATACGGCAGATAATGATTGGTTGTAGCCAACGCCCACGAGGGCACTACATCGTTTGTCAGTTGAGATAGCTTGGTTAGGTTTTTGGAGTGATAAACTATGCCATCATTGGCAACACCGTCGGCAGGTCTGAATACTAACTCTCTTGATATTGCATTTACAAACAATAAGCTGGAATTACCATTGTTACCAGTAAATAAAATCTGAGGGTATACGCTTCCTGTTTCATTTATCTTTAATGATCCCGCTGTCAGATAGCCGGAGACACCAAGACCGCCGGTGATACTTCCACCAGACAACGGCAGGTAATTCTCAGGATTGAAGTTGCCCGAATCCCAAACCGTCCTCCATGTTTTTGTAAGACTACCCCGATACATCATAGATTGCTTTCCGGCATAGTCCCGCAACTTGAGTTGCAGAATCGTACCCGCAAAATCCTTTCCCTGCCAGATACAGGAGTATTCAGCACCCGGGAAATGCGCCTGTATATTCCCGGTGAAATCTAAGTCCGTAATGTTGTTTACCCCGCCGCTGGGAAAGTTGTAACTTTTGATTTGGGCGAAAGACGAGGGGTTGAAGTTTACGGTAGTCCATATTTCAGCCCACGCCGTTTTTTCAGTCTGTGATGTACCGCCCCCTCGAACAAACCAGCGGTTAGAATTAAAAGAACCGTATATTTGGTTGGCGGAGTTATAGGCTGCTGTGCCATAAAATAGCGTACCGGCCTGTTGTATTGGATAGTGTCTTTCAGCAGTAGCGGTAGTGTTTGCCCTGCATGCCATTATTCCTTGTCCATTGACGGTGTTGAGATCGACATCCGGTGCTTGATCGGCACGCGCGAAAGACGAGGCGTGCAAATTATCCACCGTGTCGGCGTTGCCCCCGTTGGCAGGTAGTGCCGTGGGACGGTCGGTAATATCAGTCCACAGGTGAGTGTGCACTTTGTCCGCATAAGTATTCGCCAGTTTGCCCGTCAAATAGGTTTTGTCGATGGCTCCGAGAAACGAAGCGGAGATCGTGAACGGATAACCGTCCGGGGTGATCGCACCGGTAAGCGCCTGTTTGAGCAGGTCGTAATCCAATCCTCCGCCACCGCCGCCCGAAGATGGGCCGGTAGCATAAGCGCTGATACCTGCAACGCTGAGAAAGTCCAGCTTTGCCGAGATCACCCGCACACCGTCTACCGTTTTTAGCTCGAAGGCTTCATCCCAAACGGACTTATCCAGCTTGGACGAGGGATTGAAGTTGCCCGAATGGTAAACCAGTCTGTTGGTTGCATCTGATGCGACGGGTCGATAATACAAGTTATTACCCGCTACAATCAATAACGATTCGCTATTATCGTTAGTTTTTACAAAAGATATTGTCGGGTATAAGGCTGCTTTGGCCCTCAATGTGTTAGCTGTCAAATAGGCAGAGGCATTAATACTTCCGGAAACATCTCCCCCTCCGCTCAAAGCCAGCGCCCCGACTTCGGCGGCGGTATAGGTCGGCTTCGAGGCTGCTTTAGCCCACGGGTATACGTCAGAGGCCGGAAGGGACGCAGGTGCACCGAACACGTCCGCCCACCGGGTCGGGTAATACTCCGGTTTTCCGGTGATCTGATCCCACGACGAAGCCCCGGCGATGGACGAGACCGGCACGTTTACAAAATGCGTCCCGTTGTACTTGAGAATGTCCCCGGAGGCAAGATTAGTCACTGCCACGTCCACCAGATCGACCAACGCACCGGAGAACCCGCCGGAGAGGGAGCCGTCCGCATAGGCTGTGATGCCTTTGAGCCCGAGAATATCGTACTTGACTTTCAGCGCCGGTGTGCCGTCCACCGTGACCACTTCGAATACGGCATCCCATGTTGGCTTAGGCAGATAGTTGCCCGCTACAACGTCATCGGTAAACTGCGATAGCTTCGTAGGCCGACCTGTCACACTCGTCCACGTTGTAGGATATACGGTCGGTTTATCCGCGATATTCGCCCAACTCGTCGGGTAAACCGTAGGCTTACCGGAAAGGTTGGCCCAGGTCAGATAACTTGAAATATCGCTTGCCTTGAGGTAGCTGTTTGCGGTCAGGTATTGTGCAAGGGCCGCAGTATCGAGACCGACCAGATCGGCGAGCGGCTTTGCAGACCAATGTGTAGCCCCGGCTAGTTGTACCATCACCCGGTCGGCGGTAGGTACCTCGTCGGCCCACTGCCCGACGTTGACCAACTCTCCGAGGGAACCGGATGCACCACTGCCGGAGGTGGAACCCAGACCGTAAGCGCTGATGCCTTTGAGGCCCGCAATATCCAACTTCACGTTCAATACCCGCACGCCGTTAACCGTAGTCACCTCGAATACCTCGTCCCAGACGGATTTCAGCAGATAATTGCCCAGGCTCGATGCTTTGGCGAAATTCTGTCCGAGCACCCATTCCTTCGTAGCGTACAGGGCCAACCCGTCGCTGCCGATGAATCCTTGTGCGGCAACCCATGCCTGCGTCGCGTATTTGTTGGCGGTCAGGTATTCGGCAAGCTGCGTTTCATTCAATCCGAAATCCAAATCACCACGTAGCGACACTTTCCCGGCCAATATGGAAAAATAGGCCGGGTCGAACGCGGCGATACCGAGACGGGAATCCGAAGCTACCGGTAAATCGTCCTCCGTAAATACGCTCCCCGCGTCGATCTCCGCGCCGGAAGTCATCGACAGGAATAGGTGCCGGTTACGAATCACCGCGTCCAGAATACCCACACCGTCGGAACCATGCCCGTCGGCCACGGACAAAACGAACCGTGCGCGGTTCAGGTACGAAAGATCGGGATCGGTAGATTCCGTATTTTGTATGAATGTCGTCACAAGCCTCATAGGTTGATGCCTCCGATTTTACAGCCCATCAAATAGATTACATCGGTCATTGCTATTGCTACCTTCCCGGTTTCCCGCTCTGTTAGTTTCACTTCGATTTTGAGCAGTCCGGGGTATATTTTACTGGTAAAAGCAGCGGGAACGGTTACGGTCAGTTCCGAGGTTCCCACGCGGTTCACGATCAGATACCCGCCCTCGTTCGTGCTCATCGTGAGAATACGTCCGCGCGAAGCGTTGTACAGGATCGCTGTAATGTCGTACCCGGTGATGTCCACCGGTACGTCTGCATTGTCCTCGTATGCGGCGAAACCAACTGTTATAGTTTCCCCCTGATAGAAATTATTACCCGTTGCCATGTCTTAAAGAATCATCCCGCCCCGGATCGAGGGGCATTTTACCAATGGTTTGTACTCCGGGAAATCCTCCCGGTGCGCCTCGATATGCCGGATTGCTTTGCCCAAAAGAGCATTGGCACTGTTCAGTGCACTATCCATCGCCAATTCCCGCTGTTTGTCCGTTGCGGCATTCGCATGGTTCGCATAAGGAAGCATCGCGCCGGTGTTGCCTACCGGTGTCGATACCTCCGGGATCACGTCGTGCCGGACAAAATAAGCGAGGGCCGGTTTGAGGTAAGTGTTTACGAACTCCGGATATCTCCCTTCGGTCATCGCGTTATACATTTCGCCGAACGCGGGACGGATGTAGCGCTCCTGCGCCGCCTCGATTTTCGTCTCCTTGATAATCCCCGGCGTGATCTGCTCCACACTGGAGAATGCCAGGTCGATAACCTCGTTACTCGTTATCAGTACCATTTTTCGACTGTTTTAGGTTTGCCAGGAAAACCTGCTGTTTCGGGTCGTTCTCGTCGTAATCCAACCCGTCGGCCTTGCGTGCCTCCCACACCATCATGTACGAGGGTTTCAGGGTTATGGGGGGCCGGTTGATGATTTGCAGCGATGAGGTGTCTATTCCGGCCATATTTTCCAATACTTCCCGGATCGGCTCCATCAGTTCGGCCTGTTCGCCGAGGATCACCGTATTCAGTGCGATTTCATACTCATGCAGGATACGGTCAGAATTAAATCCCGACGTCCAGTCCAATCCGCTCAGTGACCGGAACCACGAATGAGCAACAACAATATCTGTTGTAGACTGCTCGTGCAGTGCCTGCCAGTCTCCCTCGTTCGACGAAGTGATCGGAATGAATTTCGACCCATCCTCGCCTCCGCTGTTTTTTACCAGGAACAATACTTGCCCCGGTTTCCCCGCAAACTTATTTTGTGCCGCTTCGGCGATCTGTTTGGCCTCTTCCTCGTTGTTCACATCGCTGTCGAGGGTCATCACACCCGAAAGCTGAAACGAGTTGTCCAGACGGCTGATATTCCATTTGTCCGTCTTGTAGGCGATGGCCGACACATTCAACCCGGCGATATAGGGCGGCACGCCGTAGTTCTCGAACATTGGCTCATAATCCTTGTAGTGGATAATCGAGCGCAGCGTACCGTCCGGGGCTTCGTCGAACTGAGGATAAAGCGGCAAGGTGGGCGCTTGCATCGGTGTGTATTCCCGCCAGTTGTGGCAGAGGATAATGTGTGATTTGTCTTTCGACAGGCGACATTTGGTCGCATCCTGATGGTAGAATGAGACGAACGAGCATTTGCGGTTGGTTACGATTTCAAGAAAAGCATTCCCGAACAGGGCTTTGTCGAATGCCAGCTTGTTGAGCACCTGCCGCAGCGTTTCGCCTGTCCCGTTGGCCGCCTCCACGATCATTTCCAACTCCGGTCGGTTTTCATCGAAGGAAAACCCTTTGCCGGAGATATAATCCGCTTTGTCGTTGATGATCCGCCGATGCGCCGTCGAACGCCGTGCAAGGATGGCAAGGGCATAGGGAAACATATTGTCGGTTCCCCACCTCCAGCAGTTACCCGTGGCGGCCATCGTCGAACCTATCGAAACGAACGGATCGACCCGGTTTTCGGTCACGAAGGCTTTAACGGTCTTGTTCGTCTGTTTTTGCTTTCTCATCGCTCGAAACGCTTACCCCTTTGAACAATACTACATCGTGCAGGTATTTCAGGTCTTTTTGTGTGCAGCGGGACAGGACAAACCGAGCCCCGTCCGTCCGTTTGTAGGGCGGTGCCGCCGCCACGATTTCGGCGTTTTCATAGCCGGGTCTAATGCTGTATTTCTTTGCCATAGTTTCGGTTTTTAAAGAAAGGGAAGCCGCAGGGACTTCCCTTTCATGCAACATGATGGATGGGAAGATTTACGCTCCCGGCGCTGCGGTGAACAGCGCGTCCGTGTCACCCGAGTAAATGCGCGATTTCTCGGTGTGGTCGCAGGTCAGCGTCACTTCGTCGCCATTGGCATCCGAGAACTTTTTACCCGTGGTGCCGGTAGACTGTGAGATACGCAGCGGACGTTCCAGTTTCACGTCCTCGCCATAGCCCACCACGAACGCATCGCCGTTGGGGGTAATCACTACGGCCACCAGACCGCAGTACGAAGCGTCGATGATCTCCTGCACGGCTTTGCGCGAGGCGGCGTTCATCGTCGGCAGCTTGAATACGAGTGACTTGGTGATGACCACCGAGCCGTTCTCGCGCTTGGTGTCCTCCTTGAACTCCGCCTCATCTTCGAGGAACTCGTACTTGCTGAATGCTGACTGAGCGGCGAGCGTGATCGCCGAATAGGCGTCACTGTCGGCATCGAGGGTCGCACCCTTGAAATTTTCCTTTTCGATCAGGCCGATGGTCAGCACACCGCCCGAAGTCTTTTTGCACACTTTCGTGTAACCTGTAAGAATTGACATAATTTTTGTTTGAGGTTGGTTTATTCAGTAATAGTTACGACACAGGTCGCGGTTTTTGCTCCGTCCACCGTTTTCACCGTAATGGTAGCCGATCCTGCCGCCACACCGGTGACCTTACCCGTTGCATCGACGGTCGCTTTGGTGTCGTCCGAAGAGCTCCAGATCACGGTTTTGTTGCCTGCATCATCGGGAGAAACGGTAGCGATCAGCGTAGCGGTAGCGTCTTTAGCGACCGACAGCGTGTTTTTGTCCAGCGTCACCCCCGTAACGGCCACAGGCAGCGCGATGACAATCAGCTCGGGAAGCAGGTAGTCGCATCCGGCCATGAAGATCGCACGCTGGCGGTTCTCCATCTCGTCGGGGTTGTACCACATCCGCACCTCGGTACCGGGGAAATCGGACGTGTTGACGGCCATTGCCAGGTTGCGGCGATCCGTCAGGATGGCGAACGACTGCGGCATGTCGGCCATAGTGGGCAGATACCCGGCCAGTTTCACGTCCACCAACGGAATGCCTTTGTATTTCAGGCCGGGGCGTCCGTTTTGCTTGGCGGCATAGGCCGATTCCAGCACCACGGCGTCGAGTGATTCCTCGTAGTTCTGGTAAACGTCCGAAGTGACCAGATAAACAAGATTACCCTGGTCTTTGAACTGTTTGAGCACGAGGGGCGCATTGTCCAACAGGTTTTTCAGCACCGCTTCGGCAGCGTCCGGGGTCGCCATCGACGGACACGCGATAGATTTCACGTCGTCCTCGCCGGTGCCGATGTCGGCTTTGATCCGCTTGAGGAAGCCGTCGAAGGAGTTGAAGCCCGATTCGCGCGAGGTGTCGCCGCACCACATCGTCACGCGGATTGCTTCGGCAATGGCCTCTTTGAACAGCGCGGTTTCGGCAGCTTCCAATTCGGTACCGGAAAGGTCGTCGAGATTCACGTCCGAGCGGTTCGTAATCAGCTCGTAGATCATCGAGAAGTAATCCGAGGCAGAGTAACCCATCTCGCTTTTTACCTTCGACAAATTGATCGTTTTCTGGAATTTGTCGGCGATTGCCCCGCCGTCCCAGCCTTTCTTGTACGCTTTCAGTACGTCTACGGCCCGTTTCCAGAAATTGAGCGTAGTGGGAACCGGCATGTTGTACATGATCTTCACGCCGAGGTCGGCCGCATCCGGGCCGGTGAGCATCGGACGGAAGAAAATTTGCTCCAACTCACGTCCTTCGTAAGTTTTAGGATTTTTGATTACTTTTCCCATGATTCAGAATTATTTGAAGTTTTTGACGTCGTTTTCGTAAGCGGCGGCGTTACCTTTGAGCGATTCACCCGCAGGATCGGGGTCTTCGCGGTCTTTGGTTTTCGTCGGCGCGGCTTTGAGTTTGTCGATCTCGGATTGCTTGTCTGTTACCTGCTGTTTCAGGTTCGCAATCTCGGTATCCTTGTCGGTGACCGACTGTTTGAGGTTTGCGATCTCCGCGTCTTTTCCGGCGGCATTATCCGTCAGGTCGGCAATCTTCTTGTCCCGCGCCTCCATTTCGTTGTTGATGCGCTCCAGTTCGGCGTCGGTGATCTCCATCTCCGCGTCCTTTTCCAGTCCGAAGAAGTTGAGAATCCCTTTCCAACTCTCTTTCAGTTTGATTTTCATGTTATTGTCGTTTTTGATTTGTTTGTCTGCCGGAATATCCGGCAATTTCAGGTTATGAATCGAAGTAGCGTCGAGGTTCGTGATGCCCGATGACTTGGTGATATTATCCACCAAACCCGCCTCTTTGGCCTCTTCGGGGGTCAACCATTCGCCGACTTTCATCAGAGCGGCGAAATCCTCGGCAGACTTGCCGGAGCGGTTCGCATAGATACCCGCAATAAGCTCGTCCGTCTTGTTCAGCATGCGGATGGCCTCCTCCAACTCGGCGGAGTTTCCCTCTGCGCAGGCACTGGCCCGGTGGATCAGGTACAGGGAGTTTTCCGAGATATTGCGCCGTCCGGACGAGGCGGCCTGTGCGATGATGGTAGCGGCAGAGGCCACATAGCCGTAGCAGTTGGTCGTAACGGTGGCTTTGAGCCCCGACAGGGTGTCGTGGATCAGCAAAGCGTCGTTAACGCTGCCGCCCAGAGAGCGGATGTTAACCGTGATGGCCGGGGATTTGATGTCTTTGAGTTCTCCTACCGACTTTTTGAACTTGTCGTAGGTGGCAACCCGCTCGTCTGGGTTGTCGAACTGCCACCATTCGGGAATGCCGATGATTCCCTCGATGTCGATAATGACTTCGGCGGCTTTATTGGTGATCTTGATCTCTCCGAGTGAGGGCATACGTTCGCTCTTTTCCTACAAATGGAATGAGCGAGACGTTAGTGCAAACAAAAATGAAAAAAAAATGAAAATATTTTTTGATAAGCGTAACAATTCCCTTACAAAAAGCGTTTGTATAATACATAAGGGAAAGCAAACACACTTAAAATTTTAAGGCAAAGTATTTGCATTTCCTTTTTTACAGTGCTATATTTGCACTAACATCATTAAGCTCTTGGCTTCCGCTTGCTCTTTCTTTATAATGGGCATGCTTGACCCAAGAGCATTTTTATTTTACCTTATTGCTACACCTATGCTTCCTGTTAAACGAAATCGTCAACCTAGGCGAGCAGATATCCCATGTATTACCACACCAATTAAAGTTGCGGTTCTTGTTGACGGTGGGTATTTTCTAAAACGCTATAACGCACTTTATAATAAAGGGCGGAGCAATACCCCGGAAACGGTTGCTAACGATATTTATAGGTTAGCCCATTCTCACGTTGGTAATGAGAATTACTTATACAGAATATTTTATTACGATTGTCTGCCTCTGGATAAAAGGGTACACCATCCATTATCCCATGTTTGTATCAATTTTGCAACATCTCCGTTATCGGTATTTAAAAAATCATTAATCGCAGAATTAAAGAAGAAGCGTAAAGTAGCATTAAGATTAGGAACCCTCAAAACTAGTGATTGGCAGATTAAACCGGATGCGGTCAAGATGCTTTTCAAAAAAGAAAAGAAATTTGAGGATTTAACGGAACAGGATGTAATCTACGAGGTCAGACAAAAGGGCATTGACATGAAAATAGGGGTGGATATCGCATCAATGGCCTTAAAACGGTTTGTCGATAAAATAGTTCTCGTGGCGGGTGATTCCGATTTCGTTCCCGCTGCAAAATTGGCGAGAAGGGAAGGGATCGATTTTGTTTTGGATGCGATGTATGCACCCCATATTGAAAACTCTTTATACGAACACATTGACGGCTTAAAAAGTTTCCCTTTGTACCGAAAGCCGGCTGCAAGCACACCCTTGGAGAATAATAACCCCAACGAAGAAGATTAAATACCTATTAATAAGGGCGATAAAAAAGCCCGCTATCAGCGGGCTAAAAGCATAATTTACGAACTTTAATTTCGTAATCTTTTTTTACTGGCTGTAACTTTAATACGAACCGTAACCCCGTTAATTCTTGACGTACTAAAAGAATCGTAGCTATCCTCCACCTCCTGGGCCCTTTCTTTTGTCAATCCGCATTGCTTACTTTTAGTCCGGACTGTGTAAGGGTAACCTGGCACAGAAGCGCCTGCCACACTGTACGTGGTACTGATGGTAAACTCATAGCAATAAGTTGGCTCCGAATTGTGATCGGGTTCCGGTTCTTTCTCATCTTTACTGCATCCGGCGAATACAAGTGCAGAAACACATAACAGGAATAGTAGTTTTTTCATAATCAGGGTAGTTTGACAGTGCAATATACAGGAAATTATGCAATTAAAAAGCCCGTCAGAAATGACGGGCTCGGAATTAAAGAATGGTCTTATTCTAAAATAATTTTAATTTTTTTTATATCAGACCCCGATTCGTCCCTATCAGACAAATATATCGAAGCGTTTTCAACAAGTTCGTCTTCTGTCAATTCATTCGATGCATACTTTTTCACTTGTGCCGCTGATGCGATGACTGCTACACTCTCAGCTTTAGTAGAATCATCCTCTAAAAAATTCCGGCTGCCGAAAGTTACGATTAAACCGTAGTATGGGATTCTATCGTCGAGATACCTACAATATTCCCTAAAAGCGGGCAAAATACAGGATGTTATTATTCGTGAAGCACGTTGTCTTGCCGTTAGTTTAAGAGTGTTATAAACATCGCTTGATGCCGCATCTAATACGAGAAAGGCTGGTTTATTTTCAAAATTCGCAAATTTGACAGGGCTGTGGGGTTCTGAATTAAGAAAGCCATCAAAACTACCAGCCCAAGGTAAGTTATTAAGCAATTCAGCAACCTTATTCTTGTACAACACCATAGGTTCAACCATTGGGATCGGCACCTTCATTTTGACAAGGCTGTCAACTACTCGTATATAGTTGTCGGCTTCTTCCCTCCCCGAGAGCAGTTTAAAATTGTATTTTCGAGACAAATCGTAATATGAGTTCCATCTCGTCTTGTTAACCATCATTCTTATTTCAATCCAAGAGATCGCGCTATCGTCAAGCCGAAATTTGGTTGCCGTTTGCGCTTGGGAGGGTGTTATGGCTACATAAACAGCAGCAAGTAGTGCCCATAAATATATTTTCATAATTTATACAATTTAGTTTATTAAGCGAATATACCTATTTTCCCCCAATAATAGTTGCTTTTGCTCTGATACTTGCAACTTTTTTCTGGGTTTTGGTTATGTCCTTCTCGACTACATGGACTTTGATGTTGTCGATTCTCTCGGTCGTAGCCTTTATCATACGTTCAGTTTGCCGGTAATATGTCCTCAGATCATCCCGCATAGAAGCCAACATTTGTCCGTTGCTGGGCGGTAGTGGTGCTGGTGTCGGCAATGACCATCCGGAACCGATAACCCCGCCGTTCTCGAATTTTACGCCGTTCGTCGCGTTGATCGCCGAAAATAGGGGAAGATACTGAGCGGCGGATCGCTTGTTGATTACCGCGAGGATTTCGCCGCCTTCCACCTCTGCATTCACGGGCTGGCCGTTCACCATTAACGGGATTCCTCCCTGCGAATGTGATGGGCCTTGCAACATCCCCATTGAAACGCCGTTTTTACCGTCTCCGATAGGTACGATACCTCCTTTAGCGAATTGCTGACTAGAAATTACAGCCGTTTGAGCGATACCGTTTGCCGTCAGGAAGGCTGTTTGTGCGACAGCCATAGCTAATTTCCAGCCCGTAAGGCCTGTTTCTGACCATACTTTTGTGATACCGGCAGCCGTATCGATGGCAATGCCCATAATTTTCAGCCGTTTTTCCCGCTCGAATGCAGCGCGTTCGGCTTCTTCTTTCTTCCGGTCGGCTTCGGCATTGGTCGCTTCTACTGCTTTGTTGTAGGCTTTCTCGGACATCAGACCCTTGTTATACCGGAGCTCAAGGGATTTTAACTCCGAATCCCGTTCTGCGTCGATCCGTTCCTGCTCCAGTTTCAATCGGCGTTGCGAAATTTCGGTCTGAATGTCGATCACAGCTTGCCCTATATCGCGGGCGGTGTCAACGGCTAAATTAAGTAACTCCTTTTTCTCCTGTTTAATTTGCGCCTTTCCTTCTTTACTTTTGGGGTCTATTCCGAAAAGTTTACCGAAAAACGAATTTGATTTTTCTTGCCGCGATTTTCTTTTTGCAGCTTTAGCTAACCCTTTTTCGGATGTTCCTCCGGCTGAAATAGTATCAATATTAGCTATGTCTGCTGCTTCATTGGCTATTTCGGCATAGAAACCTGCGTAAAGTTTCCGGTTTTTTTCGTATACTTCCTGCGTAATTTTCCCCGCCTCATATTGTTGCTGAATGTATGCCCAGGCGGTATCGGCCTGATCTTTTCTGCGTTTATTTTCAAGCTCTGCCAATTTTTTGTACCGTTCGCCATCAGAAATGTCAAGTTGATTGATACAGGCTTTTTCAAATTCATAAGTATTTTCTATCTGAGCCAGTTTTAAATCGCGCTTCCCTTCCGGTGTAGCATCCCGAATCTCCCTTTCTTTGGTTTTGTACCACTTGTTAGCCTGTTCCGTTGCTTCGACGACACTTGCACCGTTCATAATGGCCTGTCGTACTAACTTGGCCCGTTCCAATTTCAGCAATGCAATTTTCTTGTCGGTGCCATCCTCCAGCAAATCTAATTGGGCTTTGAGCTTTTTATCGTATTCGTCCAGCTCTTTTTCGTCCCATTTTTTATTGATTTCGGAGACTTGATTGTGATTCCATTGTTCGACCTTTTGGATCATCTCAGCATTACCCTCATACTCTTCGCGTGCGCGTTGATACTTCAACTTCTGATCGTCAAGGTCTTTTTCGCGGCCCTCGCGCATGTACTTGATCGTGTCGTCCTCAAGCTTTTTTCTTTGGTCAGCGGCCTTTTTAGCGTTTTTTTTTGCAGTCTCATTGGCTTTTTTATCCCAATCTGCTTTAATTTCAGAGATGCGCCGGTTATTCCACGCCTCGATTTCCTGTCGGGCCTGGGCATCGTCATTATACGCTTTTAACTTTTCTTCATATTGTAATTTTTGGTCCCGTAAATCTTTTTCCCTTCCTTCGGCCATCATAGAGATGAAATCTGCTTCACGTTGAGCCGCTGTTTTTGCTACCGTAGGAAGTTTATCAAGATTGTCCTCGACAAAATCAATTAATTTATTATCTGCCTCCGTAAGCATATCTACCGCCTGAACAGGATTTAACCCTTTCCCTTTCAGTTCTTCGTATAATTCTTTATTGGAATTTTTGAATTTCTGGGTGGCTTCGTCGTTCAGTGTGGAAATTTGATCTACTCTAGCGTTATATCGACTGGCCATGTCTACCATTGCAACGCCGCTTCCTTCGAATAGCCCAATTTCGTTTTTGATCAATGTAGCTAATTGCGGATAATCTTTTGCCAGCAAATCTAAATTGTTGCTAATTTCTTTGCGCAGATCATACCCAGATTGAAGGATATTTACTTTTGGAAGAGACTCCAGCATTTTCGTGTACGTATTCATTTCGCTGAATCCCTCTGACATAACAATTCTTTGGCGTTGCTGCGCGTTTTCCATCATCGTTGTCCGCGCTGCTGTGACTTGTGCAACAGTTAGAATGTCTCTCGCTAATTGCTGATAGGTTCCAGATGCTTCGCCATTAAGAATTTTTTCGGTTTCGATCTGCCCGAAATAGGTTGGGTAGAGATTTTGCAACTTTTCAACGGCGTTTCTTCTTGTGTCTATCGACAGGGCGGTATTTTGCGTAGCGTGATATAGCGAATTAAGTTCTACAATTTCTTTTTGCGCTTCAACTTGACCTTCGACCAAAGCCTTGTTAAATAATTTTTTAGCTTCCGTAATCTCGTTGAGTCTAGATTTCCCCTTAAACAATTCTTTCACCCATTCTCCGATCTCTTTACCGTAAGCAGTAAGCAGGGTGATCCCCACAACAAGTATGGTTTGCCATGAACCGAGCGCGGAAAGTACCTGCCTCCATACCGGTATCGTGGCGTGTCCTTCCTTTCGCAGTTTCTCATTGGCCGCCGCAGCCCGCTGTAATTCGTCAGCGAACATCGGCAGGTTGTTCGAAATAGCGAGGAAAAACTGTTGCAGGCTCATAGTCAGGGACGGTAATTCGCGCGTCAGCTGCTGCACCTGAAAATTCAGAGGACTGAACCCGCTGGCATAGTTACCGACGTTTCGTCCGAAACGACCGGTAGACATTTCGAGTTCAAGGATTTTCTTATTGAGCCCGTCAATTTCTTTTTGAAGTTGTACTCCCTTTGCCGATTTTTGCTTGGCCTCACCGAGCGCGTCAAATTGCTTTGTAAGGGTTTTTAAAGTCTCCCTTAACTGGATCAGTGAGTTAGCCTCTGCCATTTCGGCCAAAGCCATGCTTTTTTCGATCTGCATAGCTTTTCTGCGCTCTTCGGTCAAAGCGGTAACCTCTTTCCGGTTGGCGATGAGCTTTTGTCTGAGTGCTTCCGATGCCGATTGATACTCTTGCTCGGAAATAACCCCCTGTTTGAACTGTTCGTTAAGTTCCTGTTGTTTGATTGTCAGGTTTCGCGTTTCTGATTGAGCCGCTTTTAGCTTCTCTTTGACGCGTTCCAATTCCTCGTAGGCAGTTTTATAGTCTACAACTATCCTAAAAACTTGTTCGTTATCAGCCATAATATTGATTTTTAAGTTAATTTTCTTTCAAAAACACACATTCTGTTGGCTCGGCGCTGGCCGGGTCGTAGTCGTTGATCTCTTCCAGGCGGCAATAGACATCCTCCCCGCCGATACTGAGGCGATACAGCGCGCGGAAATCCCGCCGCAGATCGTTCGGCAGCATGAGGTTTTCCACGTCCGCCGGAGATAGCTTCACCTGCGCGGTGATCCGCTTACCGTAGTTGTACGATTCTATCGTTTTCGCATAGTAGGATTTCAGGCCGTTTGCGCCCTCGAAATGCAGGTTGTCGAACGACACCTCCGGAAACGAGTTAATCGCCGTATTCACGCCTTTATCCCGGATCAGGAGATATTGCGGGGGTATATTGGGGTCTGTGCCGTCCGGCAGAGGCTTCATGCCAAGGTATTCGCACACCTTCATCGAAGAATCCAAATCCAATTCCCACGGATCGGACGGCTCGTCATCTTCCGGGGAGAAGTCGATCAGCGAAATAGCCGCCGCACCCGGGATTTTTTCCTCCACTACGGTAGTCGCTACGAATTGCGGATTGGTCAAATCCTCTTCGTCCTCGGCATGGTACTTCAAAATATCTTCTCTGTAGGTGCCTAACTCGGTTCCGGTCTCTTCGTTGTGCCGCTCTATCACATCGTCGGTCTGATA
>OLWB01002386.1_pt1 | contig 15202 bp, 21 predicted proteins | sample 1673331 | NCBI WGS metagenome assembly OLWB01 (sample SAMEA3178943, study PRJEB25190) | human gut metagenome | biome: human gut; feature: human-associated habitat; material: faeces | place: Austria | collected 2013
TCGCGTTCATAGCTTCGAGCGGGATTAAAAATCCGGATCGTATCGGCGTTTACGTGCTTACAAATTTTTGGAGTACGACGGAACAAGACCTTTACAGGGTTTACACGCTTCGCGGGCTGGGCTTCGTTCCCTTCGTGATGATCTACGACAAGCAAAAATACGTAGACGAACACGGGCGCTGGCTTGACGGCGTAGAAGAACGCTTTACGATCGAGGAATTGCGGCACTTCAAGATATGTCAATATATGCAACGCTGGAGCGCGGCGCGAAGGCTGATGAAGAGTTGCCCGAATTTCAATGATTACGAAATGTACCGCCGAATGCTGGAGGGCGACGAAAGCTGGCTTCCGAAGGGCTTAAAAAGAAAGCGGGTGAAGCGTTGAGCAAAAAGAAAGTTTATGTATGCTTGCTGGGTATCGATCCGGCTACAAGTAAAAAATGCAATCCTTCCGAATGCCCTACTTGCGGCTGGGAGGTTGAAGAGGCGGAACGCCGCCGCGCCTACACGCGCGAACACGGTTTAACCTTATGTAAAGATGGTTTATACCGCCTCATTATTCCAAAGAGGAACGGAGGTATAGAAAAGATGAAATGCAACGTTTGCGATCGTTGCGGTTGTAACCTTGACTTCGGCGAAACGTGCGATTGCGAGAGGGACACCGAAAAAGAAAATCACAGCGGCGCGCCGCTGAATGAACAGAAAGAGAGGGCAAAGAACAATGACGATTAACGAATTTGCGGCGGAAGTTCACAAAAACGCCGTAGAACACGGCTGGTGGGAAGGCGAAAGAACCTTTCCGGAGATCGTAGCGCTTATTCATTCCGAGGTATCCGAGGCGCTGGAGGAATACCGCGACGGGCGACCGATGCTTTATTTCCCTTGCAACGCTGGCGGCGTTTGTTGCGAAGAGGACGGAAGCGCACATTGCGGAAGCCGCCCGTATGATCCCGAAAATCCGGACGCGCCTTGTTCCGCACAGAGCAAGAAGCCGGAAGGCGTAGCGGTAGAGCTTGCCGACGCTATTATTCGTATCCTTGATTATTGCGCTTTCGCGGGAATTGATATTGAAAAGGCGCTGGAGATCAAGCACGAATACAACAAAAGCCGCCCGTATCGACACGGCGGCAAGAAGTGTTAAAGCCCGTCGAGCGGGCGAAGTTCATTCCTATTATATATATGAAAGGGGCTATTCATTATGACTACAAATAAAAACGGTATCGAGGTAAAGGCGCAATTCACGATCGGCGGGATTGCGTGGACGGTAATTCAGACAGCGGAAAGCTGGGTAAAGTGTATCGCTTCGGAGATCATCGAAGAAAGAGCCTTCGACAAGCAGAACCGAAACGATTTCGCTTCCTCCGACCTTCGCGCGTATTTGAACGGTGAATTCTTGCAAAAGATGATCGGAGCGGGTGCGCCGGAAGAAATGTTCGAGCATTTCAATATTGACTTGACCGCCGACGACGGCTTGAAAACCTACGGCGGCGATCGCGTCCGCGTCGGGCTTATCACTTGCGACGAATACAGACTTCTTCGCGAGAATATCCCGCACGTTGACGGCTGGTGGTGGACGGCTACCGCTGACAGCCCGATAAATCCTTTCGTCCGCGACGTCGGTTCCGGTGGCACGCTGGACTACAGCGACGCGCACATCGGGAACAACGGCGTTCGCCCGCTTTGCGTTCTGAAATCTGAAATCTTGGTATCTTACTTAAACGGCGACGCGAAGAAGCGCAACGAAGCCGTAGATATGATGAAGCATATTGCGGTGGCGTGGAACGTCAAGCCGGAAGAAGTATTCGGGAAAGGCGGGTGCGAAGAATGACAATGTTTGAATTTATGGCGAATTCCTTTTATCTGCTTTGCGGGATCGCCTGTATAGCCGTCGCGGTGCTGATCGTTTATTGCGTGATCGTCGCCGTGATCCGGACTTGCAAGGGAGGAAACAAGAGTGGACGAAATTAAAATCGACGCGGCAACGCTTGAAGATGCGGGCGCGGCAATGGGCTTTATGTTCGCGGCATTTGTCCGCGGATTTAAGGCTGGTATGGAAGCCTTCGATATTGCGGAGGCGGCAAACGATATAAAAGAGGTTCACGAAACCGATACGCCGTTGAAGCGCGACACGGTAAAAACCGAAATCGGCGATTGCCGGAAGTGCTGGTGCGATCAATGCGCGAACCTTGAAACGTGCGTACATATTCGCGAAGGTGAGCTTCCGGACGGGATACGCCCTTTCCCCTGTATCGGTTGCGAAAATGGAATGCGGTTCAAGCCTTGCGAGGAAACAAAATGCGAAGATTTCGTGCAAGGCGAAGGGCTGAATAACGGATAAAACAAAAAAGAACCGTCCTGTATGGGCGTACAGGACGGTTCTACCCTTCGGGGTTTATGCCGTATAGGGCTATTCAACATTAGTTATTATAGCACAAAAGCGGCTTTTTGTCAAGGAAGGCGGCTTGAAGTATGCAGAGAGTTAAAAGAAGGACTTTTTCGGGCGTTGTATGCGAACAAGAAGTATTCAACGTATCCGATCGCTTGAAAGATATAAAGACAGCAGAACCGCGACAGAGGTTCAAAACCGAAGAAGAGCGAGAGCAACACCGGATCGGGATTTCAAGGCGAAAACACGCGCGGCTGGTAAACGAAAATTTTTCCCCGCGTTCATTATATAGTACGCTGACGTTCGACGACGAACACGAAGTACATACCTTCAAAGATGCGAAGCGTATTCGCGATCTTTACGTGCGAAGGCTGAAATACGCTTTCCCCGATGCAGTTATATTCGTATATATGGGACGCGGCAAAAGCACGCACAGAATACACCTTCATATGCTTTCGGACGGCGTGCCGGAAGAGGCTATCACAAAGCAATGGTTATACGGAAGTATCGTCCGGATCGATAATCTACGCGAACACAATTATTATAACGGCGTAGATCACGGGCAGGATTACACGGGGCTTGCGAATTACCTTTTCGATCATTGGACGGCTGAACAAGGCGGACACCGTTGGAAACAGACGCGCAACGCCCGCCAGCCGGACAGAGAAACGCCGACCGTTATTAAACGCGAATACACGGAAAGCAAGCCGCCGCGCCCTCCGAAGGGCTATATATTAGTAGAAACACGATCGACGAAGTACGGCTATATGTATTTTAAGTATGTATTAGAGCCGCCGAAGCGATCGCGGCGAAAGAGGGCTTCCGCTTCAAGCTGATTTTCGGATCAGCATATTAAAGCCTTGTAAATGTGTAACGTTTGGCAACGAAGAACGCTTGCGTTCACAGATGAAGCCTTCAAGATTGATTTTTTGTTTTATTCCCCGTCGCCTGTTTTCCAAAGATCACGACGGCGGCAAGATGTCAAGAGGAACGTGGAATACCGGAGCGTCGCAACGCGGCGCGAGGATATGCCGCGAAAGCCTCTTGATAGATTGCTGACGGAGTGATAGAAACAGGGCGGCGACGGGGATAAACAAAAATCAATCCGTAAAGGTTTACTTTTCCACAGGATTACGGGGAATATGTGCATAAGTGAGCTTCCCACCCTTTTATTCCTTTGAGCCTGTTCCCCTCCCAGCGGGAGGGGCGGAGGGGTGGGAGAAAAAGAAACAGATTTGCAGAAAGAAACGGGGTGATCGCCTTTGCTTGAATTGAACAGGCTTTACAATATGGACTGTATGGAGGGAATGAAGGAATTTCCGGACGGCTTCTTCGATCTTGCGATCGTTGATCCTCCGTACGGTATCGGCATAGACGGACAGAAAAAGCGCGTATGCAATAATCCGAAGCATAACCGGAAGGAACATTCGCGGAAGAGCTGGGACAAACAGCCGCCACCCGAAGAATATTTCCGAGAGCTTGAACGGGTATCGCGCTTTCAAGTGATTTGGGGCGGAAACTACTTCGTTCCAATGCTTCAACAGGGGCATAAAGGCTGGTTGATATGGGACAAGGGGCAACGCGGGCTATCTATGTCCGATTGTGAGCTTGCATATACCAGCTTCGACACGCCGACACGTATTTTCACGCTGAACCGTGTTGAATTGCAGATCGAAGGGACGATCCACCCGACGCAAAAGCCCGTGAAGCTGTATGAATGGGTTTTGTCCCTCTTCGCCCGCCGCGGTATGAAGATTTTAGACACACACGCCGGAAGCGCAAGTTCCCTTATCGCTTGTCATAGGTTCGGCGGGCTTGAATACGTGGGCTTCGAGATCGACGAAGAATATTACAACGCGGCAACAATGCGGCTGGAGCAAGAAAAGGCGCAATTACGCATTTTTGACTTGCTGGAGGCGGAGCAGGAAGCCGCGCAAGGAAGATTATTTTAACGGGAGGCGAGAAAATGCAGAAAGAAACGGTATATCTTGCGGGAAAGATCACGGGCGATATTTTCTACCGCTCGAAATTCCGCGAAGCGCAAATCAAGCTGGAGGAAGGCGGCTTTATTGTCGTCAATCCGGCGATCTTGCCTTCGGAGGGCTTCGCGTGGGAAGCCTATATGCGTATGGCGGGCGCTATGCTGAATGAGTGCGCCGCGGCGTGCTTTCTTCCGGATTGGACGGAAAGCAAGGGCGCGAAATATGAATACGGCGAAGCGATCGCACAGGGAAAGCGCGTATTCTTCTTCGAGGAATGGGAGGCGGCGAAAGATGCGGAAAAATAACGCCTTTGCGCTTCCTACTCCAACGGAGGCGGACGAACAAACAACGCTTTTCGAGTGGGCGGAGCTTCAAAGCGGGAGGTATCCCGAATTGAAGTTGCTTTATCACGTCCCGAACGGCGGAAGCAGAAACAAGATCGAGGCGGCACGCTTACAGGCGCAAGGCGTAAAAGCGGGCGTTCCCGATCTATGCTTGCCCGTTGCCCGCGGCGGAAATCACGGGCTTTATATCGAGCTTAAACGACAGCGCGGCGGCAGGATCAGCGAAGAACAGGTGCGCTGGATTGAAGAGCTTATGAAACAAGGGTATTCGGCGGCTATTTGCCGAGGCTGGCAGGAAGCCGCCCGAACGATCGTCGAATACTTACAGCAGAAAACGGAGGAATAAACAATGGCAAAAAAGAAAAGCGCACTTTCGGAGGAATTGCGCGAAGCGATCAACGAAGCCGCGAAAGCCGGAGCGCTGGAGGCGTACAGGGATACCGCGGGATCATACGTAAATTATTTCAAGGCTATGGAAACGTTGCTTTATAACTACAAGAAGCTGGCGGCACTTGTCGCCGATGAAGAAGCCTATTGCGAAGTTGAGTATCACGCGGGGAAAACTACCTTCGCGGCAAGCTCAAAGCCGAAGGGCTATTATCAGCAGAAAACCGAAGCCGATATTGTCGAGGAAATGCGGGAGGATAAACGCCGACAGTATGCCGAAACGAAGTACGGCTTCGAGCGGCTGGAGAGGGCTATAAACCTATACCGCGATCGCAAGGAATTCACGGTGGTTCGTATGTACTATTTCGGGGAGGATTACGAAGGCAATATGCGAGAGGGCGGCAAGCCTTACACGTGGGAGGAATTAGCCTTCGACCTTGAAGAAGAAGGCGTTTTGAAGGGCGTAAAGACAGCGTGCAGATGGCGGAATAAGATTGTCAACGATATGGCGGTTTGCGTATTCGGTATCGCCGCGGCGGTATCGGCGGCTACATATCGCCGCAAGGTGGGCGAATAAGTGTCCTTTTCGGGGAAATCCTCGGGGTTTGAAAAGACAATCTTAATATGCTATAATTATTATGCTGAATTTGTACGCAATACAAAAGCGCGAGAATAGCGCCTTTCCGAAGTGATCGGAGGGGCGCTATTTTTATTTGCGCGGGAAGGAAGGTGCGAGTATGAAGCCGTGGGCAGAACAGTTCTACAACAGCGACGCGTGGCGCACGTGCCGCGAAACCTTCTTGCAATCGAAGGATTACTTATGCGAACGTTGTTCTACTCCGCACGATCCGGTGGCGGCAAAGATAGCACACCACAAAATCTATCTGACGAAGCAGAATATAAACGATCCGTATATCGCGCTTTCGTGGGACAATCTCGAAGCGCTTTGTCAAGATTGCCATAACAAAGAACATCACAGATCAACGCGAAAGAAACGTTATGCGTTCGACGAACAAGGAAACCTTGTATCCCCCCCTATTCGCTCACCGTTTAGGGAGGGTTCGACACCGAGGGCGGGGGTTAATTTTACTCCGCAGGCGCGCGCATAACGGGTGTACGCGACAAGAGGGGTGTGGGTATCCGGCGAAAAGGGGTGATATTTATGGCGACAAAAAAGGAATTGACGAAAGATCAAAAAATCAAAAAAGAGATTTCACGATTAAAGCGGATTTTCAAAGACTTGGATAAAAACAAGTTGCAGACCGTCGAAAGCCTTATTCGTAACGCCGCTTTTATGGCGGTATCCCTTGAAGAATTGCAAGAAATCATCAACGAAGAGGGCTACACCGTCGAATACCAAAACGGCGCAAATCAGAGCGGGACGAAGCAAAGTGACGCGGTAAAAACGCATATCGCAATGACGAAAAATCATACCGCCATAATCAAACAGCTTTGCGATCTTGTCCCGCCCGAAAAGAAAAAGGAAAGCCGATTACAGGCACTACGGGACGAATAAAATATGCCTTTTGCAAACTACATTTACGAGTATTTCGACGGTATTTCGACCGGAAAAATTGTCGTCGGCAAGTGGGTTCGGCTGATCTATGAATACATCGTAAACGGACTTCAAAACGGGCTTTTTATCTTCGACGCGAAGAAAGCAAACAAGGCTATTCGGTTCATAGAAAACTTTTGCCACCATTGCGAAGGACGTACCGACCTTTTGAAGCTGGAGTTATGGCAAAAAGCGGCGGTATCGGTGATTTTCGGTATCGTTGACGACGACGGATTACGCATTTTCCGCGAAATCTTCATCGTGATCGGGCGGAAGAACGGTAAAACGTTGTTCGCTTCCGCGGTGATCGCATATATGGCATATCTTGACGGCGAATACGGCGCGAAGATATATTGCCTTGCACCGAAGCTGGAGCAAGCGAACATCGTTTACGATAACTTCTATCAGATGATTAAAAAAGAACCGGAGCTTTCCGACCTTGCGAAGAAGCGCCGTTCTGATATTTACATCGAAGAGAGCAACACGGCTATAAAGCCGCTTGCCTTCAACGCGAAGAAATCGGACGGCTTCAATCCACATCTTGTCGTAAACGACGAAGTAGCGTCGTGGCGCGGCGACGGCGGCTTGAAGCAGTATGAAGTTATGAAATCTGCGCTGGGCGCGCGCCGCCAGCCGATGATCCTTTCGATCAGTACGGCGGGCTACGAAAACGACGGTATCTTCGACGAATTGATGGCGCGTTCTACGGCGTTCTTAAAGGGCGCAAGCAAGGAACGCCGCCTTCTCCCCTTGCTTTATATGATCGACGATGTGGAGAAATGGAACGACCTTGAAGAGCTTAAAAAAGCAAATCCGAATATGGGCGTTTCTGTTTCGCCGGAGTTCTTCAAAGAGGAAATCGCCGTCGCCGAAATGAGTATGAGCAAGCGCGTGGAATTCCTTACGAAGTATTGCAATATCAAGCAAAACTCTTCCGTCGCTTGGCTTGATTACGTTGTCGTCGATCGAGCGGGTGAAAAAATCAAGCTGGAGGATTTCAAAGACAGTTACGCGGTGGGCGGTATCGACCTATCGCAAACAACAGACTTGACCGCCGCTTCCGTCATTATCGAGCGGAACGGCGTTCTTTATGCCTTCGCACAATTCTTTATGCCGCGGAACAGGCTGGAAACAGCGCAAGCGATCGACGGCGTGCCGTACGATATTTTCGTAAAACAAGGTATCGTGAAGCTATCCGGCGATAATCACGTCGATTACAAGGACGTTTACGAATGGTTTTCGATGCTACGCGACGAATACGGAATTTATATCTTGAAGATCGGTTACGACCGATACAGCGCGCAATATCTGATCGACGACTTGAAGGCGGCGGGCTGGCAAACGGACGACGTATGGCAAGGTGAAAACCTTGCGCCCGTTATTCGCGAGTTTGAAGGCATAATCAAAGACGGTAATTTCAAGATTGCCGACAATAACTTGTTGAAAGCGCACTTCCTCAATGTTGCGTTAAAACACAATATGGAAACGCGGAAATTCCGTCCCGTGAAGATCGAACAGCGGGCGCGAATTGACGGCTTCGTATCGGTGATCGACGCAATGACAGTACGGCAAAAGTATTTCGCGGAGATCGGCGAAATGTTACAAAATGCGGGGTGATAAAACTATGGGAATTTTTGAAACAATCTTCCGGAAGCCGCGTGCAGATATGGCGGCGGAAGGATACTTTAAGATGCTGAACGGGTACACGCCTGTTTTCACAAACGCGCCGGAAAGCCTCTACGAAATGGAGCTTACGCGCGCGGCTATTCATTCGTTCGCGAATTTTTGTTCAAAGCTGAAACCGGAGATCAGCGGGACGGCTTACAAGAGCATTGAAAGAACGTTGCAGTTCCGACCTAATCCGTTTATGGATACGTCGAAGTTTATTTACAGGATCGCAACGATCCTTTCGGTGAATAATACGGCGTTCATCGTTCCGATCGAAGATGAATTCGGTGGGATTATCGGGTATTATCCCCTTCTTCCCCAGCGTTGCGAGGTTATCGAATACAAGGGCGATCCGTTCTTGCGCTACACCTTCGCAAACGGACAGAAAGCGGCAATCGAATTCGATCGCGTCGGCGTAATGACGCAATTTCAGTATTCCGACGACTTCTTCGGAGAGAGTAACGCCGCGCTTCGTCCTACGATGCAGTTAATCCATACACAAAATCAAGGCATTATCAACGGCGTAAAGAATTCGGCTTCGATACGCTTTCTTGCGAAGGTTGCGAATATGTTAAAGCCGGAGGATATAACGAAAGAGCGCAAGCGCTTTACGGCTGATAACCTTTCGGCGGACAATCAATCCGGTATGGTGATCTATGATGCGAAATTCGCCGACGTGAAGCCGATTGAAAGTAAACCTTTCACGGTAAACGCCGCGCAAATGGCACAGATAAACGAAAACGTCTTTAACTACTTCGGGACAAACGCAAAGATCATTCAAAACAGCTTCACCGAGGACGAATGGAACGCTTATTACGAAGGCAAGATCGAACCTTTCGCGATCCAGCTTTCGCTGGTTATGTCGAATATGACGTACACGCCGCGCGAATTATCCTTCGGAAATGCTATCACGTTCACGGCGAACAGGCTTCAATACGCAAGCAATAATACAAAGCTGAATATCAGCACACAGTTATTTGACCGCGGCTTGTTAAACCGCAACGGCGTTATGGATATTTGGAATATGGCGCACGTTGACGGCGGGGACAAGTATTATATACGCAAAGAATACGCGGAGGTTAGCGAATTAGGAAAGGAGGTTGCACAAAATGCCATTGACGAAGGATCGGGAATACCGAACAATGATCCAGCCGCTACTGATCCCACAGGGGACAGCGGAAAAGAGGATTGACAGCGATTTCTACGTAGAGGGCTTCGCTACTACGTTCGATAAGCCCTACGAGCTTTACGAATTTGACGGGATTAAATACTACGAAAAGATCGATCGCAACGCCCTTGTGGGCGCTGATATGAGCGACGTTATTTTCCAATACAATCACGAAGGAAAAGTGCTTGCCCGCCTTTCTAACGCTACGCTGGGCGTAGAGGCTACCGAAAGCGGCTTGTTTACCTTTGCGGATTTAAGCAAATCCCGCGCCGCGCAAGATCTATACGAAGAGATCAAAAACGGGCTTATTACGAAAATGTCGTGGGCGTTCCGCGTTGCGGAAGATGCGTACGACAGAGATACGCACACCCGAACGATCTTGAAAATCAAGAAGGTTTACGACGTTTCCGCCGTGAGTATTCCGGCGAACGCCGATACCGATATTTCCGCGCGATCCTATTTCGACGGAGTGATCGAAATGGAACAGCAGGAGCGGCTGGAGCGTAGAAAACAAATCCTAAAAATCAAACTTATGATGGAGGTTTAACACAATGAGAATTAAGGAAATCGAAAGCCGCCTTGCGGCTATCAAGCAGGAAATCGAAAGCCGCGGCGCAGAAATGACCGCCGCAGAGATCGACGCGCTGGAGAAGGAAACAAAAGACCTTACCGAAGAGCGCGCCGGAATTATCGCCGCCGCTGAAAAGCGTAGCGGCATTCTGAACACCATTGCACAGGGCGCGGGCGTTGTTTCCCGTTCCTTCGAGCAGAAGCCCGCCGAAGAGGGCAACGACGATCCCGCCGCTTCCGCGGAATACCGTTCCGCGTGGCTGAAACAGCTTCGCCGCCTTCCCCTCAACGATGCGGAGAAGCGCGCCTATTCCAACGTTGCCGGAGCGGGTGCGGAGGTTATCCCCACACAGACCGCAAACGAGATTATCAGCAAGATCAAGACGCTTGCGCCTATGCTGAACGAAGTTACCCTTCTTCACGTAAAGGGCGCTGTAAAGTTCGCCGTTGAAGGCACTAATAACGACGCGGCTATTCACGCCGAGAACGCCGCCATTACCGCCGCCGCTGATACCTTCACCACCGTTACTCTTACCGGATATGAGATCATCAAGCTGGTTCAGATTTCCGATACCGTTATGACTATGAGCATTGCGGCATTTGAAAGCTGGATCGTGAATATGCTTGCCGAGGCTATCGCCCGCAAGATCGAAGATCTGATTATCAACGGTACAGGCACTAACCAGCCGAAGGGCATTGACAAGGCGAACACTTGGGGCACTACTAATAGCGTATCCGTGGGCGCTTCTGCTTCCCTTACCGCCGCAAACGTACAGGCGTTGATCGGGCTTCTGAATGCGGGCTATGACCGTAACGCGAAGTTCTCTATGAGCAAGAAAACCTTGTTCACCGATTTTATGCCCTTGCAGGATAACAGCAAGAACCACATTGTTACCGTACAGGGTAATAATTACTTCGTGTACGGCTATCCCGTTCTTCTGTCTGATTACGTCAAGGATCACGAGGCTTTCTTGGGCGACTTCAAGAAGGTATGCGCGAACCTTGCCGAAAATATCGGCGTGAAGAACGCGTACGATATTAACACTAACAGCTATAAGTATAGCGGTATCGCGATCTTCGATTGCCAGCCCGCTATCGGCGAAGCAATCGTGAAGCTGGTAAAGGCTACTGCTTAATCGGAGGGCTGAACGATGCTTGACAAGGTAAAGCTGGCTTTACGCGTAACCGCGTCGGCATTCGACGAAGAAGTAACCGACTTGATCGCCGCCGCAAAAGCCGATCTTCGCCTTGTCGGTATTAACGTTCCGGAAGATGAAGAGGGATCGCCCGCGAAAGCCGTGGGCGATCCTTTAATCGAACGGGCGATTATACTTTACGCGAAGGCAGAATTCGGCTACAACGGCGACGGCGAACGTTACCGGAAAGCGTACGATTATTTGAAGTGCGCGTTGAGTTTGGCGGGTGATTACAATGCGGTGGAGTGAACAAATAACGCTGATCGCGTTGAAAGAACCTAACGAAGCGGAGCGCACAAACGAACACGGCTTCCCCGTCGAGAGGGAAGAAACCGCGACGACCGTTTTTGCGGACAAGAAATCCGTAGGGTATTCGGAATTCTACAAGGCGGAAATGGCGGGACACACCGTGGAAATGAAATTCGACGTTCGGGCGTTTGAGTACAGCGGCGAAACGATCGCAGAATATCCCGTTTCGAGCGGGAAACGCTATCGCATTCTTCGCACGTACCTTCACAGCGAAGGCGAAATGATCGAATTGACGCTGGCAGACTTCCCCGAAGTGCAAAGCGCGGCGGCGGAAGGAGGCGGCGACAATGGCGAAATTTAACGTTGTGGGGCTTGATGATATTCAAGAACGAATGCTTCGGCGCGAAAAGGCTACCGAAGAAGCCGTTCCCGAAATGCTGAAAGCTGGCGGGGCGGTTATGCAAGAGGCACAGAAACAAGAAATCCTTTCGACGTTCCGGAGCGACCGGAGTACGGGCGATCTTGCCGCGTCGATCGTCGTTTCCAAAGTGAAGGAAAAAGACGGCGGGAAGATGGTAGAAGTATATCCGGACGGCGTAGACCGTCACGGCGTACGCAATGCTACAAAAGGATTTGTGCTTCAATACGGGCGAAAGAATATGCCCGCCCGCCCGTGGTTCACGGCGGCAAATACAAAAGCGGCGGACGCAGTAACCGACGAAATGCGCCGCGTATGGGAGGCAAAGCAAAATGAACGTTGATGCACTTTTGAAAACAACGCTTGAAGGGCTGGGCTATCCCGTTGAACGGCTGAAATACGACGGTAAAGCGAAAACCTATATCACGTATCAGCTTGTCGTGGGGCGGGACGTTCACTTTTCAGACGACGAAAACGGCGCGGAGGAATTCACGTACAGGGTTGATATATATTCCCGCGGGGATTATATCGCCTTGATGCGGAGCGCAAAACGGGCATTGAAGGAAGCGGGGTTCTACGGAATTACCTTCGATCCGGAAGTGTTCGAGGAAAACACGGGCTATTATCACGTACCCGTGGAAATCAAGTATATGGAGGTATAACAATATGGCTACAATCGGATTGCGCGATCTTTACCGCGCACCCATTACCACAAGCGAGGACGGAAAGGAAAGTTACGGTACGCCCGTCAAAATGGCGAAGGCTATTTCCGCGGAGCTTTCCGTTGAGATCGCCGAAGCTATCCTTTACGCCGACGACGGCGCGGACGAAGTTGTAAAGGAATTTGTATCCGGCGAATTGACTTTGAACGTCAACGATCTTCTCCCCGCTGACCTTGCCGCCCTTCTTGGTATGAAGCAGGACGCGGACAGGGTTGTTTACGGCGCTGACACCGACGAAGCGCCCTACTTTGCAATCGGCTTCCGCGCGAAGAAATCGGGCGGACAGTATAAGTACATTTGGCTTTACAAGGTGAAGTTTGCTATTCCTTCGGAGAGCTACACCACCAAAGGCGACAGTATCGAATTCACTACGCCCGAAATTACCGGACAGTTTATCAAGCGTCCGGACGGCTTGTGGAAGGCTGAACACGTCGCAGAGCCTACAAACAGCGTTGCCGCGTCTTGGTTTACCAATGTTCGCGAACCTAACAACACTACCACTTAATCAAATATCGAAAGGGGGAAAAGCGGGAGGCTGGAAACGGCTTCCCGCTTATTACTATTATGAGCGCAATTAAAGACGGACGTTTCCCGATCACCCTTGACCGCGAAAGGCACTTGCTTTTCAGTTTGAACGCGATCGACGAAATGCAGGACAAATTCGGCGGCTTTGATCGCCTTGATAAAGTGCTTTCCGGCAAGGATAGCATTAAAAATCTTCGCTGGCTTCTTACCCTTCTTTTGAATGAAGGCGCGGACGAAGGCGAAGAAATGCTTACCGAAAAACAGGTGGGCAAACTTATTCATACAGGAAATTTCCTTGAAGTTAAATCCTCTATCTTCAAGGCGTTTTCGCTGGGAAATAACGGCACAGAAGAGCCGCCCGCGCGCGACGATGAAGAGGACGACGAAGAGGACACCGACAACGAAAAAAACGCGACCGCGGGCAAGGAATAATCGACCTTGCCCGCCTTCTTTATATCGGCGTAACGCTTCTTCGGTGGAGTGAAGCCGAAGTATGGCGAATGACACCGTATAAGATTTTGACGCTTTTTAGGATACATAAACAATTCAATCCGGATCGCTTCAAACCGGAAGAACCGGAAGCCGATATTGATACAGCGTTGGGAGGGTTATAAAGTATGGCGAAAGAAGAACAAATTAAATCGCAAATTATTCTTGAAGGCGAAAAAGAATACCGTTCCGCCTGTAAAGATATAAATACTTCCCTTCGCGAAATCAGTTCGGAAATGAAGCTGGCGACGGCTGAATTTGACGACAACGCGAACAGCGCCGAAGCGCTGACACGAAAGCAGGAAGTATTAAAGAAACAGCTTGAAGAACAGGCGAAAAAGGTTGCCGCGGCGGAAGCGGCGTTAAAGAAAATGAAAGAAGCGGGCGTTGATCCTACCGATGCCGCCTTTCAGAAGATGCAAACAAATCTGAACAACACCAAAGCCGAAATGGTGAAAACCGAAAAACAGATTGCAAGCATATCTTCGGAGCTTAAAAGCTCAAAAGTGAATTGGGAAGCCGTAGGCGATACCGTAGGAAAAGTGGGTAAAGCCTTCGGGACGGCGCTTGCGGCGCTGGGTACGGCGGCAGTTGGCGCGGCTTCCGCGCTTGCAGGAATGACCGTATCGGCGGCGGCTTATGCCGACGAAGTGCTGACCGTTGCGACGAATACACATATCGCCGCGGACGATCTACAAAAATATCAATATGCGTTAAACTTCATTGACGGCGATATAAATACGCTTACAAAGACCTTGAAGAAAAATACGCAGATTATGGACGACGCCCGCAACGGCAACGCAGAATATGCGGCGGCGTATGAAAAGCTGGGCGTTTCGATCACCGATACAAACGGAGAGCTTCGCGACGGTGAAACCGTGTATTGGGAGGTTATCGACGCGTTAGGCAAGATCGAGAACGAAACCGAACGCGACGCTATGGCAATGACGCTTTTAGGAAAGAGCGGTACAGAGCTTAACACGATCATTGAAGCGGGTTCGGAGGCATTCAAGGCGCTTGGAGACGAAGCGGAAGCAATGGGCGTTGTTATGTCCGAAGATGCGTTGAACGCGCTGGGCGCGTTTGATGATAAATTGCAGACGCTTAAAGCGGGGCTTTCCGGCTTGAAGAATTCGGCGGCATTGATCGCGCTTCCGTTCCTTGATGATCTTGCGGCGGACGGAATACCGATCCTTGCGGAGTTCTCGAAGGGCATACAGGCGGCAAACGGCGACGTTACAAAGATGGCTGACGTTATCGGCAACGGGCTTTCGGACGTTCTGAACCTTATTGTCGAGAAGTTGCCGGAATTCGTAGAAATGGGCGTTACGATGATTTCTTCCCTTATTTCGGGCATTGTAACGAACGCGCCTACGATCGCAACGGCGGCGGTTCAAATCGTCGAAACGCTGGTAAACGGTATCGCGGAGCTTTTGCCGATGCTGATAGAGGGCGCGGCGCAGTTGATCGTGGGGCTGGCGGAGGGCTTGGGACAATCCTTGCCGACGCTCATTCCGACGATCGTTTCCGTTGTCGTTCAGATCG
>OLWB01002394.1_pt1 | contig 15165 bp, 7 predicted proteins | sample 1673331 | NCBI WGS metagenome assembly OLWB01 (sample SAMEA3178943, study PRJEB25190) | human gut metagenome | biome: human gut; feature: human-associated habitat; material: faeces | place: Austria | collected 2013
TGATCAGCTGGATCAGGTATTTGATGATGGCGATGATGTCCTCGCGCGTCAGCGTGCGGATGGCCGGATCGGTGTCCAGATCCAGCTTCTTGTTGATGCGGTAACGGCCCACATCGCCCAGGTCATAGCGTTTGTCCGAGAAGAACAGCTTCTCGATGACGTCGCGCGCCGTAGCCTCATCGGGCGGCTCCGAAGCGCGCAGCTGCCTGTAAATATAAACCACGGCCTCCTTCTCGGAGTTGCACGGGTCTTTTTGCAGCGTATTGTAGATGATCGAGAAGTCGATGCCCGAGAGGTTCTCCTTGTGCAGCAGAATCGTCTTGGCGCCGCTTTCGAGGATTTGGTCCACATGCTCCTCCTCGAGAACCGTCTCGCGGTCCACGATCACGTTGTTTCGTTCGATGGAAACCACCTCGCCCGTGTCCTCGTCCACGAAGTCCTCGACCCACGTCGAGAGCACCCTCGCGGCCAGCTTGCGGCCCACGGCCTTCTTGAGGTTGGCCTTGTTGACCTTCACCTCGTCCGCCAGGTCGAAGATTTCCAGGATCTGCTGGTCGGCCTCGTAGCCGATGGCGCAGTCGGCGCTCAGGTAGGCGTTGCGCGCTGTGCGCTCGAGCACGTCGACGTCGCGCTCGCTGGCGCGGCCATCGAGGATGGCCTCCACGAGGTTGCGCATCTGGGCAAGTCCCACGCGGCAGGGGACGCACTTTCCGCATGATTGCGAGGCGGACAGGCTGACGAACGCGTCCGTGAGCTCGACGGGGCAGGTGCCCACCGATCCGGACTGCGCCCTGCGTGCGATCGTGTCGCACACGTCTTCCATGACGGCATGCGCTGCCGTCGGGCGTTCGATTTCGATTAGTGCCATGAGGTTCCTCTCCCGAATTCATGGACAAGTGCGTAAATTCTATCGCTCGGATGAAAAGACATTGTTAACAGCATGTTTCGTCCCGCGTAAGGCAGGTTGTATATGCGTACCTACAACCTCACGATGTCGCAACCGAGCGCGGCGGCGTCTTCTTCGTCATGGCTCGCGATGATGAGGGTGCGCCCATCTAGCTCCTGGTTAACGAGGTCGAGGCAACGCGCCTTCGTATGCGCGTCGAGTCCGGAGAAGGGCTCGTCGAGGATGACGACGGAGGAGGGGTGAGCCAGCGCGCGGCAGAGCTCGGCCCGTCGGCCCATGCCGCCCGAAAGCGCCCGTGCCGGCTTTGCCAGGTCCTCCTCGTCCAGGATCGCGCGGCACATGCGCATCCCATGGCACAGCTCGCTTTCGTTATTCGCGACAAGGGCGATGTTCTCGAGCGTCGAGGCCCAGGGCACGAGCGTGCGATCCTGCAGGACCACGCTCATGGAAGGCTCGTGCATGCCGTCATGGACAACCATGCCCGTATCGGGGCGCTCGATGCCCGCGATCATGCGCAGCAAGGTGGTTTTGCCCGCTCCCGACGGTGCCATTACGCACAGGCGCGCGCCTGCCGGAACATGCAGGTCGGCGTAGCGCAGGAGCGGGCCTGTACCATCTGTGCCGTGGTCGCGAGCGAGTCCCTCGATGACGAGACCGCGGGCGGGCGGCATGCCCTCCGACGGGCCCTGCGGTTCGCGCGGGGCTTCCGTGGCCCGGCGCACGCGTGCGGCAAGCCAGCGCTTCGGTAGTCCCATGCCCGTGTCGACGAGAGCGAGCAGCAGCCTTTCGGACAGCCAGCTCAGCAGGATGACCGTCCCCGTCCAGACGATGATCGTCGCACTGTCGAGCGAGATCTTGGCGAGGTAGACGCTCTCACCGATCGAGAGGCCCGGCAATCCGATGATTTCGGCCGCGACGCCGGACTTCCAGGCCAAGCCAGCCGCGACGGCGGTGGCCGACCGGATGGAGGCGCCAAAGGCGACGAGCTCGACGCAGAGCGCCCTGCGTACGCGTGACACGCCGAAGACGGCGAGCACCTCGTCGATATCGGTATCGCGGGAGAGTGCCGCCTCCATAACCGCGTGGTAGAACTGGGGAAACACGACGAGTCCCACCACGATGGACGTGGTCGCACTTGAGCCGGCGGCCACGAGCAGCAACGCGATGATGCAGACGACCGGCGCGCTCTTGACGGCGAGCACCGCGGGCTTGAGAAAGGTCCGCATCCCCGGCAGCCTCGCGGCGAGATAGCCCAGCGCGCAGCCGGCGGCGAACGCGATGACGAAGCCGAGCGCGATGCGCATGAGCGAGTGGACGACGACGGCCCAAAAGCGTCCGGTAAAGATCAGGTTCGCCCAGACACCCAAGGTGTCGACCGGGCTGGAGAGTAGCCAGGGATTGGCGAGCGCAAGCGATGCGACCTGCCAGATCGCGAGCCATGCGACGACGGCAAGTATGCCTTTGACGGCACCTGACGCAAAGCGTCCTGGGCGCGTGCGGCGGATGTCCCTCGACGTGTTCTTCACGAGCCTATGTAGTAGAAGCCGTCGTCGGGTAGCGCGCCGCCGATGGAGGAGGCCTCGGCGGCGTGGAGCGTCTCGAGGTACCCGGACAGGTCGTCCTTCATCTCCTCGGAGCGGATGCAGACGACGTTGCAATTGGGGACGGCCTTGTCGGCGAGTGCGGCGTTGCCCAGTATCCCCAGATCGACCAGGGTCTGGGCGATGGAGGAGGGGTCGGCGAGCGCCGAGCACACTGAGGCATCCCATACATCCACGAAGCTGGCGACGGCCTCGGGGTCATCGTCGATGAGCTCGCTTCGAGCCACGGTCACGCCCGTGACGAAGCGCCCTGCCTGTGTGCCGGTGGATTCGTCCCACAGTGTCGTGAGGTCGAGCACGCGAACGAGCTCGGCGTCCTTGGCAAGCGATGCGGTCGCGAAGGGCTCGGGCACGATGGCGACGGCCGAGGGGTCGACGTTCATGCGTGCCAGGGCCTCGGAGGGCTCCGAGCTATATTCGAGCGTGACGCTATCCGCGACGCCGGCCTTCGCCAACAGGTATTCGACGGTGTAACCCGGCACCGATCCCTTGCCCGTCAGGTAGACCGTCCGTCCGGCCAGGTCGCCGATGTCGCGTACGTCGCCGTCATGCGAGACGCCGTAGAGCACGCCGAGCGTGTTGATGCCGATGACGCGGATTGCGCCGCCGGTTTGCTCGTAGAGCTTGACGGCGAGGTTGGCCGGTACGCAGGAAATGTCGAAATCGCCGGCAGCCACGCGCGGCACGAGCTCGTCTGCCGTCGCGGCGACCGTGAACTCGTAGGCTGGTTTCTTGCCCTCGTCGGCAAGTGCGCCCTGCTCCTGCATCAGGCTCGCGAGCCCGATGGCGGTCGGCCCCTTCATGGCGGCCACCTTGAGTGGCGTGGTATCGGCACCGTTGCCCGCGGGGCTCGCCGCGCATCCCACGATACCGGCTAGGCAGGCAACCGACGTGAGCGCCGCCAGCAGCACGGTGATGATTCGTCCGATCCTCATTGATCTTCGCGTCCTCTCGCATCCTGTTGTGTCGAGGCCGTGATTCTAGCATGTCGGTACAGAGGTTCCGTAAACGGTATGTGACAAACGCGCACCGATTTGGCGCTTCGTTCTATGCGTGCTGCACTTTGCCGGCTATCTCTTGAGGCGGCGGGCAAGACGTCGGACGACACTCGTGACCTCGCTGACCCCCAGGATGCGGCATAGCGCGAAGATGATGGCGAGGCCAATTGCGCCGGTGATGACGAGGGCGATGAAACTGCCCAGGATGTTCGAGATGTCGACGATGTCTGCAACGCCCCAGGAAGCGAGCTCGGCGATGGCGCCTCCGATGACGCTCGCGACGATGACCTTGATGCACGCGATGCCCAGCTGCCCGAAGCCGAACGCGCCCATGCGCTTTCGCATGATATACAGGAGCACGACGAGCATGAGGCCGTAGAAGACGATGTCGCCGCATGCGATGCCCACGAGTCCCAGGGAACTAAAACCGGGAATGGCGATAACGCCGGTGAAGACCATGTAGAGCATGACCTGCACGAAGGTGAGCGCGAGATTGCAGATGGCGACGGTCTTGAGGTCCTTGAGCGACGAGTAGGCACGGTAGACGAACATGTAGCAGGCATAGAGCGGCAAGGCGAAGGCCCATCCGCGCAGGAGCTCGGCGATGGGCTGGATGTCGGCGGCGGTGAACTTGCCGGCGGTGTACAGGCCGATGAGCTCGTCGGAGCATACGAAGAGCATGGACGCCATGGGGATGATGAGCAGGCAGGTGGTGCGCAGCCCCAGGTTGAGGTGGCGTTTGAAGCCCGTCGTGTCACCGTGCGACATGCAGTCACTCATCTCGGTGAACAGCGCCGTGGAAAGCGCGACGCCCAGGACGCCGTAGGGGAACTGGTACCACATCCACGCATAGCTCACGGACGCGGGACCGTTGGCCGCCACGTGCAGGGCACACGAGTTCATGAACGAGAGCGAGACGAGGTTGATGGCCGTGCAGAGGATGGCGGGAAGCGCGAGCCTCAGCGTCTCGTGCAGGCCCTCGTCGTGCAAGTCGATATGGAAGCGGAACCGGAATCCCGCCTTGACGAGCGCGGGTATCTGCACGCATGCCATCACGGCGATGGAAAGCGTCGTGCCGACGGCGAGCAGCAACAGGCCGGCCTGCCCGCTTGCGGCGTTCACGAAGGGGTAGGCGAAGAAGGTCGCGATGATGATGAGATTCATGAACACCGAGCTGATTGCCGGCCAGAAGTACTCGCGCTCGGCGTTGAGCAGTCCGCCGAAGATTGCGCTCACGCCATAGAAGATGATCTGGAAAGCGAAGAAGCGGAAGAGCCAAACGGCGTTTTCGACCGTCTCGCTCGAGCTCGAGCTGAACAGCGTCTGCGTGAGCATGACCTGCGGCGAGAAGATCGAGGCGAGCAGCGCGATGACGCCGAGGAAGATGATTGCAAGCGAGAGCAGGTTCGAGGCGTAGCGATTGCCCTCCTCGCGCGAGCGCATGTTGCGTTGCTGCAGGTAGATGGGTAGGAACGCCGTGGACAAGACGCCGCCGGCGACGAGCTCGTAGATCATGTTGGGCAGGTTGTTTGCAAGTGAGAAGGACGCGGCGAGCACGGTGTTTCCCAGCGCGAAGGCCATGGCCCACGTGCGTATGAATCCGGTCACGCGTGATACGAGCGTGACCCCCGACATCATGGCCGTCGAGCGCGCAATCGACTTTGTGGTGTCCGCGTTTTTCATGGTGGTCATGGTAGCGCAAAGGGATGATGCCGGGGAGGGGGAGGCGGACAGGCAAAAGTGCCCCGGTAAGAATTATCTGGTCTGTCTTCCGTATTTCGAGTCCGTTAAATCATGGGGATTACGGGAACCTGTGTCACAGAGCTGCCGTACAATGAATCGCGTCTGGGGTTCGATTTGCAAGGAGGCAGCATCAGATGGCAAAGTTCGTCTTCGTAACTGGTGGAGTCGTCTCGTCTCTGGGCAAGGGCATCACGGCGGCCTCGCTCGGTACCTTGCTCAAGGCCCGTGGCTACAAGGTCACCATGCAGAAGATGGACCCCTATCTCAACGTCGACCCCGGCACCATGAGCCCCTTCCAGCATGGCGAGGTCTTCGTCACCGACGATGGCCTCGAGAGCGACCTCGACCTGGGGCACTACGAGCGCTTCATCGACGAGAACCTCACGCATGATTCCAATGTCACTCAGGGCTCCATCTACCAGAGCCTCATCGCCAGGGAGCGCAGGGGCGACTTTCTGGGCGGCACGGTGCAGGTCATCCCGCATGTCACCAACGCCATCAAGGATCGCATCCGCAGCCTGGCAGACAGCACGCAGGCCGACATCGTCATCACCGAGATCGGCGGCACGGTGGGCGATATCGAGTCCCAACCCTTCATCGAGGCCGTGCGCCAATGGCGTGGCGAGCAAGGCGCCAAAAACGTGTGCTTCGTTCACGTGACCCTCGTGCCCTACATCGCCGCAGCGCATGAGCTCAAGACCAAGCCCACGCAGCACTCGGTCAAGGAGCTCCAGTCGCTCGGCATCCAACCGGACTTCCTCGTGCTCAGAAGCGACCACGAGATCAGCGCCAAGCTGCGCGAGAAGATCGCGATGTTCTGCGATGTCGAATTCGACCACGTCTTCGCGTGCGAGGACGCCCCGAGCATCTACGAGATTCCGCGCTCGCTCTTCGACCAGGGTTTTGACGTCGAAGTGCTCGACCGCCTCGGGCTCAAGCAATGCAATGCCGACATGAGCAGCTGGAACGAGTACCTCGCCAAGAAGGATGCCGCGCACGGGGAGTGCGACATCGCGATCGTCGGCAAGTACACCGACTTGCCCGACGCGTACCTTTCCGTCATCGAGGCGCTGCACCATGCGGGCGTGGCGCTTGATCGCAACGTGAACGTGCACCTCATCGACGGCGAGGAGCTGGACGACGCCAATGCCGAGGACGTGCTTGGCTCGATGAACGGCATTCTCGTACCGGGTGGCTTTGGCGTGCGCGCGTTCGAGGGCAAGATCGCCGCTGCGCGCTATGCCCGCACGCATGATGTGCCCTACCTGGGCATCTGCCTGGGCTTGCAGGCGGCCGTGTGCGAGTTCGCTCGCGACGTGGCAGGCATGCCCAAGGCATCCTCAGCAGAATTCGACGCGGAGCTCGAGTACCCGGTCATCGACCTCATGCCCGACCAGGCGGATGTCGACGCCAAGGGCGGCACGCAGCGCCTGGGCTCGTACCCCTGTAAGATCGAGCCGGACACCCTGGCCCATCGCGTCTACGGCGAGGACCTCATCAGCGAGCGCCATCGCCATCGCTACGAGGTGAACAACGCGTTTCGCCAGCAGCTCGTCGACGCGGGCCTCACGGTGAGCGGAACCTCGCCGGACGGCCGGCTCGTCGAGATGATAGAGATCGAAGACCATCCCTACTTCATCGCGAGCCAAGGCCATCCCGAGTTCAAGTCGCGTCCCACGCGCCCGCATCCGCTGTTTCTCGGCCTTGTGCGCGCCGCCATAGAGCGCACGGACGCATAGCCGGATTCCACGATACGCAAGGAGCCCCCACGTGAACGAACAGCGCCTGCTCGACACCTTTCTCGACCTCGTCAAGCTTCCGTGCCCGTCAGGCCGCGAGGGCCAGGCGGCGGCATACTGCAAGACCGCCCTCGAGGAATGTGGCTGCCCGGTGACGATAGACGGCGCGGGTCCCAAGATTGGTTCGGATACGGGAAACCTCTACGCCGAGCTTGCGGGTACCGCACCGGGCTCGATCATCCTCACCGCGCATCTCGACTGCGTGCAGCCCTGCGAGAACGTGAAGCCCCGCATCGTCGATGGGGTCATCTACAGCGATGGCACCACCGTGTTGGGCGGTGATGACAAGGTAGGCGTCGCGGCGATCATCGAGACGGTGCGCACGCTCGTCGAGGAGGGTGGAGAGTATCCCACCGTCAAGATCATCTTCAGCGTCCAGGAGGAGACCGGTTGCCGTGGCGCCGCCAACTTCGACGCGGCGAGCTTTGCGCCCGGCGAGCCCTGCTTCGTCTTCGACGATGCTGGCGACGTCGGCGGTGCCTGCCTGGCAGCCCCGTATCACTACACCTTTACGGCGCGCTTCATCGGCAAGGCAAGTCATGCCGGCGTCGCTCCCGAGCAAGGCGTCAGTGCCATCGAGGCCGCATGCTGTGCCGTCGAGCGCATGCGCCAAGTGGGCGTGCTCGGTGCCGTGGGCGCGTACTGCGCGTCCAACATCGGTCGCATATCCGGTGGCAGCGCAAACAACGTCGTCGCGCCGGAATGCGAGATGACGGGCGAGTGCCGTGCGGTCGAGCAGGCGGATGTCGAGCGGGTGCGCAGTGCCATGGACGATGCCATGCACGAAGCCGCCGATATGATTGGCGCGCAGGTGGAGGTCGATTGGAACCTCGAGTATCCCGGCTTCAGAATCGCCGAAGACGCGCCCATCGTCCGGATGTTCTGCCGCGCCGCGACACGTGCCGGCTTCATGCCGCGCACCTTCATGTCGACGGGCGGCACGGATGCCAACCAATACGTCAAGCTCGGTGTCGACCCACTCGTCGTGTCGACGGGCATGACCAAGTTCCATTCGGTCGACGAATGCCTCAAGGTCGCCGACCTCGAGAACACAGCTCGTCTGGCCATTGCGCTCGTGCGCGAGGGCGCGCGGTAATCATGGCGGCTCGCGTCATAAAGTCGGATGCGCACGCGAGCGTCGGCGCCTTCGAGGACCCGCTTGACGAGTATCTCACGTTCCTGTCCGTCGAGCGTGGCCTGTCGCAGGCCAGCGTCGAGGCATACGGGCGCGACTTGCGTGACTACCTCGCTTTCATGCACAAAGCCGGCATCGATGACCTCGATGCCATCGAGCGCGACAACATCACCGATTACATCGAGGATTTGCGTCGCCGCGCCTATGCGTCGAGCAGTACCGAGCGTCATGTTGCCGCACTCAAGGGCTTCCACCGCTTCTGCGTGCGCGAGGGAATCGCCACGGCCGATCTGACGGCATCGGTTCCCCTCCCCAAGAAGGCCGACCGCTTGCCCCAGGCTATTACCATCGAGCAGGTTGCCGCCCTGCTCGACCAGTCCTTTGCCGATACGCCCGCGGGTCTGCGCGACCGCGCGATTCTCGAGATGCTCTACGGGTGCGGCTTGCGCGTGAGCGAGCTCACCTCGCTGGGCTTTGGCAACTTGCTCCTCGACGATGAGCTCGTGCGCGTACGCGGTAAGGGCGGCAAGGAGCGGCTCGTCCCGCTTCTGGGCTCGGCGCGTCGCGCGCTCGACGAGTATCTGCGTGACGGACGCCCCCATCTGCACGCCAAGGGCAAGGCGGCTGCGCAGGACCCGGATGCCATCTTCGTCAACGCGCGAGGTGGGCGTTTGACGCGTCGCAGCGTCTGCAAGCTCGTCGAGAAGTACGGGCGCAACGTCCATATCGAGGGCCTGCACCCGCACACGTTGCGCCACAGCTTCGCGACGCATCTGCTCGAAGGAGGTGCCGACCTGCGCATCCTGCAGGAGATGCTCGGTCACAGCGATATATCGACCACGCAGATCTACACGCACGTCGATCGGAGCCACATTCGCGAGGAGTACCTCTCGACGCATCCGCGGGCAAGGCTGCGATAGGAACGTGGACCAGAGGAATGAGACAGTTGCTCAGAGACGTTGTCTCATTTGCAGCAAATGAGACAACGTCTCTGAGCAACTGTCTCATTCCCCAACGTACGGAAATCACAAAATGCCGCATCCGAAACATGCGCGTAACGTACTCCGATTATCCTGCTCTGTAGTTATGGGAACCAATCACCATGAAGAAGAGGTATGGGTATGCAAGGCGAGATGACTGACCGAACCGGGAGCCGCCCGTACGCCGAGCCATCGATGTATCGAAGCGAGTTCGAACACGATGCCTGTGGCATCGGGGCCCTGGCCAACCTCAAGGGCGTGCGTTCGCACCAGATCATCGACGATGCCCTGTCCGTGCTCGTCAACCTCGAGCACCGCGGCGGCGTGGGCCTTGAGCCCAACACCGGTGACGGCGCGGGCATTCTCATCCAGGTACCGCACCGCTTCTTTCGCAAGGAGGCGCAGAAATGCGGAAGCCTCCTTCCCGACGAGGGGGAATATGGCGTCGCCATGCTCTTTCTGCCCACGGATGCCGAAGGGCTCGCCGAGGGCATGCGCGTCTTCGAGGACGGTTGCGCGGCCGAGGGCATCCCGCTGCTGTTCTGGCGCGACGTTCCCGTCGACAGCCGTGACCTCGGCACGACGGCGCTCGAGTGCATGCCCGTCATCAAGCAGGCGTTCGTGGGGCGCCCTTCGGGTGTCGAACCTGGCGACGATTTCGAGCGCAAGCTCTACGTTTGCCGTCGCACTATCGAGAAGCGCGCACGTGACACGTCGTCGCTCGACGGCAAGATCTTCTACGTCTGCTCGATGAGTGCGCGTACGATCGTCTACAAGGGCATGCTCGTCTCCACGCAGATGCGCCGCTTCTTCCGCGACCTCGATGACGCGATGACCGATTCGGCCATCGCGCTCGTCCACTCGCGCTACTCCACGAACACGACGCCGTCGTGGGAGCGCGCTCATCCCCAGCGCTACATGGTCCATAACGGCGAGATCAACACGTTGCGTTGCAACGTCAACTGGGCACGGGCCCGCGAGCCGCATCTGTATTCACCGGTCATGGGGGCCGATCTCGAGAAGGTCCTGCCCGTCTTCAACGGCGAGGGTTCCGACTCGGCCATGCTCGACAACATGCTCGAGTTCATCTCCATGAACGGCCGCTCGCTCATACGTGCCGTGTCGATGCTGCTTCCCGAGCCGTGGGACAAGAACGAGGTGCTCACCACCAAGCGCAGCGCCTGGGATCAGTACCAGTCGATGCTCACCGAGGCGTGGGAGGGCCCTGCCGCAATCGCGTTTTCTGACGGAACGATGCTGGGCGCGGTCATCGACCGTAATGGTCTGCGTCCCGCCCGCTATTGTGTGACCTCCGACGATCGCCTCATCCTGTCGAGCGAGGCGGGCGTGCTCGACATCGATCCGGCAAAGATCCTCGTTTCGGGTAGCCTCGGACCGGGACAGATGCTCATGGTCGACCCGGAACAGGGTCGCGTGCTCTACGACGACGAAATCAAGGACAGGCTCGCCAACGAGAAGCCCTACCGTGAGTGGATCAAGGCCGAGACGCTCGCCCTGGCATCGCTCATCAAGGGTGCCGAAGAGGATGCGGGTCATGCCGACGATGCGGACATCTCCCTTTCGGAGCGCCAGACCATACACGGCTTCTGCTTCGAGGACATCGAGGAGGCCATCATTCCCATGGCCGATGCCGGGGCCATTCCGCTGGCGTCCATGGGCGAGGACACGCCGCTCGCGTGCCTCTCGGAGCGTCCGCGACGCTTCTACCACTACTTCAACCAGCTGTTCTCGCAGGTGACCAACCCGCCCATTGACGCACTGCGCGAGTCCTACATCACCTCGACGCTGCTGTACCTGGGAAACCACGGCAACCTTCTCGAGGACGCGCGTTCCAACTGCCGTCTCGTCAGACTCGACACGCCGCTTCTGAACGAGGGGCAGTTCGCCGCGCTCGCCTCCATCGGGCAAAAGGGCTTCAAGGCCGCCAAGCTCGTGGCCGCCTATGCGCCCGATGATGGACCGCACGCCCTGGCCCGGGCGGTCGAGGAGCTCGGCAGGCAAGCGGAGGAACTCGTGCGCGGCGGCGTGAACATCCTGGCGCTCTCCGACCGCGCGGGACGCGGACTCGTGCCCGTGCCATCGCTGCTGAGCGTCGCGAGCGTGCACAATCACCTGCTGCGTTGCGGGATTCGTACCCAAGTCGACATCATCGTCGAATGCGGCGATGCGATCACGCCGCATGACTTCGCGACTCTCGTGGGCTACTCGGCATCGGGAGTCTACCCGTACCTCGCCCATGACACCATCCGCGCGCTGTGTGGCAGCGGCGTGCTCGATAGCGACGTCGACGCCGCTATCGCCCGCTATAACAAGGCGGTCGTTTCGGGCATCGTGTCGATCATGTCCAAGATGGGCATCTCGACCATGCAGGGCTACCATGCCGCCCAGGTGTTCGAGGCGGTGGGCCTGTCCGACGAGCTCGTCGAGCGGCACTTCACGGGAACGGTAAGCCGCATTGGCGGCCTCACGCTCGATGACCTGCAACGCGAATGCGACGAGCGCTACGAGCTGGCGCTTGCCCAGGCGCACTCGCCCTCTCCCGAGCAGCTTCCCAGCGCGGGCATCACCTCCTGGCGTCCGCAAGGCGAGGAGCATCTCATCACGCCACGCGTCATCCACTTGCTGCAGCGCGCGGTGCGCGAGGATAGCCCCGAGCTCTTCGAGCAGTACAGCCAGGCCGTGCACCAGGAAGGACGCGCCGTCGTCCTGCGCGATCTGCTCGACTTCGATGCGCAGCGGCCGGCAATCCCGCTGTGTGACGTCGAGCCGGCAAGCGAGATCGTCAAGCGCTTCAACACGGGTGCCATGAGCTACGGCTCCATCTCGCAGGAAGCACACGAATGCCTTGCCATCGCCATGAATCGTCTGGGCGGGCGCTCGAACTCCGGCGAGGGCGGCGAGGACCCGGCTCGCGAGGCGACGTTGCCCAACGGTGATAGCAAGCGCTCCGCGATCAAGCAGATCGCGTCGGGCCGCTTTGGCGTGACGAGTCGCTATCTCATGAGCGCGAGTGAGCTGCAGATCAAGATGGCCCAGGGGGCCAAGCCCGGCGAGGGCGGACATCTGCCGGGCGGGAAGGTGTGGCCGTGGATCGCCCGCACACGTCGCTCCACGCCGGGCATCAGCCTCATCTCCCCACCGCCGCACCATGACATCTACTCCATCGAGGATCTGGCCGAGCTCATCTTCGACCTCAAGAACGCCAACCCTCACGCGCGCGTCTCCGTCAAGCTCGTATCGGAGGCCGGCGTGGGCACCATCGCGACGGGCGTGGCCAAGGGCGGCGCGCACAAGATCCTCGTCTCGGGAGCCAACGGCGGAACGGGCGCCGCGCCGCGCGACTCCATCCATCACGCGGGCCTGCCCCTCGAGATGGGACTGGCCGAGACGCAGCAGACGCTCATGCAAAACGGCCTGCGTTCGCGCGTCGTCCTCGAGTCCGACGGCAAGCTCATGGACGGGCGCGACGTCGCCATCGCCTGCCTGCTCGGTGCCGAGGAGTTCGGTTTTGCCACCATGCCGCTCATCGCGATGGGCTGCCTCATGCAGCGCGATTGCCAGAAGGATACCTGCCCGGTGGGCATCGCCACGCAGGATTGCCGTCTGCGCAATCGCTTCACTGGCAAGCCCGAGTACGTGGTCAACTACATGATGTTCGTGGCCGAGCAACTGCGCCAGATCATGGCTGAGCTGGGGTTTGCCACCGTCGACGAGATGGTGGGGCACGTCGAATGCCTACGGCAGACCCGCGCCGTGCGCTCATGGAAGGCACGCCTGCTCGACCTCTCGTCGCTACTCGCCAAGCCGCAGGTCGATTTCGGCCGCGCGATTCCCGACGCGCATTGTCCCCATTTCCTCGTCAGCGCCCAGGCTCCCAATACGTTGCCCGAGACACTCGATGCGACGCTGCTCATCCCCTACACGCAGTTCGCGCGCGAGCGTCTCGAACCCATCAACTTCCACGTGGACATCACGAACGTGAACCGTTGCGTGGGCACCATGCTCGGTTCCGACGTGACGGCGCATCATCCCGAGGGGCTGCCCTACGACTTCATCAGGATCGACTGCAGCGGGTCGGGCGGCATGAGCTTTGGCGCGTTTTTGCCCAAGGGCATCATGCTCACGATTTCGGGCGAGGCAAACGATTACTTCGGCAAGGGGCTTTCGGGTGGAACGGTCGCGGTCGCCCCATCGAGCAGGGCGACGTTCAGGCCCGAGGAAAACGTCATCGTGGGCAACGTCGCCTTCTACGGCGCGACGTCGGGCAGGGGCTTCGTGAACGGCCTCGCCGGGCAGCGCTTCGCCGCGCGCAACTCGGGTGCGGACCTGGTCGTCGAGGGAATCGGCGACAACGGCTGCGAGTACATGACGGGTGGGTGCGTGCTCGTCCTGGGCGAGGTGGGCATCAACTTCGCGGCGGGCATGAACGGTGGCGTGGCCTACGTCTACGATGCGGCGCATTCGCTCGAGGCCCATTGCAACCGGGAGTTCGTCGACATCCTCGAGCCCGATCGAGACGAAATCGCGCTCATCCGCGAGCTCATCGAGGCACATGTGCAGATCACGACCAGTCCGCTTGGCGTCATGCTGCTCTACCGCTTCGACGACATAGCGCATCATTTCAAGAAGGTCATTCCGGACGAGTATCGCAAGATGCTCGCCATGACGACGCAGCTCGAGGCGGACGGCTGCACGCACGAGGAGGCACAGGAACGTGCCTTCGAGTTACTGAGAGCGGAGGCGTGACATGGGGCGCACGGGAGCATATCTCCAGGTTGAACGTAGGGAGCACGGCGTGCGTCCCGCGCGCGAGGCCGTGGCGGATTACGGGGAGTTCGCGCTACCGCTTTCCGCCGACGAGCAACGCGAGCAGGCGAGCCGCTGCATGAACTGCGGCGTGGCGTTTTGCCAGAGCGGCGGCATCCTCGACGACATCGTCGCCGCGACGGGCTGTCCGCTCCATAACCTCATTCCCGAGGTCAATGACCTGCTCTACCGTGGACGACTCGACGATGCGTACGCACGCCTGCTGTTGACCAATCCCTTCCCGGAATTCACCGGCCGCGTGTGTCCGGCGCCGTGCGAGGTCGCATGCAACCTCGGCTTGCATGACGATGCGGTCACCATCCACGACAACGAGCGTCTACTCTCCGACTACGGGTGGAGCCGGGGCATGCGTCCGCTTGTCCCCGCGCCTGACGCCGCCCCGCTCGTGAGCGTCGTGGGGTCCGGTCCCGCCGGCTTGGCGCTTGCCTGGGAGCTCGCACGACGTGGCGTGCGCGTGCGCGTGTACGAGAGGGACGAGCGCCCCGGTGGCCTGCTCACCTACGGTATTCCCAACATGAAGCTTCCCAAGGAGGTCGTGCAGCGTCGCATCGACCTCATGCGCGATTCTGGTGTGGAGTTCGCCTGCGGGACGAACGCTGCCCAGATGGCGGGAAAGATCCTCTCGGCTTCCGATGCCGTCGTCCTTGCCGTCGGCTCCAGCGTCGCCCGCGACATGCCCATAGAGGGACGCGAGCTCGATGGCATCCACCTCGCGCTCGACTACCTGGGCGAGGTGACGTGTGCGTTACTCGAGGGGCGCGATGCGACGATCGACGCGGCGGGCAAGGACGTCGTGGTCATCGGTGGCGGCGATACCGGTGTCGATTGCGTCGCCTGCGCCTTGCGCCAGGGCGCGAAGAGCGTGCGCCAGGTCATTCGTGCGCAGCGGCCCTCGGACGAGGGTAGCGCCTCGTGGCCCGGTCCGAGAGCGGCCTACACGCAGGGGTACGGGCAGCGCGAGGCCGAGGAGCTGCTCGGCAACGACCCGCGCATCTGGTCGACGGACACGATCGCCTTCGTGGGCAATGGCGCTGTCGAGGCCGTATGCATCCAGGACCTCGCCTATGACGGGGGCAGGCACCTCGTCGAGGGGACGCAGCGGGAGATTCCCGCCCAGCTCGTCCTCATCGCCAAGGGCTTTCTCGGGGCAGACG
>OLWB01002400.1_pt1 | contig 15153 bp, 9 predicted proteins | sample 1673331 | NCBI WGS metagenome assembly OLWB01 (sample SAMEA3178943, study PRJEB25190) | human gut metagenome | biome: human gut; feature: human-associated habitat; material: faeces | place: Austria | collected 2013
AACGTGAAGTTGGTGCATAATATCCGGTCACCTGATATCCCCAGGAACCGTCAAACGGATGCTCTGCGATTCCCATCAACTCAACATGAGTATATCCCATCTCTTTTACATACTTTGTAATTGCTTCTGCAAACTCACGATATGTATAGAATCCTTCATCTTCTCTTCCAGGATGTCTCATCCAGGAACCCATATGCACTTCGTAAATAGACACTGGTTCTTCTTTGTTATCCCACTTCTCACGAGCTGTCATCCACTTACTGTCTGACCAGTTCAGATTAGAAATGTCTGTAATTCTGGATGCTGTTCCCGGTCGAAGCTCTGCATAATTAGCAAATGGATCTGCTTTATAGATCTTCTCACCCGCCTGTGTCTCTATACAGAACTTATACAAATCCCCTTTTTTCGCCTCCGGAACGAAGCATGTGTATATTCCGAGAGGCTCTCCTCTCTTCATCTTATCTTTCGTCTCATCCCAGTCATTAAACTCTCCGATTACAGAAACGTTTACTGCATGAGGAGCCCATACCGCAAAATATACTCCTCTTTTTCCGTTCTTTGTCACCTCATGGGCACCCATCTTTTTATAAATCTCATAATGATTTCCCTGCCCAAAAAGATAATGGTCAAGTTCTCCGATCTCATAAGGCTGCACTTTCGTCTTCGTGCTGTTTTTCTTAACCATAAAGCCACCTCACTGCTCAAATATATTCCTGATTGTAATGATTTAAAAACCATACAATTTCTTATAGATCAAGGCACATTACCGAATCTTTCAATTGGTAACAAAGTTTCATTCTCCCCTTGAACACTATAGTTTTATTATACTTGATACTGTATAAAAAAGAAAGAGAAAATGTATTATTGCACAAAAATAGACAGTCGTTTTACTGACTGTCTATTAATTCTTAACAAATATATGTCATTAAATGTTGAAATCTTTCTCTGAAAGCAGAATTCTGTCGGAAGAATCTGTATTCTTTCCAAATACTCTCTTCACAAGTTTCTTTGCGGAAGCTTTTTGTGAATGAGCAATCGCATCATCCATCACTTCTTTCACTTCTGCTACTGTTACTGCATGATCTTCTCTCTGTAAAGAATCAATCTTACTGTACAGTGCAAGAATTCCCATCTCATCGATTCTGTAACCATTCTCCTGAGCATAAGTCTGTCCAAATGTTACAAGCTCATCATTAATAAAGATCGGCACTTCAAGTCTGGAAGTAAATTTTCTTCTGAATTCTCTGTTGGAAGAAAGAAGTCTGTCCAGTGGTTTTCTCTGCTCTTCAAGAACTACCAAAAGTTCTCCTGTATCCTGCTCCATTGCTTTGTTCAGCTTGGCGAGTGTTTTTTCGTTCATCTGTCCGGCTTTTTCAATGATCAGTGCACCGCCGTACAATTTACGGAAAATGTCTCCGATTCTCTTCTTATTCAGTGACTCACCTGTCACAATTGCAACCTTACCCTGACGGATATCACGCTGCTTCTGAATTGCCTTTACAACATCAACAGCGAGGACTGTCTTTCCATTTCCTTTATTTCCAATAATCAGAAGGTTTCCTGTTCTGGAAGTTCCTTTGCGGTTTGTACAGTTCTTATCCTGCTCAAGTACATCTACCAGCTGCTCACTCATACCACGCACAGGTACAAAATAAGAGAAGAGTTTTTTCTGTTCCTCTGTAAGTCCTGCTCTTGTACCGATTCCACTCTGTGTTTCAAGATCATAACGACCATGTACAATAAATCCTGTATCAGACATTGCATCTGCAATCTCATCTAACGGTAATGGTGATGTCTTACCTGTTGCGATCAATTTTGCAGTCTCTTTACGGCTCAATGGTGTCGTCGCAGACATGATATCAATTCCATCATCTTCATCCGGAATCTCTCTGTCATCCGGTTCCTCACTATGCGCTGGATTCACGCTGAATTCATCTTCAAAATTTGGCACTTCTTCATAAGAATTCAGACCAAGAAGATCATCATCTGAAATCTTATCTTCTGCTGTGAAAAGATCTCTTGGATTAATTACTTCATCATCCTCATCGTCTTCTTCATAACCATAGGCATCCAGATCATCATATCCTTCTTCCTCACCGAACAGATCATCATCAGACTCTTCATAATCATCCGGCAGATCGTCATCAGACTCTTCATAATCATCCAACAAATCGTCATCAGACTCTTCATAATCATCTAAAATATCGTCTTCGTCAAACTCTTCTGCATCATCCCAGTCATACGCATCATAATCTTCGTACTCATCCTCACCGAGTCTGAGATCATCCGCAAGCTCTCCCATATTTTCATGTGGTTCTTCTTCTACCTCAAGAACTTCTTCTGAACTTACTGTTGCATCTACTTCTTCCTCTTCCGGAATAACACCTTCAATCTCATCAATCAGTTTCTGTATCTCTGGTGATAAAATTGGTTCTTCATTATTTTTATTGTCCATAGTCTCTCTTACTGCTGCTCCTTCTGAATCATCTTCATCATTGACAACTTCAGTTTCTGAGATCAGTTCCTCCACCTCAGACAAATCTTCTGATTCATCTGTCAGATCTTCTGACTCAGCTGCATCTATTTCAAGAATTTCTTCCTCTTCCGGTTCTGTTTCTTCTACTTCAAGGATTTCTTCCTCTTCCGGTTCTGCTTCTTCTACTTCAAGAATTTCTTCCTCTTCCGGTTCTGCTTCCCCTGCTTCAAGAACTTCTTCCGGTTCTGCTTCTCCTGCTTCTATAGTAACTGCATCTTCCGGGACATCTTCTGAAGTCTCCTCCACTGCCTGTTCTATAAGCTTTTCTTCTGTCTCCGGTTCCGGTATCAGTTCTTTCATCCCTGATGGAACTACTCGTTCTTTACTGGCTTCCTCAGCTTTCTTCTCTTCTGTCAGTTGATTCACGATCTCAAGATCTTCTACATCCTCAATTGCTGCAATATCCTCTTCCAGATCTGTCATATCCGGTTCGACTTCTTCTCCCGGTTCTGCCTGAACTTCCGGTTTCGGATTGAGTAATTGCTGCAGAGCTTCATCTAACCGCATCGTATCTCCAAGTTTCTTCTTGACTGGTTTTACCGGATTCTTACCGACAATCGGTATGGAAGCAGTATCTTTGCTAAGTGTTCTCTTATCTCCACTTGTCTCTACCGTTGCCGGCTGAACTTCTGACTCATCCTCGGAAGCTTCTATAACTTCTGCTGTTTCTACTCCTGCTTCTTCCGGATTTTCTACTTCGGCATCCGGCTCTTCTGCCGCTTCCAAAGTAACCGCATCCGTGTCAATCACATCGGAAGTACTGTCGTTCTCCATCACCGGCTGTTCTGTCAGCCCGATTGATCTTGTATCTCCAAGTGCTTCAGCTCCTTCTGACGCAGAATCTTTTTCCTCGTCTTCTCCTAAATAGGAAGTCAGATCCGGTATTTCTTCTGTCTCTGAAGAAAGCTTCTCATATCTGTGATCATATTTCTGCTGCTGCGATGGTGACAATGGCTTATACTGCATCTTCAGTTCCATTGCCTTATAAACATACTTACCCTCGCTGAACCAGAGGATCAGATCATCACATTCTTCCAGACATTCTGTCATCATACCTGCTTCGCGATAAAGCTTCGCCAGTTCATAAGCCCACTCTTCAATATATTCTGCCTTCTTAAATTCCTCCAGAGCCTCAATCTGCTGTTCGATCGGCGCTCTCTGCGCTCTTAAGATCTGATATCTAAGGATATGCCTGTTCGGATCTTTCGGTGCAATCTGGATAAATTCGTCATAATAGTCGATTGCTTCATCTATATTCTTTGTCTTAATTGCAAGAGAACATAACTTATAGATCACCTTGCGGCTTCCTTCAGAACGGCGATATGCAAGATTCATCACATCATAGCTCTTCTGATACTCTTTTGTTTTTTCATAAATATCACTGACATTCATCAGCATCCCTGCGTTACGGACACGCTTCCAGTCAATCAGATCTGCTGCTGCCGCTGCTTTTCTGTATTCTCCATCTTCCATAAGTTCCAGCATCTCTTCTGTCTTTAACTTATATTCATACTTATCCACTGTACTCACCTCATTGTCATTGAAATATTAGTTTTGGTCTGAATGTGTCCATTAGGCACTAGCCGATACTCTTTCATTATTCTACCATATGAGGTCTGTAATGTCAAAAAAATGCACCTTCAATTCCTTTTGAAAGTGCATTTTTAGTGTTATTTAATTGTATTATTATTATAATTTTATATTTTGTATCGGAGATTATTCGCGATTCTACGTTCCTGTGAGACCTTTGTCGTCTGTTATTTTATCACCTGAATGATTTTCATATCCATTCAATACTTTATGTATTAAATCTTCTGTCAAGTCATTCCTGCTTTTATAACAAATCTGAGATTATAACATGTCCTTTCAATGTTTCTTTACACATTTTTCATTCTATGTTATATGCGGTATTTTTATTCAATACATCTATGAGTGATTCATCTTTTTCTCTTTGCTTCCAGTTTCCGTACTCTCCGATCTTTGATCTTCTTTTCTTTCTACTGGACTTTTACGCTTGGCAAAGGTCTCTTTCTTCACAGGAACCTTCACTCATCATACCACTGACATATTGATAAAAATCTGAAACTATACTGTCCATGGGACTGACCTCCTGTTGAACTTGTATTTTTAATCTAATCAGGCATCTGTTACTTTTGCCTTCTTAGTTAAATATCTTTGGGAGATTTCTTTCTCTCTTTGATGGTTATATAATAACATTCGGCGTCTAATTTGTCAATATATTCCTTTGATTTTTTTATATTTTTTATTTATTATCTGCTTTGGTTGTAATTGTCTGAATTTTCAAACATTTCGATTAACAGATTTCTGCTCCAGCCGGCATTTCTTTTTCCGGTGTCATCAGTGCAAGGTTACCTTCTGCATCTTCTGCACAAAGCAGCATCCCCTCTGAAAGTACGCCTGCCAGCTTCGCAGGTTTCAGGTTTACAAGAACCATAACTTTCTTACCAACCATTTCTTCCGGTGTGTAATGTGCTTTGATTCCGGATACGATCTGTTTTACCTGGCTTCCAACTTTTACCTGAGAGCAGAGAAGCTTTTTGGATTTCTTTACAGCCTCACATGCAATGATCTCTCCAACCTGGAACTGCATTGCTCCGAACTGCTCAAATGTGATCTCATCTTTCGGCTCAATGTCGATAACAGCTTCTTCCTCTTTCTTTTCTTCTACCTTCGGATGAAGTTCTTCAACTTTCTTCATAACCTCTTCGAGATCCATTCGCTGGAACAGGATCTCCGGTTTCTCTGTTACATGTCCGTTACCAAGCTGCTCAAGGATCTTCTTACTTGTAGAAGGCATAAAGGATTCAAGAAGTCTTGCACCTTCAGAAATGCTCTGGATCAGATTCCAAAGTACTGTAGAAAGGCGATCCTTCTTGGATTCATCTTTTCCGAGTACCCAAGGAGTTGTCTCATCAATATATTTATTGCAGCGTTTGAACAGATTGAAGATTTCTGTAATCGCATCGGCAACACGGAGGTCTGCCATCTTAGCATCAACTGCTTTAGAAGCATTCTCTACAACTGCTTTCAGTTCTGCATCTACATCTTCTACAACACCCTTATCTTCTACTGTTCCGCCGAAGTATTTGTTTGTCATAGAAACAGTTCTGTTTACAAGGTTTCCAAGTGTATTTGCAAGATCAGAGTTCAAACGCTCTACCATCAGCTCCCAGGAAATAACACCGTCATTCTCGAATGGCATTTCATGCAGTACAAAGTAACGAACTGCATCTACGCCAAAGAAATCAACGAGTTCATCTGCATAGAGAACATTTCCTTTAGACTTACTCATCTTACCGTCTCCCTGAAGCAGCCACGGATGTCCAAACACCTGTTTCGGAAGTGGAAGATCAAGTGCCATAAGGAAGATTGGCCAGTAAATTGTATGGAAACGGATGATATCTTTTCCGATCAGATGAAGGTCTGCCGGCCACAGCTTGTTGAACTGCTCTGTACTGTTTCCGTCTGCATCATATCCGATTCCTGTGATATAGTTTGTAAGAGCATCAAGCCATACATATACAACGTGCTTTGGATCGAAATCTACCGGAATTCCCCACTTGAAGGATGTTCTGGATACACACAGATCCTGAAGTCCCGGAAGAAGGAAGTTGTTCATCATCTCGTTCTTACGGGCAACCGGCTGAATGAACTCCGGGTGTGTATTGATATGCTCGATCAGACGATCCGCATACTTGCTCATTTTGAAGAAATATGCCTCTTCCTTTGCCGGCTGAACCGGGCGTCCACAGTCAGGACATTTTCCATCTACAAGCTGAGACTCTGTGAAGAAAGACTCACACGGTGTACAGTACATTCCTTCATAATGTCCCTTGTAAATATCTCCCTTGTCGTAAAGTTTCTTGAAAATCTTCTTAACCTGTTTCTCATGATCTTCATCTGTTGTACGGATGAATTTGTCATAAGATGTATCCATCAGATCCCAGATTCTTTTGATTTCTGTTGATACATTATCTACGAATTCCTTTGGTGTGATTCCAGCCTCCTCGGCTTTGAGCTCGATCTTCTGTCCGTGCTCATCTGTTCCTGTCTGGAAGAATACATCATATCCCTGGCTTCTCTTGTAACGTGCGATTGCATCTGCAAGCACGACCTCGTATGTGTTTCCGATATGCGGTTTACCTGATGTATAGGCGATCGCTGTTGTTATATAATATTTTGGTTTTTCTGACATTTGTCTGCCTCCTTTTCCCACAATGTGGGATTCTTTTCTCAAATTCCAGTGACTACTATTACGACTTTCTGCTGGATCTTTCGCGAAAAAAGAATGTGCCAAGGCACATTCTTGCACTTGCGGTGGTCGCTTGCAACACCTACTTTGTACGCCGCAGCGCATATCCCTAGCGGAGCGTTTTTAATATATTAGGAAAGAACCTAATATATTAAAAAACGCCCTCCCAGAGACTTGCATCCCTGAGAAGACGAATCCTACTTTCGTGTTACCACTTCTCTTCGTTCCTTCCTCGCGGAAAGAAACCTCTATGAGTATCTGCATTTTCGTTAGTAAAAACTGCTTTGTTAATCAAAACCACTTTGAATACTACGGCATTTCTCACTGTTGATACTCTTCGCTATAAAGGGCGAATCCCTTCACAGACTAACCCGGATCTTTTTATTCAAGATTGCTGCTTAAACAACTCACTTGCTCACTCTGTTCAGGCTCATCTGCGCTGCTCAGAAGCCATCTTCATCTGTCTTCCATCCATCCCTCTCAGCATCCGGCCTGACAGCCTTCAGGACTTTTCTGTAGAATCTGTTACAGACTACTCTCTTCCTCATCGCGTTTCGCTTATCACTGCTTTTCATTCCTTAAAAAGGTTAGCATAACGCGAATAGAATGTCAAGATACACCGCTTGTTGTTTTCTCTTTCGATTCCTCTGTTGTCCCGCCAGCATTTCCTTTCGCTTTCACTCTTGGAAATGTAATATCTACCCGGAACAAATCTCCGTCCAGATACAAGTCAAATGTGCCGCCCTGCATTGTTGTAAGGCTCTTCGCTATAGAAAGTCCTAATCCACTTCCCTCCGTACTTCTGGAAATATCTCCGCGGATAAAACGTTCTGTCAGTTCGTCAGCCTGAATATTCAACTGATGCTCGGAAACATTTTTCAATGAAAATCTTACCTTTGTATCATCTGTTTTCAGAGTCGCGTAAACTCTGGTTCCAGGCATTGCGTACTTGGCTGCATTTCCGTAAATATTTTCCAGAACACGCCACATTCTTCTTCCATCGACATGCACAACAGCCGGTTCTGTCGGAAGATCTGTGACGATTGCCAGATTTCTCGCCTCGAATTTTTCTTCGAGTTCACCCTGCGTCTGCTGGATCATTTCTGACAGATCAAGATCCATATATTCCAGGGAAATATTCCCGCTGCTGACTTTCGATGCTTCTACTACATCTTCTGTCAATGTCTTCAGTCTCTGTGCTTTCTCTTCCAGAATATTCAGATAATCCTGAACTTTCGGATCCGCCGGATCTGTTTGTCTTAAGATGCCGACATAGTTCAAAATAGAAGTCAGTGGTGTCTTAATATCATGAGAAACATTTGTGATCAAATCTGTCTTAAGACGTTCGTTTTTCATTGCCTCGGCAACTGCTTTGTTAAGTCCGGTTCCGATCCCGTTGATCATCAATGCAAATTTCTTGTTCTCCCCATGCAGTCCGTCGATTGGAATCTGATAACTCATATTTCCGGCAGCGATCTCCTGAATTCCTTTTCTCAATCGATTCTTCTCCATCACATTTGCAACCATGTAATAGAATAGCACTGCATCAGCAATCAGCAGCAGAATCACCAGGAAGAAATCTCCACCCCAGAGCACGAAAAGCTGAAACAGGAAATAAAGAATCAAAAGTCCTGCTGTTTTCTTTGTAAGCTTCATGTCTCGTAATATTTTCCCGATAAATATACCGAAGCTTCGAAGCAGACTGTTCTCCCACAGACTCTTTGCCTTAATTCTTCTTACCAGACTAAGATAGCCGGCAAAAAAGCAGGTAAATGTAAATGTTCCATATGCAAACGCACCTACTGATTCTCCGAGACTTAAAGTCTGCATATATACATTCGGAACATAGGATGATGGAATAAATGTATCACTTTCCACAGCACCGTATGAACTACTCAACCCTGTAATTCCATCAAATAAGATATGAATTCCATCGATTCCTGCTACAAAAAAGAAATAACTTCCAATCACCCAGACAAAAATAACAACTGCAGCAGCAATCTCTGTCTTCCAGGAATCGAACTTTAACAAATGCAGTTCTTCATCCTGCGGTTTTCTTCCGGCACCCAATGTCAGCCACACTACTGTGATCAAAAAGAGTACGCTGCTGAAAATCATAAAATATAATGCCGCTTTCATATGCGGAATGTTATTTTGATATTCGATGCTATTCTGGTAAAACTGATCCTGGATCGGATAGTTTGTGTCCACTGCAACTGCAAAAACATCTTTCCACTTTGTTCCGCCGGAATAGTAACCATAAGAACGTGTATTGAGCCATTGATCCGAATAAGAAACGTTCATATTCGTCTTAAAATCTTTCAATTCAGGATAGATTACCATATATTTCACAGGGTTCTTTGACGCTGATTCTATCATGTCTTCTATGCTTTTCTTTACATCTGCATAATTTGCATATTCTGCTTTATTTGTAGTAACCTTCTTTGTCGATTCATCTGCATACAGATAGGTAAAATTGGTATTCCCTTCTTCCAGATAATTCCAACCGCCTTCATAATCCTGCCAGTCTTCATAGATTGTTTGCAATGCTGTGGCAATATTATCGTAAACCAATGTCAGTCTTCCATTTAACTGCGGATTATTATTTACAACCTGGAGTAGATTATCCGCTCCGACCGGTGCATATTTTTCAATCATTGACTGACCAAAGTTCCAGCAGTCTGTATAAAGCAGCTCACCGTTTTCATCTGTAATCTGAAATGTATAATAGCCGGAAGTCGTAAATTCGCCCGCCTGCAATCCTACCAGAAACTGATCTCTGTCCTGCTCGCCCATCTGAAACTGAAGTTTTCCTGCATTTACAAGAGAAAAGAAATCATTCATATAATAGTAATAATAATTTCCGTCCGGTTTCTGGCAGACGATCACGCCATTCTGTTTGTAAAGATTGTCGTTATCTGTTCCACTGTAAGTCTCGCCCCAGTTCACCAGTTCTTCCATGGTGTACGTGACACCTGACAAATTTGTTTCTGAAATCTTGCCCTTCTTTGACAGTTCCATTACATCCACCAGTTTTTTGGGATTGTAGGCGCCGTCACTTTCAAAAAGATTCTGCAGATAAAGCTTCTCCTGTACATCGTACATGTAACTTTCGACCATCTTGCTGAATTCTTCGGATTCTTCAAAAGACTGTGTATTCATCTTTTGAATCTGTGACAAACTCATTCCACCCGCCAGTGTCAGGAGAGAAAGCAAATTTGTCACAAGCAATGCTCCGCTAAGAATCGCCACAACAAGAACGATTGTCCTTGTCACGGTCTTCCTGTACCATTTCTTCATTGTTAACCCTTCCTTATATGCCTTCTTATGCATTTTTCTATGTTCTCTTATATGCTTTTTCTATCCATTTTTACATGTGCTTTTGTTACTGTTCGCACTATGCTTTTTCGATTTTATATCCGACACCCCAGACTACTTTCAGGTAACGTGGATCTTTCGGATTGATCTCTATTTTTTCTCTGATATGACGAATGTGAACTGCAACTGTGTTATCCGCACCAATTGCCTCTTCATTCCAGATGGATTCATAAATCTGATTGATTGAAAATACTTTTCCCTGATTCTTCATCAGAAGCAAAAGGATATTGTATTCAATTGGTGTCAGTTTCACAAATTCTCCGTCTACTGTTACCTGCTTGAGATCATCATTGATCTGAAGGCCACCTACCTTATAAATCGTCTCTTTTGGCTCCTGTGCTGTTCCGCCAAGCTCGTTAAATCGTCTCAGCTGTGATTTCACTCGTGCCACAAGTTCCAGCGGATTGAACGGCTTTGTTACATAATCATCCGCACCGATATTGAGTCCAAGAATCTTATCGGTATCTTCTGATTTCGCAGACAAGATAATGATTGGCAGACTGTTCTTCTCGCGGATCTTCAATGTTGCACGGATTCCGTCAAGTCTTGGCATCATGACATCGATAATCAGAAGATTCACTTCCTCTTTCTCCAAAATCTCCAGTGCTTCGATTCCGTCATATGCTTTTAAAATCTGATATCCCTCCTGAGAAAGATAAATTTCGATTGCTTCTACGATTTCTCTATCGTCATCACATACTAATATTTTATACATTTTACATACCCCTCGATAATTGCTGACACCGATAACAGCGCAGCAACATAATTATCACATGATCAAGTTCTAACTATAGTATACATGATACTTGATGGTTTTTAAGAGATAGATTGGAAAAATATTAGGAATTTCTTAAATCGACGATTTAACAATTTAAATACTTTCTATTTCTTGCACATCTTTTGCCAACGTTTTATAATAAGAAACCGTGAGCCACTTTAGAACACAAGTGTAGCTGCACAAAAATGATTGCATTTGGTGCTAGAATCTCTTAGTATAGCTGCAATCCATCAATAAAAAGGAGTATAAATTAAGAATGATTGAATTTTTGAAATCCTTCCTCTTTGGAATTGTGGAAGGAATCACAGAATGGCTGCCGATCAGCAGCACGGGACATCTGATTCTTTTGAATCAATTTGTGAAATTAGATGTTTCCGAAGAATTCTACAGCATGTTCGAAGTTGTGATCCAGCTAGGTGCGATTCTTGCCGTTGTCATCTTATTCTGGAACCAGATCTTCCCGTTTGGTGCACCGGAAGGAAGTCACACGGTCAGACGCCGTCAGGCAAAACATGCACATAGAAGAAAGAAATCCGGAAATGAAATTTTAAGTTATGTGAAGATGGATATCATTATCCTCTGGCTGAAAGTCCTTGTTGCATGTATCCCTGCAATTGTGATTGGAATGCCGTTCAATGATCTGTTTGAGAAATGGTTTTACAATTACCCTTGCGTTGCGATTGCTCTGATTGTCTTCGGTATCGCCTTTATCATTGTTGAGAATAATCACAAGGGCAAACCTGCGAAGATCAACAGTATGGATGAACTTACTTATAAGACTGCATTTTTGATCGGACTTTTCCAGCTGATCGCTGCAATCTTCCCTGGAACATCCAGATCCGGTGCAACAATTGTCGGTGCTTTGATCCTTGGAGTATCCAGAACCGTTGCTGCTGAATTCACTTTCGTACTTGCGATTCCGGTTATGTTCGGTGCAAGTCTTCTGAAGCTTGTGAAGTTTGGTCTGAACTTTACCGGAACAGAAGCAATAATTCTTCTGATTGGTATGGTAACAGCATTTGTTTCTTCTATTATCGTTATTCAATTCCTGATGGGATATATTAAGAAACATGATTTCAAGGCTTTTGGCTGGTATCGTATCGTACTTGGTGTTCTTGTGCTGGGCTATTTTGTAGGAAAAAATTTCCTTGGATAATTGAATATAGAAATGAATCAAATTCTGACCAGGCTGCTGTAAAATATTGTTATGGCAGCCTGATTTAGTTGCTGTTCATTCCGTTCACAGCACTTGGCCAAAATGCATTTTAAATCACCTACGGTGATGGCATTTTGACCTGTATGTCTCGGGATTTTGTCATATATATGACAAAACACCTCGCGGAATATTGACTTATGAACACTGATTTGACTTTTAAGAGCATACATGGGATAATAAAAAGAACTATAGAAAATAAAAAATGAAATAGAACGGTCTTCAGACCGGAGAGGATGGTAAATAATGAAAGCAAAACATATAATGCTCGTACTTGGCATGACAATGATACTTACCTTTACAGGATGTGGTTCTTCAAAACCGGTTGTTGAAGTGACACCGACTCCGGCAGCAACACCGACACCGACAGAAGTTCCGGTAACAGTAACACCGGTACCGACATCCACACCGGCTCCGAAAGTGATTGGAGTTAAAACTTCTCAGGCGAAATATATTTATATGACCAATAAGCTGGAGGATGATATCAGAGAAATCTATCTGATGACTTCAGGTGGGGATGACTGGGGCAAGAACCTGATTCCGGCAGAAGCTTCTGTAAAAGCATCTGAACAGGTACAGATGTTCTATACTCCGGATGACACAGCTGTTTCTTCAGATAGTACAGATGAATCAACAGATACAACAACTACAACTGTATATGATATGAAGATCGTTACTGCAAAAGGAGATGTTTACCAGATTTACAGCATTGATCTCAGTGATATGGAAAAAGCATCTCTTGCTTATGATGAAGAAAGCTCCACAGCATATCTTACATACACAAGTCTTGCAGACAAGTCTGAAAAAGATACAAAGGGCAACTCACAGCAGACAGCATCCTCTGATGAATCCGATGACAGTGATACAGAAACTTACAGTAGTGATGACAGCAGCGATGACAGTAGTTATGACAGTGGCTCTTCGGACAGTAGCAGCTATGACAACAGCAGTGATGACAGTAGTGATGACAGTAGTTCTTCGGATAACAGTGGTTATGATGATGGCAGCAGCTATGATGACAGTGACGACTATGATGACGGAAGCGATGATTATGTTGATGAGGGAAATGATTCAGATTCCTATGACAGTGGCAGTGATGACTGGAACTACTAAAATATTTTGAGGTTCTATAAAAAATTTCTATTGCAAATTGCAGCTGTTAAATTGATTTGAATTTTTATTACAGTTAAAATATTAGCATGAATATTGAACAACATTTGAGAGAAAAGAAGGGAGATATATTCATGAAGAAAAAAATATTAACTGTAATGCTGGCTGGCGTTATGGCAGCAGGAATGAGTGCAGGAAGTGTACAGGCTGCAACAACAGAGGATGCAAGTGGTGATCTGTATGTATTTATTGCAGCAAGCCTTGCAAATGCAATGGATGAGATCCAGAAAGATTTTAATGAAGAGTATTCGGATGTTAATATTCTTTTCAATGCAGACAGTTCAGGTACATTACAGACACAGATCGAAGAAGGTTCCAGATGTGATATCTTCTTTTCAGCAGCAACCAAACAGATGGATGCGCTGGTAGATGAGGAACTGGCCAAGAAAGACTCTGTGGTAGATCTCCTGGAGAACAAAGTTGTTCTGATCAAACCAAAGGATGGAGAAACAAAAGTTACAGGTTTCGAAAATATCACAGATGCGAAGAACATTGCGCTTGCGGGCGAGAATGTACCGGTTGGACAGTATTCCCGTGAAATCTTCAAAAACCTTGGCATCGAAGACGATGTTAACAAGATGGAGATCAATGAAGGCAAGAATGTAACAGATGTGCTTGCATCTGTCAGCGAGGGAAGTAACGAAATCGGTATCGTTTATGCAACAGATGCTACATCCGTTGCAGACAAAGTAGATGTTATCGCAGAAGCTCCGGAAGGTTCTCTGGAAACACCGGTTCTTTATCCGGTGGGACTTACTGTAGACGCAGAGGCATCTGACGAAGAAGCAGCTGCTGCAGATGCATTTCTTGAGTATCTGCAGACGGATGATGCCATGAAAGTATTTGAAGAGTATGGGTTTGCCGCATATAAAGCAGATGATAAGAAAGAAGAAACTGCAGAAGATGCAAAGGAAGACAAAACCGAAGAAACAGATACTGCAGAAGAAGCTAAATAATTATCGATTACATATAAAAGGGGCGGCATATATGTCAGCCCCTTTTTGTACATACAAAAGGAAAGAAAAGAATGGAATTTTTACAGGAAATAAACTGGAGTCCATTGTGGATTTCTTTAAAGACCGGAGCAGTGGCTACGATAATTGCCTTTTTTCTGGGAATTTTCTGTGCACGTAAGATTATGAAGATGAAGCCGGTATCGAGAGCAATATGGGATGGGATTCTGACTATGCCACTGGTGCTTCCGCCGACAGTTGCTGGTTTCTTTTTGCTGGTGATTTTCAGTCTCAGGAGACCTTTCGGAAAATTTCTCATGGAGAATTTTGATTTTAAAGTGGTACAGACATGGAAAGGCTGCGTGATCGCTGCTGCAGTGATTGCATTTCCACTGATGTACCGGAATGCAAGGGCTGCTTTTGAACAGGTGGATGTGAATTTAATCGCAGCAGGCAAGACACTTGGCATGAGTGACAGAAGAATCTTCTGGACAGTTGTCATGCCGACAGCAGGACCCGGAATCGCATCCGGTACAGTCCTTGCCTTTGCCAGAGCAATCGGAGAATACGGTGCTACATCCATGCTCGCAGGAAACATTCTTGGCAAGACCAGAACCGTTTCCGTTGCCATTGCTTCGGAGACTGCGGCAGGAAATTATGGCATGGCCGGTTTCTGGGTAGTTGTGATCTTGATCATTTCATTTGTGATCGTTGCGGCGATCAATATCGTTTCCGGTAAGGGAATGAAGATGGGCAGGTGGATGTAATGGCAGTCAGTGTGGATATTGAGAAGAAACTTCATGGCTTCACTCTGAAAGTAAAGCTGGAGAGCGATGGTTCTCCAATGGGGAT
>OLWB01002401.1_pt1 | contig 15149 bp, 9 predicted proteins | sample 1673331 | NCBI WGS metagenome assembly OLWB01 (sample SAMEA3178943, study PRJEB25190) | human gut metagenome | biome: human gut; feature: human-associated habitat; material: faeces | place: Austria | collected 2013
GGACTGCCGGAGTACGTTTCATGGTATGTCCACTGTTCCATATATCCTGCCCTTAAAAATTTCCACATCAGCGATATGAATGCTTCATCTTTTATGCGTTTTCTCAGAAGCTGTATTGTGATATGGTGGTCGAAGCTGTCAAAGCAAGCCTTAATATCTCCCTCGATTATCCACTTTGCGCCAGTAAACAGCGTTACAATTTCTTTTAATGCTGTGTGGCAGCTTCTTTTCGGTCTAAAACCATGTGAATTATCGGAGAATGTCGGCTCATAAATTGCTTCTAATATCATACGGACGACTTCCTGCAACAGTTTATCGTCCGTTGACGGAATCCCCAATGGGCGCTTTTTATTGCTATTTTTCTTCGCAATATAGACACGCCTTGCTGGGTTCGGCTGGTATGAATGGTCTCTTAATTTTGCAATGAGTTTTTCAATGCGCTCCATGCTCATACCGTCAAGAGTGAGTCCGTCTGCCCCTGCCGTCATGCTCCCCTGAGAGGTCGCAATATTCTGGTATGCGAGCAGATAGAACTCTGGATTGTACAGGTTACGGTATAATCTCTCGTACCTGTATTCTTTGTTTTTTGCTTTTTCACTTAAACTTTTCAATACATTTTCGGGACTTCTCATAATGCCTCACGCACCTTTCCTTGTTATTTGTATTGAAGAAAGACTGTCTCCCTTCGCCATGTGGACGGCTTTCCCGCCCTCGGACTACTACGGAGACTCTGTTGCCATAGTAAGTATTCAGAGTCGCTTTTTCTCATAGCACTCATAGCCGATATTTCGGCGTTTTACCGTAGGCAATCCCCGTTTAGAACTGTAATAACATAAGCCTGCTATGATTTCGGATGTGACGTTCGCCGTTTTCCATTATCCTATGGCTGATTTACTCTGGGTATCTTGTGGGTACGCATGGCCGACTCATATCCACCAGAGTACATGCGAGTATAACTTCCTTACGCATGGAGCAACATTTTGCCCAATCTCCGACTGTCATTCAGGCAGTTTAGCTTTCATCCTTATTCATAACTTTTCGTCACTACCACGCAAACACTTTGGAAGTTTCCATGTTTCGTGCCCTCCGACATGCTACACTCCCCGTCGGGTTTCCCCTTTCGGATAAGTCGGGTGACGATAGGGTGCGGATTATTCCGCTTTGATACCTTGCCCTATTACTTGCTCAAGGTAAGATTATTACAGCCCCTTACGGGCGCACCACCATTGAGTTACTGATAGGCGTTCCCGTTGCAAACACAATGCCACGCCCGCCTGTGATTTCGTCAAGGTATCGGCACTTCATAAACAGGTCGCTTGATTTTTGTGCTTCGGTCTGGGCAATGCCGCCCACATTCCGCATTTTTGTTGATAGGAAAAGATTTTTGTAATAATGGCTCTCATCAATAAAAAGCCTGTCCACACCCAATTCCTCAAATGTCACAACATCATCCTTCCTGCTTTGGTCATTTAATTTATTTAGCTTTGCCTGCAAGTTTTTCTTTGTCTTTTCCATTTGCTTAATGGTAAAATTCTCGCCTCGGTTCCGCTTTACTTCTTCAATCCCCATCACAATTTCCGCAATCTGCTGTTCCAAAATGGTTCTCTGCCTTTCGGCACTCATGGGGATCTTTTCAAACTGCGAATGACCGATAATCACAGCATCATACTCACCCGTTGCAATTCTGCCGCAGAACTTTTTTCGGTTTGCCGTTTCAAAATCCTTTTTTGTGGCAACCAAAACATTTGCGGAAGGATAAAGCTGCAAAAACTCTCCTGCCCATTGCTCCGTCAGATGATTCGGCACAACAAACATGGACTTTTGACACAACCCAAGGCGTTTGCTTTCCATCGCGGCGGCTGTCATTTCAAAGGTTTTGCCTGCCCCAACACAGTGTGCAAGCAGGGTATTTCCGCCGTACAAGATATGTGCAATGGCGTTCACCTGATGTTTCCGCAGGGTGATTTCGGGATTCATACCGTTAAAAACAATGTGACTGCCGTCATATTCCCGTGGTCGGTTGGAATTGAACAAAACATTGTAAGTATGGCAAATATCCTCACGCCGTTCATGGTCTTTCCATATCCACTGTGCAAAAGCGTCCTTGATTGCTTCCTGCTTGCTTTGTGCAATGGCAGTTTCCTGTTTATTTAAAACCGCTGTTCTTTTGCCGTCTGCATCTTCGTGATAATCAAAGATACGAACATCTTTCAGATTCAAGGTTTCTTCGATAATGCTATATGCGTTGATCCGTTTTGTGCCGAAGGTATTGGTTGCCTTGATGTTCCCTCGGTCTTGATTTTTCCCTTCAATCCGCCATTCACCCGTAATCTCGGAAAAATGAACCTTTATGTTATATTGCGCCCACCTTGGCGTAGACAGCGTTTCAAACACAAACTGTTTCGCATAGTCGGGTTTCAGCCAAGTTGCACCCAGTCTTACAGAAATTTCACTTGCCGTAAGGTCTTTGGGCTGTACCTGTTCCAATGCAGAAACATTGGTTTGAAAGACTTCGTTTTCCTGTGCTTTGATTCTTGCAAAGGCAAGCTTTTCCCGCACATTGCCCGAAAGGTATTCATCGGCAGTCAGATATTTTTCTGCAAATTTTCCTTCTGCATACTCTGGGTTCAGAAAAATAACATTCTGCAAATCCGAAAAGATTTCTTCTTCGCTCTTGCCTGTAAGATGTTCCATATATGCCATATCCACCTTTGCTTTTTCGCCTATGGAAACGGCAAGGGCTTCTGTTGCACTGTCGGTTTTCTCAACGGCTTTATGGCTTTGAATGGTTCGCTTGGTGAAAAAGTCTGCCTTACGTTTCAGCCTGCCTTCCTCGTCCAAAATTTCCAGAGAACAAAGCAAAAAGTACGAACTGTCCTCGGAGAAAGCCGTATTGTTTCCTCGGGAGTTAATCAGTCCGTACTTTTCGGTAAAAGCGTCATAAAGGGTATTCAGTTTTTTCTGCTGTTCCGAAATTGCCTCATCGGAAAAATCATTTACCTGCATATCAATGAGTTTTCTCACGCAGTCCCTCAGCTCAATCATGCCTTTGATACGGCTTTGTGCGGTTTTCGGTGCATCCGACTTGAACATTCGGCTGTTTTCTCTGTAATAAATTTCGCCGTCTACGAGAGTATAGCTGAAATTTCTGACATTCTCATCGGCAGGAAGAAAGGTATCTTCGTTATCCAAATCTTCTCTTTCATAATCGGTAATTCTGCCTGTAATATTTGAAACGGCATTAGTCAGAAGTTCCTCAAGGTTTTTGTCAGGAAAGGGCAGGCAAGCTGTTTCTGTGCCAAACTGCCCGCTTACATTTTCCATTGTGCCTAAAATCATCTGCGGATTGGAAACGAAATATTCATTCATGGATATGCCGTTTTCGTCCTTGCCTGTATGCACCCAAGGTGGTTCTATATCCATAATTCTGTCACGCTTTTGCAGGAATATGATGTCGGAAGTCACTTCCGTTCCTGCGTTTGCCTTAAACGCATTGTTCGGCAGACGAATAGCAGCCAAAAGCTCGGCTCTTTGCGCAATATATTTTCTTACGGCTGTGTTTTCCTTATCCATTGTGCCTTTAGACGTAATAAACGCAATCACACCGCCGGGACGCACCTTATCCAAAGCCTTGCCGAAAAAGTAATCGTGTATCAGAAAGTTATTTTTATCATACCGCTTATCACTTACTTTAAACTGTCCGAAAGGAACATTGCTGATTGCCACATCAAAAAAGCTGTCGGAAAAGTCGTAGTTTTCAAAACCCTGTATGCGGATGTCCGCTTTCTGATAAAGCTGCTTTGCAATTCTGCCGCTGATGCTGTCCAATTCTACGCCGTAAATGCGGCTGTTTTCCATGCTTTCGGGCAGAAGTCCCAAGAAATTGCCTGTGCCGCAGGAAGGCTCCAAGATATTCCCCGTTTCAAAGCCCATTTGAGAAAGCACCCGATAGATTGCTTTGATTACCATAGGTTGCGTGTAGAAGGCTGTCAGCGTGCTTTCCCTTGCGGAAGAAAATTCTTCTTCGGTCAGCAGGCTTTTCAATTCGCTGTAGTTTCTGTTTGTTTCGGAAAAGCAATCCGCAAGACCGCCCCAGCCAACATACTTTGCCAGAACAGCCTGCTCCTCGGCAGTTGCCAATCGGTTTTGGTTTTCCAATTCTTTCAGAAGGCGAATGGCGGCAATGTTGTTTTGATATTTCTCTGTTGGCGTACCTACGCCAAGCTCATTATCGATAATGTGATAGTTCAACTTCTCTACTGTTGGCTCAATATTTTTTTGCTCGGAAGGCAAATTTTCTTCTATTGGATCAGAAATAGGTTCAACTTCGTTTTCTGTTATAGATTCGGTTAAGTTTATTTCCGAAATGTTGTTTTCTGTGTCCGGTTTTTCTTCAATAGCTTTCGGTTCTTCTGCAATGATATTTTCCGCAACAATTTTTTCTTCGGCTCGATGTTTTCCGTTGAACAGCGTAAACTTACCAAGAGAATACTTTTGCAGATTTTCAAAGCTTTTCCGCATACTCTCATAATGCCTGTCTGCGGTATCTGTACCGTCCAAAACCATACGCATGGTCTGCAAAATCTCTTTCACTTTTTCCTTATCGGAAAGCTGATTGAAAATACTTCCCGTTGCGGTATAATAATCATCCTCCGCATGGAAGGGCATAGCAGAAGAATTTGCATTACTTTTGAAAAAGTGATAAATACCTCTGGCAATCTGCTCTTTCTCATACTGTGGAATCTGTTCTAACTGTTTCGGTGTCATGTACTTGTTAAAAGCAACCAGACTTTCCACAATTTTTGCAACATCCGTCCACTTCAAAAATCGGTGGTCATAGGCTATCCCGTCATAAGATTTTTCTATTTCAATGCCTTTAAAATCGTGATTTTCCGAAAAGCCCCGATACCCGATACCGCCTGTACCGTATTCATTTTTCAGGAAATCGGCTTTTTCCTGCAAGCTGTGTGGGTAGGAAAAATACGAGTATATCCGAAACTTTCCGCCGCTGATGCTTGAGCCGCCCGAAAGCACCTTCTCTACCTCATTCTCGGAAATAAACTTTTGGCATTGTCTTTGAAAATCCTGCTGTGCCGTAAATTCTCTTTTCGGCAGTGTCAGCAGCTCCAAGTCCCGCTCCAAGTCCCCCACACGATGATAATGAAACCGTAAAATATCTCGGTTTTCCGCATAGGCTTCAGCAAAAGTTTGAAACTCCTCATAGATTGCCTGTGCGGAAGATTTCTCGGCAAGCAGCTTCGGCAATTCCTGCTCCCAGACGGGATAGCCGCCGGAAATATTGCGGATTCCCCTAATGATAGGAAGATATCTCCGATTTTCCTCATTCTCTTGGTCAATATCTCCATAAAGATATAGCAATCTTTGTGAAACATCAGAAAATTCAAATGCTTTTGCCTTTTCCAATTCGGTTTGAGAAAGATATGTGCCTTCCTCCAAAAGCGTTTCAATCCTTTTATCAATCTCTACCCAAGAAAGACTTGTTCTCGAAAAACCGTTTCGCAATCGTTTTCCTCGTGAAATATCCAAGCCGTTCTCCGTAAACCAAACCGTATACTGCTGTTTCTCATGGATCATGCCAAAGCCCGATTCCGCTTGAAATACAGTTTTCAGAAAAGCAATCCTTTCCTCCGCTAAGATATCCCTACTGTATCTTGACGCAACCGCATAGGGTACAGTTTCTCTTTCGCCTGTATAAAGAACCTTATCTATAACCTCCTGCGGTATCTTCGCATAATATATGGGCTTTTCTTCATCCGCAATCGCATTTGTGATTTCTGTTTCCGAAGGCATAGAAAACAAATTCAACTGCTCCGCTTGGTTCGGCATTGTTTCCGCACCAAAGGCAAGGGAATGTCTGCCTTTTTCCATATAGCCTTCAAAAAACTCCGTAACCACACCCCATGAAAAAACGGACTCCGATGTTCTGGAAAGATAGTTTCCTTCCCACATCAAAAGTCCGTCGGGCTGTTTCCGATAGCCGATACGCTCCTTGTCAATCAGCAGCTCCACAAATGTATCGCTATAAGCATTTTTCATGTATTCGATTTTTTCCTGTGAGTCCTTGCTGTTTCTGAAAAATTGATTGATTTCCTGTCGGCTTTTCTTTCTGCCTTGGTCATCCAAAATAATCGCCCGAATCAGCGGCTCACTCAAAAACGGCGGTAATTCCGTTACTTGTAAATCAGCTCCCGAAGGACTGTTTCCTCCGCCGAGTGTTTCAGATTGTTCATTGCCGCTGTCCATTCCAGAGGATTCTTTTCTTTCATTTCCTCTGTGATTTTCTGTTCCTGTGCCATTTTCGTTATGAGCTGTTCTGCCATCTTCTTGGCGTTCTGTTCCGTTTCCGCCAAGTGCTGTGTCAGCCGGCAGGTTGTTTTCAGCGTTGTGTATTCCGCTCTCCTGTGTTCCTTCAGAAATGCTTTCCGAAGTTGTGCGTATTTGCCTAAGAATATTTCCTCCTGCTGTGGTATTGTCAGATTGGGAATCCGCACGCCTCTCTCCGTTCTGTATGTCACTTCCATATGCTATGCTCCTTTCTTTTGTTGTCTTTTCTTCCATTCTGCTTTCATCATAAGCCCTGTCGGGACTTTTTGCAAAAAATTGTCCTACCGTTTTAGCCACCACCCGCAGCTCTGTTTCCGCAATATCGCTTACGGCTGTACCAAGGCAGTTGATTTTCTTGACAGAGTCAAAACGCGCAATGCCCGCAAAGGCACTGTCTGGGATATATTCATCCGCCGAAACACCCATGCGGGCCAAAGCCATGTAAGAAACGCTGTTCTCCACAAGCTTTGGAAACCTGTCAACAATTTCCACATCGGCGGTTGTGTTGACAAGCTCCGCCAGATAGTCCGCAATGTTGTCCGCCATCAGATTTTTCCCTGCCGATAACACCGCCTGCGGAAAGGATTCCTTTTCGGCAAGTGTCCCGAAGCTGTTCTCAAGGCTTTCCGTAACAGAAGCTTCAAATCCCTGCTCCATCTGCCATACGGGAACAGGCTTGGCATAGCGGCTTTCATGCGTATCTGCCACATCAAAGTAATATTTCAGACCACTCCTGCCGTTTCTTTCCTCAAAAACCGCTATCCCCGTTGCACCCTTGTTTACCCACCTGCCGAAAAGTGTGTTCCACTTTTCCATCTCCAGAACAGCCGTTGCTTCGGGTTTTTGTGCATAGATCAGCACCTGCTCGTCAAAGGGGCATTTGTAATTGTTGCAGGCGGAACGAAGAAACGCTTTCCATGTCTGCGGCGTTTCTGTTACGGATAACAGCGTGGTGCGGTACAGCTCGGTAATGAGCTGATATTTGTTTGCCATTGGTGTTCACCTCCTAAAGTTTCTTGATATTCACATTCCGAAAAAATAAGATTTTTATAGAATCCAAAAACACAATTTAAGTTATTTTCTATAAAATTCTATTTATTTTTATAGAATTCTATCTATTTTCTATTTGTTTTAAAGAAATTCGATAAAATTTCATAGAATTCTATAGAATTTAATAAAATTCAGCTGATTTCCCCTTCTCTATATTTTTTATATATCTACTACCCGAAAGAAAAATTTCTTTTTCGGTAGGTAATTTATTTCTTCGGTAAGTAATAATACAATACCTATTTTTCAGCAAAACCGAATCTCTTGTCAAAAATAACTTTTCAATGACAGCAATTTACCGCTCCTTCTCCTGTGTCCGTTTTCGGTACCAGTTTTCCAAAAGCTTTGTGATCACCTGCTGCATCTGCATCGGCGTGTATTCCTTTGGAAAATATTTCTTGATGGTGTCCCCCTTCAAAACCAGCTTCGTATCCGTTTCCTTTTCTTCGGTCATAATGGCATCTATCACATCCTCCGTCAGCTTTCCCTCTTGGCTGTATTTCTTTAGCCTTTTTGCCTGCGACAAGGACGGACTGCACTCATTGACTTCCATGTTGTCATGTAAGAGTTCCTGTTCCCTTTCGGAAAGATAAGAAATTTCAACAGCCGCATTGAACGCAATATTTTTGTTATCCACCATTTCCAGAATATCGGGAATGAGGTGTGTCAGACGGATATACCTTGTAACTTCCATTCGATTTATGCCTGCTTCATTTGCTACAATATCTCTTGCCTGTAACTTCGGCACAATTTGTGCTGAAGTTAAATCACTTCTTTTTCCTTGATGTTTTAATGCCTCTAACTTCATCCTATAAGCAAAAGCCTTTTCCGAAGGCAATATATTTTCCCTCTGCAAATTACTGTCCACCATAACCAAAACAGCGGCATCCTCGTCCATTTCCCTAACGATTGCAGGAATTTTCTCCTGTCCTGCCAAAACAGCGGCGTGGTGTCGGCGGTGTCCCGAAACAATTTCATAATTCCCGCTTTCCACAGGTCTTACGATAATCGGCACAAGCACACCATATTCCTTTATGCTTTCCACCATATCCATCATTTTTTCATCATCCACCACCTTAAACGGATGATTCGGAAACGGCTGCATTTTTTCGGGAGACAGCATTTGAATACGCTCCTGCGTATCTGCCAGTCTTTCCTCGTCATTTTTAAACAAATCGTCATAACTGGTGAGCTGTATCTTTCTGGCACTGCTTTTCATTCTCCAAAACCTCCTTTGTAAACTGTTCATAGGCCTTTGCTGTTTTCCCTTTGCCGTCAAACGCATAAATGCTCTTGCCTTCCGCACTGGTTTCTGCCGCCTTAATTCCTCTTGGTATCTCCGTTTCATAAACCTTGATTTTATTGCCGTAGCTTTCTCTCAAAAGCCTTCCGATGTCCTTTGAAAAATTGCTCCTGCCCTCCACCATTGTCAGCAGAATACCGCCGATTTGCAGCTTCGGATTTAGCTGACGTTTTACCTTGTTTACCGTTTTTAAAAGCTGCTCCAATCCCTTTACGGGAAGGAAATGTGCCTGCACAGGAATAATCACCTTATCTGCCGCCGTCAATGCGTTCAGCGTAATCATCCCCAAGGAAGGCGAACAGTCAATCAAAATGTAGTCATACTGCCGCTTGATTTCATTCAGATATGTCCGTAGCACCGTTTCTCTGCTCATCGTGTTCACCAGAACAACCTCCATCCCCGAAAGCTCAATATTGGACGGTATCAAGTCCACCCCTTCCTCGTGGTGCAGTATTCCTTCCTCTACATTTAATGGTTCATCACAGATTACCTTCTCCAATAGGTTTGAAAGGGTATGTTCCAACTTGTCCGGCTGCTGCCAACCGAGCATTTCCGTCAAATTCCCTTGGCTATCGGCATCCACAAGCAAAACCTTCTTTCCCTGCCTTGCAAGCCCTATCCCAAGGTTGACTGCCGTTGTGCTTTTGCCCACACCGCCTTTTTGATTTACCAACGCTATCGTCTGCATTACAAAACCTCCTTAAAATAAACATAAAAAAAGAAACAGAATCATTTCTGTCCCTTTTCAAAGCAAATATTTATTTTTCCAGTAACCGTCTTGCTCTTTCTCTCACCTGCTTTTCGATTAGAGTCAAGTGTTTCGAAGGAAGATTATATCTGGAATGGCGTTTGAATCTAAAATTCAAAAGCTTTCTTAGTCCCTCTTTATGTTCCGGCGTAAGCACCGCCTTTGCCGTTCCTATAAAATCATCATATACACAGGGTAGCAATGTCTCTGCATAAGCTAACAATGTTTCTTCTGATACAAAATCATCTTCGCCTGCATAATTGAACAATGCATTTCCATGGTCGAATAACGGTGCCGGAGCAATGATTCTATTCGTTTTGCTGTCTATAAAAAATCCAAAATTGCCGAAATGCCTGTCTGTATTACAAATAACCGCATCCAATACAAACATATCGTACAAAGCCTTTTCATACTCACTGCCTAACGATTTATAATACTCTATTACAGCTTCCATACCACCGGAGGTTACTAATCTTCCTACCGGCAGAAAAGATTTTTCTTTGCTTGTAAACAATGCACAGGTCGAGCATAACTCGCCTTCCCATTTTGACAGATTATACTCGATTGCATTGATCCCTAGAGCCTTTGCAATCTGGGCTGCATAATACTCAGAATAAGGCTCTCGCCCTGTATTTGAGGCTCCTTTGGTTCCACCTTTGTATAATCGAATAACATTCCCGCTTCTGCGCCAACACTTTGGCAACATCCCATTTGTTGTAAATTCAGGACAGGATGCCAATGAACTTCTGATGCTGCTGCCATATCCTGTAAAAGCAATCAATGCCAACACTCTGCTAAAGCGATTATCATAAAGATTATACTTATCAAATGTACCTTCAAAACCTTCTTCTACAACCCAATACCGGCAAGTCCAAAGATATTCTTAAATATATTTGTTTAAATTTTGTATTTTTTTTGCCGTTATTTTATTTCTGTTGCATATATTATTTTGACTTCCCGATTTCCTGTTGCCATAGATATTATGCAACTGATAATTTTTCAATTACTTCCTTAATATGTTTACTTGCCTTACTTTTATCAACACGATTACTCAAAATAGCTTTTTTTAATTTTTCTTTTATTTCCACTTCAGTAAATCTTACAATGTACTTTTCCTCATTCTGATCTTCATTTAAAAAAATATCTTTGTATACTCGTGCACAATCAATAAGTTTCCTCAAAGAAATATCCATAATATCATAATGGTTATCTTGCAGATCAGTAATAGGAATTTCTATTCCTGCATATGTTTGCGTATATTCTAATCTCGCCTCATCTAATAATTTTGTATCAATTATAATAAAATCCATTTTTGTAATTTTACTTGATGAAACAGCAATTGCCAAGACTGCATTATCCAACTCTTCAATACTGTCTATTATCCATGTTGACAATGTTCCATTTGTTGTTCTAAATTCATTTGTAGGTACATCTGCAAAAATATCCTCTACATTATCATTTTGCAATAAACCATCTAAATAATCTCGTTTATTTAACTTACGTACCAAAAAAGACATTTTATTCTATTCCATCCCTCTCAATGTACATTATCACTTTATCCACATATTTCTGTAACCATTTCGGTTGGCATTCTATACTTTTCAACACTTCAAGGCCTTTTTTTGAATTCCACTGTTCAAAGCACTGTATTGCCCTATCTCTAATTAATAATTCTTTATTTGTCAATAACCCCATTGCCATTGCCTGACCTTTCGGTTCTACAATTTCATATGGAACAGCTGAAATCATAGCCAAGATTCCCTCTAAGAAATGAACGTTTGACAAATTTTTCAAATATATCTGCATAAGTGCCTCCATAACATAATCCATCTGTCCACGCTCATATGCTTGTTTCATAAAAATTTCAGACTGCGATATTTCACCATCTACATACTCATCATGTCCAATAATAATACTTATCTCATTATACATTTGTTTCACCTTACTATTACGAAACTCACGCATTTTTTCTTCAAAATCTTTTTCATTACAATATATTAGAGAACCTTCTGAAGTATTCTTTGAGATAATTTTATTTGTTGTCTCATTTTTAATATAAGTCTCGGAATCATTAACAAATATTTTCTCATTTTGTACAAAAGTATCTATCAACATCCTTCAACTTCCTTTGTAATATCCGCAATAAATTTAGCCGCTTCATTATCAAACCTTATCAGATGATTATATTGAAATCTCTGTGACATATTTTGCTGTAATGTATTCACATCTATAGACAAAACTATTCCATGATTATCTGTACCTTGTATTTGGCTTTGCTGCGCGTCCATTCGCATCATTTCTGTTATCCTATTACATTCTTCTTCCTTATCTTCTGAGATTTTACATTTTCCTCTCGAATTGAATCTAACACTCCATTCTACAAAAGATTCTTGATTATATGCAGATAATGGTTTTGTAAATCTATTGCAAAATTGACTCAGATCATCCTCAGTCATATTTTCCAACGCAAGTCTACAATTTAAGGCAAGCCTATTTCCTATAATTCCGTTAAACACAGAAAATACTTTCTCGATTAATTCTTTCACAATTATTAACAATTCATCTATACTTTTACATACGTTTGTCCCCTGTTGATAATTATAATTAAAGTCTATTCTAGCCGGCAAAAATACAATTGACCACGTTTTATCAGGTGACACAAGCTGTAATCTACTATCAACAAACATTTTTCCTGTTTTTAAATCAACTGATGGTATGTCTGCTGATCCTGGAACGAACCCCTTGTCTTTTAATGCTGTCAATAATTTAATTACTATTTCTGTTTCAAGCTTGATGTCAATAAATGAGCCAAAAAAACTTGTTTGCATATTCAAAACTTTATCCATTTTTATCCTCCATGAATTTCAAGAATACGTTAATTTCATTCTATACACTTTCAATCTACATAAAGCCATTTCTTCTTTTCAATTTTACAACAAACCAACGTTAATTGAGTGCTTCAAGTAAATATACCCAAAAGCAAAATTTCTTTTATGCTTTATCTTTTATGCTTTATATTGTAATATTACTATCACTACTTATCAAGCATTAATTTCTTCTAATAGCACCGTATTCAGCTATCATAATTCACCATTTCCTACCTCGGCCCCATAAATCTATCCCCATTCAAATGTATCATATGTTCCGGCATTTCAGCAATCCAGACTTCTGTTTCCCATGCAAGTTCTTCCGCAAATTTCTTATATGTCTTGAAATCTAAAAATGCCGTTACAAATATTTTTCCTGCCATAACATCTTTTGTCATTTCTGTAATTTCCAATATTCGTTTCGGATCCATCGGGCCGACCGATGTTACAGATTCCACAAAATAAATCCAATTCTTATCTGCACAATACAATACAACATCAGGCATCTTATCATGTAACGTAATTTCAAATCCCAGTTCTTTTAATTTTTCTACATTCTTTACCAGATCTTTTTCTACTGTATCGCCAACGTACAAGCACTCAGAATTTGGTGCAAATCTTGGTGCAAATTCCTCAATAATGGCTTTTTGCAGCTCATTATGCTTACCCGTAGAAAATTTAAAACTTTCACCATTTATATTTACCGGCATCATTGTCATCTTCTTTTTAGAAGCGTACAAATCAATTAACTTTTCATGGTAACAAAGAAACCGCTTTATAGATTCTTTAAACATTGGTGTTTCCATCGTTCTCAGTATTTTTATTGTTTCTTCCGTCAATCTGTAGCGATAGTTTGGACTATTAGTTGCTTTTCCATTATCCTCTATCAAAGCTGCAGTACGAAATCTATGCAACGCCTGTTTTCTAAATGTTTCTCTACTATTTTCCGCATAACTCATGCCATAAAATGTATTAACGAACTGGATAATATCATGAATACGAATCCATTCATTTGTTGCTTCACTCCATGACATATCTGGTTTTACTCCCGCCATTGCCAGTATCACGTAGCAACATATATCCGCTTGCTGTGCCTTAGGCATACCTATTGTTTGCAGAAATTCCCTTGTTTCTTCTATCTTCTTATCCACAGTACCCCTCCAATATCAAATTGCAATTTGCCTCTGAATAGTCCCTACTTTTAAGCACTTTTCTTCCCATTTCCTGAATATCTTCTAAATCCGGCACAGGCATTGCATTGATCTCTGTTGAATTAACCTGCGTAGATCCGTTCAAAATACGATAATATTCATCGTAAAGCGTTGAATTAAACAATACATACAGCCCATACACCAAACATTCCGACATCTCTGTTAATACACCATCCACAAAATTAATTTTGTTCTGCGTACTTATCTTTTTATATTGCGGAAATCTTTTTGCCAGATATACTCCACACTGTAATCTTCGAGGTTCTTCCTTTGCTGTAAATCGTTTCACAAACAAATAATTCTTGTTATCCTGCATCAATCCCTTTTGTTCTGTCACCACATATTCATGTTCTTTCTGTATTGGGAACTCTACCTTTCCCTGTTTTATATGCTGCGAATAAAATAAAGGAATCGCTCCTTCTTCTTCCTCGTCCCGCAAAATTTCACGATTACGAAAATCCACCGTTAACCCTGTTTTCATTTTTACTCCAATTGCAGGCAGCGTTTTATCAAATTTATGAAGTTTTCTCAAAACCTCTACTTCGTCTTCATCTGTCACAAGATAAACATAATAATCCTCACCAGCTACAACCAAATCATACGGAACTGTCAATGAAGTAATTTCGCCAAAGTCACTATTCGATTGCGAAGATGTAATGGTAACGGTTTCTGGCGTTCTAACCGTTTTTCTCACCTTAATAATAATCGTTTCCTGCAATACACTCTCTTTGTCAAATACCTTACTACGGCTGACAAAAAGATGAATATGTTCCAGTTTACCTACTGTCAGGAAATACTCTCTGAAGCGTTTAAAATATGCTCCGGATGTCCATGATCGAGGAATAATATATACCATTTCCCCATCCTCACATAAATTAAACAGTCCCATAGAAGCAAAAATAAAATACAAATTCGGTGCCCCGTAGCATACCTCTGGCATCGCTGTTGCTTCTGGAGCATCTTTAGGGATTTTCATATATGGCGGATTGCCAATTACAAAATCATATTTCCTAGGGTTATCATTTCCACCTATCATATGATTAAAATCAAGATACTGACTAAGGATATAATTGTCTTCGATTATATTAATGACTATCTTTTTTCCAGATTTTTCCTTGCAGTATTCCAAATTTCGCTTTAACAATGGTAATACGTTATTATCATTCTCATAACAGGTAAGCTCAATTTTCTGAATGGAATCTATCGTTTCCAATCTTTCAATGAAGGCACATGATAATATGCCCGAACCTGCTCCTGCATCGAGTACGCTTACCTTACTCTTCTTTTCATCAATATTATATAAACTAGCCATAAAACGGGCAGTCTCCATACTTGTAAAAAACTGTCCATATTTTTTACGCTCTTTTTTTGGCATACTTTCTATATATTCGTTTGTAAGCTCTATAATTTTTTCTAGCATATTCCACCTACCTACAAGCCTTTTATTTCTTGCTATTATACTATAACTCAGCCCTATTTTCAATGTTCTTTTGCAAACGTATGTTCTTTTTCTATTTTGCATATTTTATAAAAGGGCAGCCCGAAAACTGCCCTCAATCCTACTATCTATAAACAATTTCTTTTAACACAATCTCCTCCGCACAAGCCCGTATATTATTCATTCTCCC
>OLWB01002405.1_pt1 | contig 15125 bp, 8 predicted proteins | sample 1673331 | NCBI WGS metagenome assembly OLWB01 (sample SAMEA3178943, study PRJEB25190) | human gut metagenome | biome: human gut; feature: human-associated habitat; material: faeces | place: Austria | collected 2013
ATGTCGGCAAGCGACTTGAGCGGACGATTGCCCGGGCCCACGACGGGACGACCGCGTCGGCCATTGTCGAAGAGGGCGTCCACGGCCTCCTGGAGCATGCGCTTCTCGTTGTTCACGATGATGTCGGGAGCCGAGAGGTCGAGCAGCTTCTTGAGGCGATTGTTGCGGTTGATGACGCGACGGTACAGGTCGTTGAGGTCGCTCGTGGCAAAGCGGCCACCGTCGAGCTGCACCATGGGGCGCAGGTCGGGCGGAATGACCGGAATGACGTCGAGGATCATGTCCGTCGGATTGTTGTTGCTGCGGATGAAGGCCTCGATGACCTTGAGGCGCTTCACGGCCTTGGCGCGCTTCTGGCCCTTGCCCGTGGCGATGATCTCGCGCAGCTCCTCAGCCGCGGCCTCGAGGTCGACGTCGCCGAGCAGGTCGCGTACGGCCTCGGCGCCCATGCCGCCGCGGAAGTAATCGCGATAGTTGAGACGCAGCTCACGATAGAGCGTCTCGTCCGAGATGAGCATCTTGGGCTCGATGCGCATGAGGGTCTCGTACGCCTCGGTGCGCAGGTCCTTGCGCTCCTCGAACTCCTCGCGCAGGTCGGCGATCTCCTCCTCGACCTCTTCCGGGGTCATGAGGTCTTCTTCGTCGTACTCGCGCTCGCCGTTCTCGTCGAAGTACTCGGTCGACTGATGGCGCGTCATCTGAATCAGGCGATCACGCTCGGAATCGAGCTCCTCGAGGCTTGCCGCGAGCTCTTCCTCAAGCTCGGACGCGTCCTCGGCCAGGGCCTCCTTGTCAACCCAGGTAATGATGTTGCTCGCGAAGTAGAGGACCTTCTCGAGATCCTTGGGCGAGATGTCGAGCAGGTAGCCGAGACGGCTCGGGCTGCCCTTGAAGTACCAGATGTGGCTCACGGGAGCGGCCAGCTCGATATGACCCATGCGCTCGCGACGCACGCGGGCACGAGTCACCTCGACGCCGCAGCGCTCGCAGACGATGCCCTTGAAGCGAATGCGCTTGTACTTGCCGCAGGCGCACTCCCAGTCCTTGGTCGGGCCGAAGATCTTCTCGCAGAACAGGCCGTCCTTTTCGGGCTTGAGGGTACGGTAGTTGATGGTCTCGGGCTTCTTGACCTCACCGTGCGACCAGGAGCGGATCTTCTCGGCGCTTGCCAGGCCAATGTGGAACTCATCAAAGTTATTGACGTCAAATACGGTCATGGCCTACTCCTCTCCCTCAGTGTCGTCGTCCATATCGGGCTGCTCGTCCACGTTCACGTCGATCGCGATGCCGGGATCGGCAGACGCATCTCCGAGAAGCTCCTCGGCCTCGTCGATGTACGCGTCCTGATCCTCTTCGATCGCAGACTCGGCGGCCTGGTCCTCGAGAGCCTCCTCGATCTCGTCGTGGTAGGGATTGTCCTCAGTGATGATGCCGCCGATCAGACCCTCGCTGGGGTCGACGGGCGCATCGTCATCGTCGCCGACGGCAGCACCGATCATGACCTCGTCGCCATTATCGGAGACCGACGAGCCGATAATCTCGTCGCCGCCTTCGGGAATGCCCAGCAGGTCATCTGCGCCGGCGTTCATCTGCGCGATGCCGTCCGTGAGCATGTCGAGCGCGTCGAGGTCCAGGTCGATGCCGGAATCCCCGGCCTCGGCGACCTCGCTGCTCGCGTCGAGAATCTCGGTAGTCTCGGTGAGAACGTCGGTCTCGTCCTTTCCGTCATGGCCGATGAGCTCGACGTCGAGCGCGAGCGACTTCATCTCCTTGACGAGGACCTTGAACGACTCGGGAAGCTCGGGGGCCGGGATGTTCTCGCCCTTGACGATGGACTCGTACGCCTTGACGCGACCGGCCGTGTCGTCGGACTTGACCGTGAGGATCTCCTGCAGGACGTTGCCGGCGCCGTACGCGTACAGCGCCCAGACCTCCATCTCGCCGAAACGCTGGCCGCCGAACTGGGCCTTACCACCGAGCGGCTGCTGGGTGATGAGGCTGTAGGGGCCGGTCGAGCGGGCGTGAATCTTGTCGTCGACCATATGCGAAAGCTTGAGCATGTAGGTCTGGCCCACGGTAATCGGCTCGCGGAACTTCTCGCCCGTGCGGCCATCGTAGAGGTCGGCCTTGCCCGTGGCGGAAAGCTGGGCGACGAACGGCTCGTAGAACTTGTCGCCGTAGCGCTTCTTCGCCTTGTTCACGCGGTTGCGGTTGCCCTTGATGATGGCGTCCGAGATCTCCTCCTCGGTCGCGCCGTCGAAAATCGGCGTGGACACGAAGAAGGGACCATCGACCGGCTCGTCGCTCTTGGGATCGTCGTTCCAGCCATTGAGCGCGGCCCAACCCAGGTGGTTCTCGAGCAGCTGGCCGACGTTCATACGGGAGGGTACGCCCAGGGGATTGAGGATGACGTCGACAGGCGTGCCATCGGCCATGTAGGGCATGTCCTCGACCGGGAGCACCAGCGAGATGACGCCTTTGTTGCCGTGGCGACCGGAGAGCTTGTCGCCCTGCTGCACCTTGCGCTTCTGCGCGACGTACACGCGCACGAGCTCGTTGATTCCCGGGGGAAGCTCGTCACCGGCGGCGCGCGAGAACTGCGAGATGCCGATAACGCGACCCGAGGCACCGTGCGGCATCTTCAGGGACGTGTCGCGAACCTCGCGGGCCTTCTCGCCGAAGATGGCGCGTAGCAGGCGCTCCTCGGCGGTGAGCTCGGTCTCGCCCTTGGGCGTGACCTTGCCGACGAGCACGTCGCCCGGATGCACCTCGGCACCGATGCGGATGACGCCGTCGGCGTCCAGGTTGCCGAGCATGTCCTCGGAGAGGTTGGGGATTTCGCGGGTAATCTCCTCGGGACCGAGCTTGGTGTCACGTGCGTCGATCTCGTGTTCGGAGATGTGGATGGACGTGAGGAGGTCCTCGGCGACGACGCGTTCGGAGATGATGATGGCGTCCTCGTAGTTATAGCCTTCCCACGGCATGTAGGCGATCATGAGGTTCTGGCCCAAGGCGAGCTCGGCGTGGTCGGTGGAGGGGCCATCGGCCAGGGCGTCGCCCATGTGGACCTCGTCGCCGTACTTCACGAGCGGCTTGTAGTTAATGCAACCGCTCTGGTTGGAGCGCTGGAACTTGGGCAGCGTGTAGGTGTCGACATTTCCGTTCTCGTCGGTGACCTCGACACGCGCACCATCGACGTAGCTGACGGTGCCGGCATGCTTGGCCAGGGGCAGCTCGCCGGAATCGGACGCGATACGATGCTCCATGCCGGTACCCACGAGCGGAGCCTGCGGGCGAAGCAGCGGCACGGCCTGACGCTGCATGTTCGAGCCCATGAGGGCGCGGTTGGCGTCGTCATGCTCGAGGAAGGGAATGAGCGCGGTGGCGACCGAGTTCATCTGGCGCGGAGACACGTCCATGTACTGCACGTCCTCGACGGGCACTTCCTCGGGATCGCCAAAGACGCCATCGGCGTTCTTGGTGCGGCAGACGACGCGCTTGGCGGCAACGAACTTGCCGGTCTTCTCGTCAACGGAACCGAACACGCGCGTCTTGGGATCGAAGGGCTCGTTTGCCTGGGCGATGGAGTAGTTCTCCTCCTCGTCCGCGGTCAGATAGTCGACATCATCGGTGATCTTTCCATCGACGACGCGGCGATACGGCGTCTCGATGAAGCCGAAGTCATTGACACGGGCGTAGGTCGCCAGCGAGCCGATGAGGCCGATGTTCGGGCCTTCAGGCGTCTCGATGGGGCACATGCGGCCGTAGTGCGAGGTGTGAACGTCGCGAACCTCGAAGCCGGCGCGCTCGCGGGACAGACCACCCGGACCGAGTGCGGACAGACGACGCTTGTGCGTGATGCCAGCTGCCGGGTTGGTCTGGTCGAAGAACTGCGAGAGCTGCGAGGAGCCGAAGAACTCCTTGATGGCGGCGACGATGGGACGAATGTTGATGAGCGACTGCGGTGATATGTCCTCGGGATCGAAGGTGGACATGCGCTCGCGCACGACACGCTCCATGCGGCTGATGCCGATGCGGAATTGGTTCTTGATGAGCTCGCCGACTGTGCGGATGCGGCGGTTGCCAAAGTGGTCGATGTCATCGACCTGATAACCGGGCTTGCCTTCGGCGAGGTTGATGATGTAGCGCATGGCGGTGACGATATCCTCGACCGTGAGCGTGGAGGAGTCGCTCTCGATGCCGAGTTTCTTGTCGATCTTGTAGCGGCCGACCTTGGCGAGGTCATAGCGTTGGGGATTGAAGAACAGGCCCTCGAGCAGGCTGCGCGCGGAATCGACCGTGGGCGGCTCGCCCGGACGCAGGCGACGGTACAGCTCGATGAGGGCTTCCTCACGCGAGGAAGACGGATCCTTCTCGAGCGTGCGCTCGATCATCTCGCTATCGCCGAGCAGGTCGATGATCTCGTCGCGGGTCTCGGCAATGCCGAGCGCGCGAAGAAGAAGCGTCGCAGGCTGCTTGCGCTTGCGGTCGATGCGGATGGAAAGCACGTCGCGCTTGTCGGTCTCGAACTCGAGCCATGCGCCGCGCGTGGGGATGACCTTCGCATTATATATGGTGCGATCGCTCGTCTTATCGCGCTCGGCGGAGAAGTACACGCCCGGCGAGCGAACGAGCTGGGAGACGACGACGCGCTCGGTGCCGTTGATGATGAAGGTGCCGCGGTTCGTCATGAGCGGGAAATCGCCCATGAAGACGTTGGACTCCTGCATCTCGCCGGTCTCCTTGTTGATGAAGCGAATGTCGACGAAGAGCGGAGCCTGATACGAGATGTCGCGCTTCTTGCACTCCTCGACGGAATGCTTGGGGTCGCCAAACTCGTGGGCGCCGAACTCGACGCAAAGGGTCTTCGCGCTGTTCTCGATGGGAGACATGCTCGCGAAGGTTTCGTCGAGGCCCTCGGTCATCAGATTGTTGAACGAATCGACCTGAATGGAAATCAGGTTGGGGATGTCCATGACCTCGGGGAGCTTCGCGAAGCTAAGGCGATCGCGATACACGTTGGCCTGGGACGTTACGGTAGTCGGCACTATATCCTCCTTATAGTTGTCCGATGAAGCTATGAAACGGGTGATACACGAGCGAGAGGATATGCGCGCGCGTATAAGGGGTCAAGAAGTTTTTGGATGAGCGGTTGTTTCACTGCAAATGTAATCGCAAACGTGCGCAATTTATCGGCTAATGGTATGTTTTAGGTGATTTATTATCTGAAACTGAGTTTATTTTGATGTCAGACAGGCTCGATGCGCACTTCGTCTTTCTTGGCAAGGGCAAATGAGGGATTAATTCTTCTTGTCCTGTTTCAGGCGCTCCTCGATCGCGGCGTTGATAGCCTTGATCGTCTTGATGCGCGCATACTTCTTGTCATCGGACTCGATGATGTTCCACGGAGCGAAGTACGTCGAGGTCATGCGCAGCATGTCGTTGATAGCCACACAATACTGCGGGTACTTCTCGCGATTGCGCCAGTCCTCGTCCGTGAGCTTCCACGCCTTGTCCGGATCGTTCTTGCGTGCCTCGAAGCGCGCGAGCTGCTCGTCTTGGCTCACGTCGACCCAGAACTTCATGAGCAGCGTGCCCGTACGGAACATTTCCCATTCGAAATCGTTGATCTCCTCGAAGGCGCGGCGCCAATCGGAATCGGTGCAGAAGCCCTCTACGCGCTCGACCATGACACGGCCGTACCAGGAGCGGTCGTAAATCGCGGTATGCCCGCTCTTGGGCAGGCTGACCCAGTAACGCCACAGGAAGGGATGCTCCTTCTCGGGCTTGGTGGGTGCGCCCGAGGGAATGACGCGGTAATCGCGGGCGTCGAGCGCCGCGGCTATACGTTTGATGGCACCACCCTTGCCGGCTGCGTCCCAGCCCTCGAAGACGAGCATCATCGGGATCTGCCTGCGGTACATCTCGAATTGCAGGGTGTTGAGCCGCTCCTGCTCCTTTTTGAGCTCGCTGCGATACTCCTCGGGATCTATCGTGAGGTCGTGGCGAATCTCCTCGACCGCCTGGACCTCCACGAGATCGTGACGCGTGCGCGGCAGAGGGAAGTCATCGGGGATGATGACGGGGTTCTCCTTGATCTTGACGTGACGAGCCAGCCCCTCCTCGATTTCGGCGACGAGCGTCTCGAGAAACTCGATGCGACGCACGCGGCGGTTTTCGGCAGCGATGATGTGCCAGGGGGCATCGGCGCTATCGGTGAGCTCGAGAAGCTTGTCGATGATGGGCAGCGTCTTGTCGTAGTTCTTGTTCTGGTAGAGGTCCTCTTCGTTGACGCGCCACGCGGTCGTCTTGTCCGCTTCAAGGGCCTCGAGACGTTTTGCCTGTTCCTTTTTGCTGATGTGGAAGAACAGCTTGATGATGAGATAGCCATCGGCGACGAGCTGACCCTCGAAGATCTGAGCGGACTCGGCGAAGAGACCCGCCTCGCCGTTACGCGACTTCACGATGTAATCAACGTGATCGCGAATCTTGGGCTGCGGCAGATGCGCGGCCCCCTTGCCGCTATGAATCATGCCGGAGAGGTTTTTGATGATCTCGGAATACCAGCTCTTGTCGAAGAATGTCATGGTGCCGTACTGACCGACGCGCTCCCAGAAGCGCTTCATGAGCGGGTAGCGGCACTCTTCTTCCGTGGGGTCGTTCATCGAGTACACGGTAAACGCGCGGGCATCGAGATCCTTTACCAGCTTGGAAATGCTCGTGCCCTTGCCCGATGCGCTCCAGCCATCCACGCAGACGACGACGGGAAGCTTCTCGCGAATACACTGCTGCTGCATGCGCACGAGCTTCTCGGTGAGCTCCTTCTTGCGTTGCTCGTATTCTTCCTTGTCGATGCGTTTCTTGAGATCGGCCTTCTCGAGCATGTTCTCCCCCTCCGTTTGGGCATAGCTTCATATAGATTACCACGACAGGCAATCATATTCGCAGGAGTGAGCAAGCTCTAGGCGTCAGATACCAGCCAATAAGGCCATGCTAGCAGTCAGAAGTTAAGCTGCATTTCTTACATGCGCGCAGCTTCATGGTCTTTGGCGCGCGGGCCTTAAGTTCCAATACAGAATGATGACGAGCGCGGCGGCTATGGGGATAATCATGGCAAGCCACATGTCGGAATAGCCCGCGATCTGGCTACCCGTCATGCCCACGAACGCCTCGATGACAAAGCCACCAAAGACAGGGCCGAGCAACATGCCGAGGTCAAGCCCCGTATAGGCAGTGTTACTCGCCGCACCTCGATGGTCCATTGGCGCCGCGATAAGCGCAAGCGACTGGAGCAGGGGCATGCACACACCATATCCGGCAGAACCCAAAACAGCGGCAATCATGAACCCACCGAAATCGGATGCGAAATGCAACGCGACATAGGATGCCGCAAAGAACGCAATGCCTATGAGCAGTATGCGGGGAGCCCCGTACTCGTCCGAGAGCCTTCCGAAGATGGGGCGCGTCAGCAAGAGGCATCCGGCGTAAACGGAGAAATATGCGCCCATGTTATCGACATTGAGCGCGTTTCCATACAACACGATGTACGCCGCCGTACACGAGAAGGATATGGCCAACAGCAAGATCGCAGCAGTCGCGATCACCGACTCCTTGGCAAACATTCGGTCCAATTTAAGGACATAGGGAAGAGCCTCTCGATAAGGCTCCTTTACAAACGCGAGGCTGAGAATCGCAATCAGAATCGAGCTGACGCATGCAAGGCACATGCCGGGGAACCCCATACTGTCGACAAGGAAAAGGCCCAGGGCAGGACCTATAACCTGCGCAAAGGACTGCGAGAGGGTGAATATGCTGATTCCGCTCGAAAACTTGCTGGCCGGTAGATATTCCGAGGCAAGTGATATGGCCAGGGGTCCTGCACATCCAATTCCCACGCCTTGTATCAAGCGCGCGACAATCAGCAACACAAGGTTGTCCACGACAATGAGAACCACAAACGCCATGCCGATTATTCCCAGAGCCGCAACATATAGCCGCTTGCGCGAATAACTATCGAATGCCGGTCCTGCAAAAGGACGAACAAGCAGAGCAGTAACTGCAAAACCTCCCGAGACAAAGCCGACCATTGCCGTCGAGGCGCCAAGCGCATGAGCATATACGGGCAGCGTGGTGTGCGCGGCAAACGAAACTATGCTTTGAAAGAAGTTGGCCATCATCAGAGCGACAAAAGGCACGCTCCAAATCGTGGGACTTTTGGTCGTTTTCGTCATTGTTCCTATCGCTTCGAATAGTGCGTAAATGAGCTGCAGCTTGCTTCGGGAGAGTCAGCAATATGAAAAGAATCCGAAGCTCGCGAACCGATAAACAGAGCTTGGATTCTTTTCATGTCTCAAACGCTAGCAGAAAACCATAGAGAGGAGCGAGACACCTCGCTCCTCTCTTTGAGTTGGCAGGGAATGGATGAGATAGACGGCCCCTACATTAAAACCTATTACGCAATCTAGGCGGCCTCCCCATCGACTCCTGCACAAATCCTAAATCTCGTGAGCAGTACGAGAGATGATTTCGTCTTGGAGCTCCCAAGGCAAATCAACGAAGTAGGCCGCATAACCACCGACGCGTACGCAGAGGTCCTTGTGCTTCTCGGGGTTGACCTTCGCATCGCGCAGCTCCTCATCGTCCAACATGTTGAACTGGATGTGCCATCCGCCCCTCTTGAAGTAGACGTTGAGCAACGTGAAAAGCTTCTCGATCTTCTCCGGAGAATTGACAACGCCACGCGTGAAGCGCATGTTGTGGGCACATCCGCAGTACTCCTTGGCAACCTGGACGACCGTAGCAGAGTTGACGTTAGCAGTAGGACCGTTAACGTCCGCACCAGGACCAGCAGAGGTGCCGGCATCGTTCAGCGGCTCGCCCTTCACGCGACCATTAGGCAGCGCTCCGACGAGCTTGCCGGAGACAACGTGACCGGAAGCAGCACCCTTGAAGAGCATCGGCTTCTCGCCAGAGTAGATGTCCGGGCGGCTCTGGAACAGCTCGGGAACCCTCACGGCAATCTCCGCGAAGATGTCGTCAACATAGGGATCGTCGTTGCCGTACTTAGGCGCATTATGACAAGCAGCCTGCAGGTCCTCGTGACCCTCCCAATTGTTGCGCATGGCCTCGATGAGCTCGGGTAGCGTGCACAGCTTCTTGTCGTCAACCACATAACGAATGCCAGCCAGATCATCGGCAATGTCAGTGAGGCCGCGATCGCCGAGCCAGTGCACACGACATACGTTGTAAGGATTCGCGCCCTCGCGCATGCCCATGCCCCACTTGATGGTGTCCGGGTAGTAGAGAGCGGCCGTGTAGGACGACATGGGGCCGTTCTCTTCTTCAGAGCCAAACCACAGCAGGTAGAACTGGCGCATCTTCTTCATGAAGTAGTCAAGGTAGGTAAAGTAGGCCTCCTTAACTTCCTCCCAGTTCTTCAGCTCAGAAGCCTTGAGCAGCTCGGGTGCGCAGCGCAGACCCGTAATGGGATCGACACCATCGTTGAGCATAACCTCGAAGACCTTCGGCAGGTTGAGATTGAGGATGCCAGCCATGTGCTGAGCGCGATCCATATGATAGCCAAGGCAGCCAGAGGCGGTCCAATAAGCAGCGTCGGATAGCGGTACGCCGCGCTCCAGATAGCGCTGGGTACCGAGCTGGTAATTCAGGAATGCGGGATTGCCGCCGCCGAAGTCGCGATTGCACTCGAGCGCATGGGTGAGGAATTCCTTGTCCATATCCTTATGGTAGCGAATATAGATGGTGGGCTCGGAAAGCCTCATCTGACGCATGACCTCAAGAGCCAGCCAGGACACTGTGTTGGTCTCATCCATGCCATTCTCATCGAGACCGCAAATTGTGACATCAGGAAGCAGTGTGCCCGGTGCAGCACGATGGTTGCGCTTAATAGTGACAAGCTGCTCATTCTCGCGGGTCTTGAGCCACAAAGCGCCGAGCAGCTCGGCCGCCTCTTGAAGCGTGATCTTGCCCTCAGCGAGATCCTTGTCAAGATAGGGGCCAAACATGCGATCAATGCCACCCATGGGGACAGCGGGACGCTCGGGGCTTTCCTTGTAGAGGCACATATGCACGAAACGGAACCACTGCACGGCCTCCCAGAAATCACGAGGCGCGTTGCCCGGGACGTGAGCGCAAACGTCTGCAATCTTCTCGAGCTCAGCCTTGCGAATGGGATCCTTGCACTCCTTGGCCTGCTCTGCGGCGAGATCGGAATAGCGCTGCGCATAGGCGATGAGAGCATTGCACGTGAGAATCATGGACTTCAGGAACCAGAACTTGCGCCAACCCCACTGGTTGGAAAGGCCCTGCGTGACGCCAATGCCTTCACGCTCGATACGATCGAGCTCCTCCTCGCACGAGCGAATGACCTCGTTGAGGCCAGCATTCATAATCATGGGCGTGGGACCGCCATCGCCATTGGCAAACGCGCCGTAGTTCTGGAAAATGCCGCGATCGGGATCGACGCGCGGAGCGCGACCCTCAAAAATGCCGGCACGATCCATGAAGCAGTTGAGGGTTTCCTCATCCATGAGTTCCTCAACCTGTGCGGTTACGAAGTTCTTTTCGGGAATGCGAGGAATCCAGTACTCGGCGTCCTCCTTGAGAGCCTGCAGATCCTCAGGAGTGATATCAGAAGATGCGATATCGGAGGACTTGCGATCAAACTGACCAGTCTCACAGAACTTCAGAATTTCGCGCGGCTTGGCAGCGCAAAGAGTGTTGGCACCACGTACGAACTTGGTAGTGGAACCAACGATAAGCTCGCCCTCGCGAATGATGATGGGGCAGTTGAGCATGCGCTTCTCGAATGCCTTGGCCCAACGATAATCCTTGGGAAGACCCTCGGTCTCTTTCCAGGACTCCGTGAACAGGATGGTGTCATCAACGTAAATCTGCTGAGGAGCGTTCTCCCACTCTTCCTTGAGCTTTTCAAGGCGATCGGTCATAACGGTAACGCCGTTAATATCTTCCTTCTTAGGCTGTGGGTACTTATAGCCCTTGAATTCGACTTCCATCGTTTCCATGTTTCTCCCTTCAGTTTTCATTCTGTTCTTGCCAAAGCGAGAGACTCCGGTATCGCCCGCCACGACATCTCATGCCCAACTTGACCAATAAGATCGTTTTAAACTCACAAGATTAACTTGTGCGTTTATTTCTAAACTCTATGGTATATTCTGTCAAGACCCTTGAGTCTTAATTTAGACTCAACGGTTAGTTATAGACACGTGACGGTTTTATAGGGGTTTGTTGTCGATTTGGTTTAATCGGCGGCTTCTTTCCTGATAACATCAGCTCTCACACATATTCAGGTCGCGGTGCGTGACATTACACAGAGGAAAGCATGAGTATTTCAAAAGACGACGTTCTAGCTGCCGGCATACAGGTGTTCAGGGAGAAGGGCTACGAGCTCTCTTCTGTTCAGGACATTGCTAATGCGTGTGGTATTTCCAAGGCGAGCCTCTATACGTTTTTTTCATCTAAAGAAGAAATATTCCTGCAAGTCTTCACGAGTTTGCAAAACGATTTTAAAAATAACCTGAAGCTGCTCAGGAGTACGAAGCTCGATCCAAAAACGCAACTTGTCCGCGCGAACACATTACTCACCCAACTTTTTTCTACGGACTATCTCACCTTGCTTGCATCGAATGATCCTCACACGGATGCCATTCGTCTCAAGAAGGACGAATTTGGCGTTTGGTTGCTTAGGGCATTTAAAGATCTATTTATTGAGGCATACGGAACGAAATGCGAACCGTTTATATGGGATTTGCTTTCTGTGTGGCGTGCACTCAATCGCGAATACACCGGTCTGCTCGCCCATGGCAATCTCAATGGGCACTCGGCTGACCAGGCTTCAAATCATTTAATTGCAATTACCGATCAGTTTGTAGACGATGCGGCAGCTGGAAAAATCCCAGTCTTCATCACTTCGCCTATTGCACAATCGTTTTTTGAACGCAGTCAGGTCGAGATGCCGCAATCACCTGAACTTTTCTCTAACTTCTTCGATAACATAGATGAGGCACTTGTCAATTTGCACAGCGCCCAGAGAGCAGGCGACATCCGGCAAATGATTTCTTTCCTCAAAACGGAAATTGAAAGCGAGGAGCCTCGCTGGTTCCTTCTTCACGCCATAATGGACTCGCTGCGCAAGGAGAGCGAGCTCTGGAGCATTACCAGACAGCTGCAGCAGCTGCTCATGACCATTCATCCTGGGTTTGAAGAGTGGTAACCGAAAAGCTTCGTTACCCCTAAATCTCATACGTAATTGGCAGGCTCTTGAGCATGGGGTCTTGGATTTTCGCGAAAACGCTCTCCCCGTGTGGTTGAATAAAGGAGTCGTGGCTTTCGCTCAGGCCCTGAATTTGCAGCTCCTTCTCGACGAGCTTGCAAACCCTTTCGATGCGCTCTTCCGTCACGCCGTGCTCTGCTGAAACGTCGAGATGCGCCAAGCTAAGTTCTTTTATCTCCTCGGCAAGTTCTTTACCAAGAATCGGCAATTCCCCCAGCGCACGATATGTCCATTTGTAATACGGGCGATATGCACGGTTAAGAAGAAACGCGAGCCTCTCGACTTGGTCAATGAAACGCTGCAGGCAAAGGCGCATAGTTACGACATCGGCGCGCTTCGCCACGCGAGAGAAATTGTACTGCCCAGCCTGAGCGGCGAGCATGCAGGCGGTCGCAATTCGCTTCAGGCGAAGATCCTCAGGATAGTATCTGAGAAGCTGCTCGCGAATGCGCGTGAACTCTCCCGGGGCGTCATAAAGCACCCGACCATTCGTTGCCATGGCGAGACTTTCCTCCGGAATGCGCATCCACTGTTGAATTGACTGCGGAGCGTCCTCCAGACCGATGATCGACCGATAGAAATCGCCAACGCTCATGACAGATGTTGCAGCTCCATAATTAGACTTCTCGCGAAGATGCCGAGGTGAGTAATCCTTGAAGAGACGAGATTTCCAATCAGCGAGCTTGTCAATTGCTTCCGCATTGTCCGATGAGACCCAGACAAAGAAATCGACTCCCCAATCATGATCACGCGAAATCTCGTCGTCATAGCCAAAGCACTCCGAGCCGTTGCCCACGAGTCCAAGCGCTACGTACGGCATTAGCTCTGGAGCCTGGAAATCAAGATTTGGCAATGCGACATCTCGAACATAGGCTTCTGTCAAATCGAGCGCCTTTTTCGCATCATTCATGATTGTCGCTCGCTTTCTCCTCAACAAGGCTTTGGTAATAGGCTCGATATGCTTCGACGCGGTCATCGTCGGCACCGCAGAGATTGGAAAGGGTCTCGACGGCCGCACGCTGGCTGTCTATTGCCGCCGCGTTGTCTCCAAGTTTCTGAGAAGTACGTGCGAGACTCTGGGAGATCCTGGCATAGTCCACGTTGCGACCGTAATACCTGAGGTTAAGGGCAAGGGCACGCTGAAAGGCATCCCGGGCAGCCTCGAACCTCTCCTGCATGTAGAGAATGGTGCCGCGCATCGTCCATGCGGATGAAAGATGGGAGTCCTCTCTTTGCATCGATTCGAAGAGGACGATCGCCTTATCGACAAGGCTTTCGGCTTTCCCGTACTCCCCCATGCGCATATGCACGCTCGCCGCGTTCACATAAGTTGTCGCAATCTCATGCTCATCGACATTCGGGCATTGGGGCAGAAATTCGAGAACACGATCGTAGAGCCCAAGTGCCTTTTGAAATTCGCCCTTATCCTGATATACAAGCGAAAGATTGTTGAGTGCGCTCACATACGCATACGAATCTGCCTCGAAATCGAGCTCATCGCATATTTGCTCGAAAAGAGACTCGGCTTCATCCAAATCGCCCATAAGGCGGTACAACGTGGCGAGGTTTAATCGAACGCGCCTTGCCATATCGGTATGTTCATCGCCGCACGCCTTTATCACGTTGAGGGAACGCCTATAAAACTCAAGTGATTCGTCATATCGACTTACGCCACGCAGCCAGCATGCAATCTCGTTATATACCGAAGCGGCTGCAGGAGTGTCATCGATATGCTCCTTTTCGAGGCGCCTTACCGTTGCAAAATGATGCTTTTCGAGCTGCACCGGGTCTCCTTGCATGAACAGGGCATTGGTCTGTGCATAATACTCGTCAAGTAAAAACGATTCATCTTGCATGGTAGGCACCGTCCATATCTAGAGCCCCGCGAGAGATTGAATTCGCTCCAGAGCAGTTTCTGCCTCATCGAGCGTCTCGTAACCGTAAATCTGCACGGTGGCCTTCAATATCTCTTCCACGAACGACTTACGTTGCTTTTCCAGCTCCTTTACCTGCTTTAGGAGAAGATTGAGCGTGTTCACCGAATATGTCAGGAACTCTCCCGTCTGATACGTCTCGATCGATGTGTCGAGGTGAGTGTCTCCTTCAGCCGTGCTCGGTCTTCCCCTACCGGTAAGAAGCGGATACTCCGCTGTTAACGCAACATCTTGTGCAAGCAATGTCTCCGATAGTGTTTGCGCGAGTTGCTCGACAGCCTGTGAAACGGGAAGCAGCAGATATGAAAGCTCTTCAAAGCGCTCGGGCTCGGTACTTTCCATCATGCGAATGTACTTTTGCTCTACAAGGTTCACGTCGCTAATCCCTGCAAGGGCCAAATCCTGCAGCCATGCCATCAAGGCATCGTCAGACCATGGGGTATATTGTGCCATTCGCATGGCAGTAAACGTCTCAGGGCTTTCCTGGCAGGGAGCGCGAAAACCGCCTTCGTTCACCTTCTGGAACATTTCCCATTCATATCGGATTATCTTCTTGATTATCTCTTCCCGAGTCATGGCGTCTCTTTTCATTCCAATCGCGACAAAACGGCAACGCCCAAATGAGAATCCCGGATCTTAACTTGCAATAAGAGCCAGGATCCTCATTGTGAGCATCGCTTCTTGATAGCGACGCAAGCTTCGAGAGAGGAGGCATAGCAAACAATGCAATCCAAAACTGAGTTCAAGATTCTTAGGCCGCTCGCATCGCTAAGAAGCAACTTCTAACAGCCCAGGACGTCCTTCAGGCCGTCCCACTCCTCCCGGAACAGCGCCGGGTCCATCTCCCTGACGTCATCGGCGATCGCCGGCGCGAAGTC
>OLWB01002426.1_pt1 | contig 15032 bp, 9 predicted proteins | sample 1673331 | NCBI WGS metagenome assembly OLWB01 (sample SAMEA3178943, study PRJEB25190) | human gut metagenome | biome: human gut; feature: human-associated habitat; material: faeces | place: Austria | collected 2013
CTGTGTGCATTCGGCGTATGGGGGCTTTCGGACATGCGCAAGAACGAGTTTCCCGACTTCACGGTACGGCAGGGAATCGTCGTAGCCGTATGTCCGGGGCAGACCGCCGCCGAAATCGAGGAACAAGTCGTCGAGCCGCTCGAAGACTATATCTTCCAACAGAAAGAGGTCAAGAAGGAGAAGACCTACTCCACCACGCGCGACGGTATCGCCTACATTCAGGTGCAGCTGAACGACAACCTCTACAACAAGGACGAGTTCTGGTCGAAATTCAAGCACGGCGTGGCGGATTTCAAGGCGCAGCTGCCGCAGAACGTATTGGCCGTGCAGGTCGTGGACGACTTCGGCGATACGTCGGCGCTGCTCATCTCGATGGAGAGCGACGAGAAGACCTACCGCGAACTCGACGACTACATGGACTCTCTGAAAGACCGTCTGCGGCGTATTCCGAGCGTCGGCCGCATGACCGTGAGCGGCATGCAGAAAGAGCAGATCACCGTCTGCCTGGATAACGAGCGGCTGTCGCAATACGGGTTGAGCGACCAGACACTCGCAGCGACTCTGTTCGCAAAGGGCTTCGCCACGATGAGCGGCCGGCTGGATAGCGAGGAGTACCGCTCGCCGATCTATGTCGCCAAGTCGTTCCATACGCTGCGCGACGTGCAGGAGCTGATCGTATGGTCCTCTCCGTCGGGCGACAACATCCGCCTGAAAGATGTCGCCGACGTGAAGCGGGAGTATCCCGAACCGGATTCCTATATCCGCAACAACGGTCGCAAATGCTTGTTGCTGAGCGTCGAAATGAAGAAAGGACAGAACATCGTGCAGATGGGCGAGGCGGTCAATGCCGAGCTGGAGGCTTTTCAAAAGACCCTGCCGCAGGACGTGACGACGTTCCGCATCACCGACCAAAGCGAGGTGGTTTCGGCCAGCGTGACGACCTTTCTCAAGGAGTTGATGATCGCCATCGTGGCCGTAGTCGTCGTGGTGATGCTGCTGCTCCCGATCCGCACGGCGCTGGTCGCCGCCTCGACCATTCCCATCACGATATTCATCTCGCTGGGGCTGTTCTACGCCCTCGGCATCGAGTTGAACACCGTGACGCTCGCCGCACTGATCGTGACGCTCGGCATGATCGTCGATAACTCCATCGTCATCATCGACAGCTATATGGAGCGTCTGGCTGAAGGCATGTCGCGCTGGCACGCTTCGATCGAAAGCGCCGAACACTTCTTCCGCTCGATTCTGTCGGCTACGCTGGCCATCAGCGTCACGTTCTTCCCCTTCCTGCTGACGACTAAAGGCATGGTCAACGATTTCGTCCACAGTTTTCCGTGGGCGGTGACCATCGTTCTGATGATCTCGCTGCTGATTGCGCTGATGCTCGTGCCGTTCATGCAGTTCTGGTTTATCCGCAAACCGGTCGGAAACAGAGCGCCGGAAGGCAAGAAAAAACCGTTCTCGTTCCTCGACTCGTTGCAGTCGGGCTACGATCGTGCGCTGGCGGCCTGCTTCCGCCATCCGTACGTTACGTTGGCCATCGCTGCTGTGTCGATCGTCGCCGGACTGGGCATGATGACGAAACTGCCGCAGAAAATGCTGCCCGTGGCCGAGCGCAACCAGTTCGCCGTGGAAATCTTCCTGCCGACAGGTTCGTCTACCGAAAAGACGGCGTTCGTCGCCGACTCGCTGGAACACATGCTGCGCCGCGACGAGCGGGTCGTATCGGTCGCATCGTTCATCGGCTGCACCTCGCCTCGTTTCCAAAACTCCTACGCCCCGCAGATCGCCGGAACCAACTTCGCGCAGTTCGTGGTCAATACGACGGGAGCCGAAGCGACCGAGGAGCTGCTCGACGAGATGACGCCCCGTTATGCCGACTATTTCCCCGAAGCGGTCGTGCGGTTCAAACAACTGTGTTACAGCGAAGCGACCTTCCCGATCGAAGTGCGCGTGAGCGGCGACGACCGCGAGCAGTTGATGACGGCAGCGCGCACGATCGAGGCTGCGATGCGCGAGATGCCCGGGCTGCGTCAGGTGAGAACCAACGTGAACGAGCCGCTCTACGGCACCCGCATCCGATTGGACGAAGAGGAATCGACCCGTCTGGGCGTAAGCAATACGGCGCTCGAAATGACGATGGCCATGCGCTACGGCAGCGGAATGTCGGTCGCTACGCTCTGGGACGGCGACTACGATACGCCCGTCGTCGTGAAGAGCACGAAGGCCGACGCCGCCTCGACGGACGACTTGCTCGACGAACCCATACCTGTCATGGGCGGTCTTGCTACCGTTCCCCTGCGGCAGATCGCATCGTTGGAACCGGCATGGCACGACGGACAGCTGGGCCGCCGCAACGGGATTCCGACCGTGACGGTCATCGCCGAAACGGCCCGCGGCGTCAACGTCATGTCGATGACCGCCGAAGTCGGGAAACGGTTGTCCGCCATCGAACTGCCCGAAGGCGTCGTCCTCTCCTATGGCGGCGAGTTGGAAGAGAACAACGATACGATGCCCGATTGCACTGCGGCTCTTGCTATCGCCATCGTGCTAATCTTCCTGATTCTGCTGACCCATTTCAAACATATCTCCGAAGCCGGATTCCTGCTTTCGAGCCTTGTGTTATGCCTCTTCGGCGCCTCGTTGGGCGTGCTGGTGCAGGGTGTCGATTTCGGTGTCACCTGCATCATGGGACTCGTGGCCCTGATGGGTATCATCGTCCGCAACGGAATCATCATGCTCGACTATGCGCACGAATTGCAGGCCGAAGGCATGTCCGTCGTGCAGTCGATCTATCTCTCGGCCCAGCGGCGCATGCGTCCGATTTTCCTCACCTCGGCGGCCGCTTCGATGGGTGTCATCCCGATGATTCTGGGAGGCAGCGGCCTGTGGATGCCGATGGGCACGGTGATTTTCTACGGTACTTTGATTACGATGTTCTTCATTTTGCTGGTGATTCCCGTCGCCTACATGCAATTTTTCCACGGCATGGAAAACATCCGCGAGGAGCGCCGAAAACTCGAACTCGAATAAAACGAACGATCTACGATGAATACGATAAAAATCATTTTGCTGTCGGTATGCTGTGCGGCCGTCGTGCCGGCAGCTTCCCAGCGGGTCTATACCCTCGACGAATGCCGCGAAATGGCGCTCCGCGAGAATGCCCGCATGAAGATTTCGCGCGGCGATCTCTCGGCCGCCGAGCAGGAGAAGAAAGAGGCTTTTGCGAACTTCCTGCCCGAGGTGTCGGCCACCGGTATCGGTTTGAAAGCCGACGACGGGCTGTTGCAGATGGAGATGGCTCCCGGACAACGGATGAAACTCGTCGAGGACGGGCTTGGAATCGGGGTGACTGCCACGCTTCCGATTTATGCCGGAGGCATGGTCTACAACGGGAACAAACTGGCGAAAATCGGCGTCGAGGTGGGGGAACTGAAACTTCGGCAGACCGAGAACGAAGTCCGTCTGACCGTCGAACAATACTACTGGCAGATCGTCGTACTCGAAGCGAAACTCCGGACGGTGGAGGCTGTCGAGCAGCAACTCGCCCGCATCGCGGAGGATGTCGCGGCAGCGGTCGAAGCCGGTGTGACGAGCCGCAACGATCTGTTGCAGGTCAATCTGCGGAAAAACGACATGCGGAGTACGCGCATGGATCTGGACAATACGCTCGCCTTGTGCAAAATGATGCTGGCACAGTTCATCGGCGCGGAGCAATCGGCTGTCGATGTGGCCTCGTCGATCGGTGACGAGCTGCCCGCAGCGCCCGGCTATCTGCGAACGGATCACGATGCGGCACTCGGCCTGACACCCGAATATCAGCTTTTGAACAAGAATGTCGAGGCCGGCCGCCTGCAAAAACGCATGGCGCTGGGCGAACATCTGCCGAAGGTGGCCGTCGGCGGCGGATACCTCTACAACGATTTCATGGGGTTTTCGCAAAACCGCTTTCTGGGATTCGTGTCGGTATCGGTGCCGATTTCGTGGAAAGCGCCTCACAGCGTCCGCAAACAGCGCTATCGCTACCAGAATGCCCTGACGCAGTTGGACGACGGCAGCGAACAGCTCGTCATTCGCATGCAGAAGGCGTGGAACGATCTCGAGAACGCCTATCAGCAGATATTGATCGCCGCCAACTCCATCGAGCAATCGACCGAGAACCTGCGGCTCAACGAGGATTATTACAACGCAGGGACTTCGACGATGAGCGACCTACTGGATGCCCAGACGCTTTTCCGTCAGAGCCGCGACCGCTATGCCGAGGCGTGGTCGCAGTACGAAATCAAGAAAACGGAGTATTTGCAGGCGACGGGGCGATGACGTTGTTCGCAGATCACCGTCCCTTCCCGCAAGAGCGAGCGGCACTCTCCGATTATCGGCGAGATGGTCTCCAGCCTCCGTTGTTTGCAATAAATAAATTCAGATAATCGATGAAGGCATTTGTTTCCGCTCTCGAAAAAGAGCTTGCAGGCCGTTTGAGGAAGATCGAATCATCCGATCTGAGTATATTGAAAAAATCGTTGGAGGCATCGCTCGTATTGGGCGATGCCTTTCAGCGGTTGAGGGAGTTTGTATCGAGCTACACGTTCGAAAGCGAAGCAGAGGAGATCGAGTTTTTCAAAACGATCAAGCCTCGGTTGTATTGCCGCCTGATTTACTATCGCAAAGTTTATAACATTGAGATGAATCGGCCTGTGGGTATTGAATCGCAATACGCCTATTTGCACGACGAAATCAAGGCAATCGACCGTTACAACGACAAGCACTCCGATTTCGTGCGCTATTACCGTTCCGGCATGACGCATTTGGATTCGTTGTATTATCTGCGCAATCGAACGGATGCGGCTCTTTACCTCGAATCGTTCCACTACGAACGCGACCCGAAATTCTCGACCAACGCAGATTTCAAGGTGGCATGCATCATGGCCAACGAACGATTGGCGGACTATCTTTCCAAAGAGATCGAAACGTCGGAGCTGCAACGTCCCGAGAATTTACCGTGCGTCCGGCTTACGTGGGGCCGCTCGAAAACCGATTTGCTCGAACAAATCTTCGCTTGGGACAGCTGCAAAGCATTCGGTAACGTTCCGATGAATCATCTGCTCGACTATATCGCTACGGTTTTCAATATCAAATTGGATCCCAACTATTCACGAACCTTTTGCGATATGCGTATCCGCAACAAGCAAACGCCTTATCTCGATGAATTGAAAGGGTGTTTTTGGCGCGAATGAATCGGGAAAGGCGACGTCGGACGAAATAACTCAATATTTACGTCGGAACTCTTCGGAAAGCGCGGCGATTCGGGAGTTGATCTCGACGAGTTGCATAGTCGCTTTTTCCAGCTCGTAGAGCAGCGACAATGCTTTCCGTTCCGAAAAACGGGTACGCAGTTCTTTGACGACTTGATTGTAGTTGACTCCGATCGCCCGATATTGAGCGTGCAGTTGCGTCAGTTTCGCTACGTATTCCAGCGTTCCGCGGTCAGTTTTTTATCACTCGGAACACGTCTGCGAAGACCCGTGCCTTGATAAAAGCCGCCTTCGACAACAGCCCCGATTGCTCGTACATTGTCAGAAATCGGGCGTGTTCCGTATCGTTGAATCGCACCATGACACAATGCGAAGCGGTATCTGTTTTCGCGGGACGTCCCCCTCGACCTTTGCGGGTCGGTCTGTTTTTCTCCATAATCGAAATTTTTAGGGTGAGGCTGTCGCCTCGCCGGTTGCTGAAAATTGCGATTCGTTCGTGGCAGAGCCGCCTGTCGAAAAGCACCGACTTCGGAGGTGCTTTCATCCCCTTGCGGGCAAGCTGTTTTCCGTTACGGAAATAGTTTCGGGTAACGGAAAACACAGCTTGCTATTTGCCCTTTGTAAATACTTTCTGTCCGCCCATCGGACGGGCTATGGAACCGGCCGCCGTAAAAACGGGCAAGGCGGCTTCCATCTACGTCGGAATCGTTACGACGACAAAGATACTGACCGATTCTGCTATTCGGTCCATCGGGAATAATGCCTTTTGCTGCCACTTCGAAGCCACAAGCGACAAAAATGTGATAGATTGGCTAACCGAATAATTACTCAGATAGCTGAAATATCTATCGGCCGACTGCTTGACTGAATAAATGTACAATCGTCTATGTGCATAAACATGCAGATAACTGCATGTGTGTATGACCAATCAAACGATTATACAGTCATACATTTGACTATATGATTAGTTAGTCGACTGAATAACCGTATGTTTGTTCATGTAACAGTATGCGTATATACCAGCGTACTAACATAACAAAATTTCCACTCCGTTTATGCCGAGTGGAAGGTGGAGGATTTCTGTTTCCGTTTATTTTTCTCTGTGCTTATCATAATCTTCGACTTTTTTATGCCTTAGCGGAGCTGGTACGGAGGGAGTCTGTTTTGGGAGCTCGAAAGGTTCGGAATTTGCTCACAACAAGATTTTTGCGGGAAATAACTTCGCATTTCAGGCGGAGGAAGATTTTTCACGAAACCGACTTGTCGGCGCGATTTTGTAAGAGCGTCGATTCCGAGAATACCTTCGCTACTGAAAACAGATTCATCCGGCACCACCCCGCGCAGACAAAACGGAACGAGGAGAAGATTATCGGAGCGCGGGTATCTTACCGTATTATTTGATTTCCGGTAAGGCTTTTTACAAAGAATCGGATATTCAGCAAATGTTGGAAAAAGCATATCGACCTCTTCTCGATAATCAGAATCTGGAGTAATAGGTAAAAGAAAGACGGCCTTGTAAGGCCGTCTTTTTGCTAAAGATTGAGACTTACTATGATATGTGTTTAAATCCATATTTTTTCTCTCTATTTTCAAATGCTTGTTGTCCTCCTTCCAAAATTTCGCACACATGCTCTCTAATACCTTGGGATTCCAATATAAATTCAGTTACTGTATTTTTGGGGGAGGTATTCTCTAGACTTCCTGCAATGTAGTGAAATTTTGCATTGTTTCTATTTTTTGAATTTTTACCATGTTGATTAGCCACAATAATTAATTCGGCGTCAGCACTAACGACTACATTTGAGTTATGTGTGACTAAAATAATTTGGCGTTCTTTCTTCTTGGTTTTTAAGTATTCTACTAATTCGCTATATATAGCTCTATTATCCAAGCTATCTTCTGGTTGATCAATCAAAATAGGGCATTTCTTATCGCTAAATTCAAGTAAAAGTTTCAATATGACAAAAGCTTGTTTTCCTTGCGACATTTCTTTAAATTTATCATCTTGATACGTTAGCTCAAATACTATCTCGGACCAGTTCGTAGATAATAATTCAGCAACTGTGTTCTCCGCATTATTCCCGTTCTTATAATCAATCTGAAACATTAGATTCCTCTCAATAAAATTTGATAGAACTTTCTGTTTGTTTGTTATGTAGCTATCAATAATGTTTTGAACATATTCCTGTCGCTCATAGCCCCTTAGATTTAGTCTACTTTCAAGAAATGATTGGAGTCTGTTTAATTGGTATTTTATAGTTGGTTTAATGTCTATTCCATTATGGGATGTTTCTAATCTGGAAACCAAAATATCGGTCTTTGTATAAATATCATTATGTAGATTCAAAACATCTTGCATTAAGTTATCTTTCTGGGTATTAATTTGTTCGATTTTCGCTTCTACATCCTTTATCTCTACGAATTTCTTTTTTTCGATGTCTATCTTCTCTTGAATCTCTTTATAAGCTTTGTTGCTATTAATAACTTGAAGCCCCTTTTTATACAGATCTGATGATACTATTGTTTCGCATTGCTTTTGTCTTATTTGTAGGTCTAATTCGAGTTTTGAAATAAATTTATCAATGGTTGTCTGCCATTCTTGATTGGCTTGTTGTTTTAATTCATTAAAAGAATTGGTAATATCAATAGCCACTATTTCTGATAATACATTAAAATCATAAATTATGCGATCATTGATTATGCTTTTATCTTTTAATGCTTCTAAGTTTTTAATATCGTTTTGAATAGAGGTTATTCTCTCTATATGTTGAGCATATTCTACGTTTTGCTGCTCAATTTGTTGCAATTCATCCGGAGATAAATCAATAGTCGATTTTAATTCCTCTAATTTGCTTTCCAAATTCTTTATCTCGATCTGAATGCTATTACTTTCACCTCGTTCTTTAATAATTTGGAATAAGTCTGTAAATTGCTTATGCAATCTAAAAAGAAATGCCACTTTTTGGTTGATATCGAGGTTTAAGTTGCTTATATCGTTGTCGAATGTTTGTAATAGGTTTTGCGAATCTTTACTTTTGATGATACTAACTATGATGTTATTTAATTTCGCCGAATCTTGGGCTATTTCATACATATGACTTTGTGGCAAATATTCTATATCCCTCGGCTGTTGCGCTTCTTGATCTTGCCATTTAATTTCTATGTTGGTTACATTTTCTTCCAGAAATTTTGATTCTGGTTTATATTTTGTAGGATCAATAACACAGGCAATACATTGTAATAATGAAGATTTACCCGTAGAGCGACCTCCAATAATGGTGTTTAAGTTTGGATTCAGATATAATGTTTGAGGATAAAAAATACCGCCTTTAAATTTAATAGAGTCGATCACTTGATAACCGGCTTTTTCTTCTGGTTTATTTTCTTGAATAATAACTCTTTCAGTCGGTTCGAAACATATTTGTTTAAGACCCTCGAATGTTGTATCGGCTTTGATCCAAACGAACTTACTCCCTATGCAACCCTTGTCGTGAGCATCGGATGCAATTATAGACGGTAAATTAAATCGTGAATGATAAAAATTTTCGCTGTCATTTTCTTTCCGGATCTCGCAAATATCTATGTATTTTGATAATAGTTCTTCTTTTACCGTACCCAATGAATTATATAGATGCTTTACATTTTTGGGAGATGATCCATTATGCTTCATCTCTTCTATTGTATTTTCTTTTGAACCGGCATGAACCGAAACTAGTCCTCCATATTTGTGTACAAGATCAGCAGCTTTTTTGAAATCCACTTGGACTAAAAACATTCCTGCTTTAAATGCGGCTACATCATCTAAAGCAGGATCGCTACTTTTACCTTTGGAAATTATTTCCGTTTCAGAAAGGCCCAATGGACATAAAATTAATTCATTTAAAGCTTTTGAATCTAATAACTTTCCATCATATGAGTCCGGGAATAGGCCTATCATATGTACAGACTTACTACCATACTCGGTTCTAAATTCTATACCAGATATGACTACAATCCCAGCATCGTGTCCTAACCGTTTTATCTCATCAATGTTTTTAACCGTATGATGATCTGTTAACGCGATGACTGCAAGTTTTTTTGATCGTGCTTCTGCAATGATTTCTTCTGGAGTTGCAACACCGTCTGAAGCATTGGAATGAATATGAAGATCCCAACGCCTCCATTCAGAGCCTCTATATATTTTTATATTTTCCATTATAATGTATTTTTAATATTTCCATACATTCGATTCATCCACATGGCGAACAGTTTGTCCGTCACGGAAAAAACCTTGTTGATTTCGGTGATGATATCCTTTTCGAGCAGTTTCTTCATTGCCGACTGCACGGAACTCGCCGACGCCAGACTGTGCCGCTTGATGAACGCTGCCGAAGTAATCCGTTCCGCTTCGCCCTCTTTGGCTATGGCATAGAGCAGCTCTTTCTGCTTTTCGGGGATGTTCGACAGAATCTCGCGGAAAATCGTATCGTTCGAAGCAACCATATTGTCGATTGCCGCCCTGATGGTTTCAAGCGTACACTCCTCGCCTTCGGGAGTATCGGCGAACGCCTCGTTGAATGCCTTCTGAACGTAGTAGGTATGTCCTTTGAACAGATTATAAACTCGTTCTATATCGTCGGAAGCAATCCGTCGGTTCCGTTTCTTGAAATGACCGGCGATGAACGGAATGTAGATTTCCGGAACGATCGCTTTCAGTTCCAGCATATCTGCACTATGGTAGAACGGACGTGCTGCCGACGTGAACATCTCCTGCATCATGTGGCGCTCGCTGCCGGCGAAGATGAAGTTGCAGTTGCGCAACTTCTGAATATGGGTCCGCAGCTGCGCCTCGATATTCTTCTCGGGATATTTGGCGATTTGCTGAAACTCGTCGATAGCCACGATGCACGGCTTGTCTGCATGAGCAAGGTATTGGAAAATTTCATCCAACGTATATTCAGGGCGGTCGATATCGCCCAACTCCACATTGAATGTCGGCATACCCGTGATAGGGTCGAAGCCGAATTTGCCGCTGATGGACTTGATGGTCAGAATGAACAGGCTGGCCATCTTGCGGCTGCGGGGCAGAAGGGTTTCGTATATTGCACGTCCCAGCAGATAGGTAAACTCCCGCAGGCTCGACGTGTGCAGAATGTCGATGAAGAACGTATAGTATTCGTCGGCGATTTCGGGTTTGTCGTAGCAGAACTGAATCAGTCCCGTCTTGCCCATACGTCGCGGAGAGATGATTACCATATTGTTCCCGTTGGTAACGGATTTAACGAGCCGTGCCGATTCCGTCACGCGATCGCAGAAATACTCCGGCTCGATCTTCCCCGTTACGATGAAGGGATTCGTTGTCTTTGCCATGCTGTCGTTGTTTTTGCAAAGATAATTATTCAACATAAATTATGCAAATAGAATAATTGAAAATTTATTAAACCATGTGAATCGCTTCTTGTTTGAAATTCAGTTCAGTTTGGCGTTGTTACTTGTCGATACTTTCCAGACGATAGCGGGTGTCATTGCCCGTTCTACGATCCATCGTCTGAATACTTCCGCATTCTCGGATTTCAGTCGGAATGCCAGTGCCGTAATCATTTCGAGGTTATATCGTTCGACGATGTTTCCGTTTCGGCCGCGTGTGCGGCGGACAACGCGGTCTTCGTGCAGAACACCGCTTTTGAGTATTGCTCGGATATTCGTGCTTACGGCAGCAGTGAATACTCCGAACAGATCAGCGATCTGACTTTGCGTGAGCCATATTCCGTTGGCGGTCGGGCGAATCGTTACCAGCCCGTTTTCGATCGTTATGGGTTGAGTAATCATAGTCGGTTTCTTTTATAGGTTATTCTTGTTTTGCGGTTCTTCATAGAGTTCGAGCTCTCGGCTCGCTGAAAGTTCTCGCAGTTGCTTCGTATCCTCGTCCACCTTTCTGTCTGTTACATGGGCATAGATTTGGGTTGTCATCAGCCGTCGGTGTCCCATCATGCGGCTGACGGTCTCTATCGGCACGCCCAACGAGAGCGTGATATGCGTTCCGAAATTATGCCGCGCCCTGTGGAATGTCAGATTCTCGATTCCATAGACTTCACCCAATCGTGGCATAAGTTTTTGTAACTTATGATAGGAGCAAATCGGCAGCAGTCGTTCGTCGGTACGTTCGGTTCGGTATTTCTCGATAATCCGTAGAGGTATGTCCAGCAGCCGCACGACCGATTCCGTGCCGGTCTTTTGCCGTCGGATATGTATCCAACGCACACCCTCCGTGTCCTGCGTAACATGTCTTTCCGACAACTGTTTCAGGTCGGCATATGCCAGTCCCGTGAAGGTCGAGAAGATGAACCAGTCCCTCGCCCGTCGCAGTTCAGGGTCGGCGACCTGCTCGGCGAGCAGGCGTTTCAGTTCGTCAAGTTTCAGGTGGCGGCTCCTGCGCTTGGGCAATTCGGGGTGCAGTACAGCATAGGGGTCGCGACGCAATGTTCCTTGATTGACGGCTCGCACGGTCATCTTCTTCAATCGGTAGAGGTGCTCGTGTACCGACTTCTGTTGCAGTCGGCGTTCCGTGCGCAGAAACAAGTCGACCGCATCGTAGAACTCCCGGTCGAGGCTGCGCAAGGTTATATCTTCCTGCCCGCATCTCTGCTGCACGAACTCCCGCAGGTGATTGTACGAACGCACATAGCTCTCGAAAGTCTCTTTCGTGCGGTCGATGCCGACCCGCTTGCGAAACTCCTCGTTGTGTTCCCTAAACAATGCCAGCAAGGTCAGCGGTTTCTGCCCGATGCCTTTTACGGCATTCTTCACCAATTCGGCCGTTACGAAACCGAGCGACAGATTGATTCGCTTGTAGTGCGCCTTGATTTCGTCCGTCAGGGCGTCGATGGCTCGGTTTACCTCGTTGGCATTGCGGCTGCGGCCGTCGGCACGCCCTGCCGTAGGATTCCAAATCGCAGGATCTACCGCGACTTTCGTTCCGATCTGTGCCGCTTCGGCGTCGATACTCACCTTGCACAAGAGCTGGCACAAGCCGTCCTTGCGGACTTTCGTGCGGTTGATATAGAACAGCACGGCGAACGTGCTGCGACGTTTCATATCTTTATTCTTTTCCATCAGATAGCGATTGTAAAGCATTCTGCGATTCGTTTGTCGAGCGACTGCGTATCGGTTTCTATCTTGTCGTTAGTTACTTGGGCGTATATCTGCGTCGTATCGACGCGGCTGTGTCCCAGCATACGGCTGACCGTCTCCATCGGCACGCCATGTGAAAGCGTGATTTCCGTCGCATAGGTATGGCGCGCCATATGAAAGGTCAGCTTGCGGTCGATGCCGCATGTAGCGGCAAGAAGTTTCAACCCCTTGTTCAACTCCGAGTTCCCGTATATGGGAAGCAGTTTGCCGTCTGATGTCGTATCGTGGTATTTGTCGATGATATGAAGCGGCAGGTCGAGCAGCGGTATCTCGAACTCGACGTTCGTCTTTTCCCGCGTCGCCTTAATCCACGTGGTTCCGTCTTCGGACGTTTCGAGGTTTGCGGCGGTCAATCGACACATATCGCCGTAGCTGATACCCGTATAGCAGGAGAAGAGAAACAGATCGCGGACGAGATAGATCCTCTGAGAAGGGAGCGGCGTAGTCATCAACCGCTGCAACTCCTCGCGCGTGAGGTAGCGCCGTTTACGTTCGGGACGCGGAGGTTCGTACCCTGCGAACGGGTCGGCTGTGATGATGCCTGCGGCGATGGCTTTGTTGACCACTGTGTGCAGGCGCGCCATATATAGCACGATCGTGTTCGGAGCCAGTTCCCGCTCCGTGCGCAGGTACAGGTCGAACTTGTCGATGAACGACCGATCCAAAGCCGAAAAGGGAATATCCGACAGCCGAAGCCGCTCCGACAGGAACCGTTCGACGTGTTCGCGAGCGCAATGATAAGTGTGCGCCGATTTGGCCGTGCGATTCACACCTATCCGTTTCTCGAAATATTCGATATGCGAGCGGAAGTACCCGAGTAACGTTTTCTGCCCGAAAGCCATACCCAACAGCAGGCATTTGACCTCCTCGGCCGTTACCCGTTCACGAACGGCCGACTGCTCGCGATAGATACTGATAGCTGAAGCCCGCAGTTCGTCCAACCGACGGTTGATTTCGACGGCCTCGGCGCTTTTGCCTTTGGCACGTCCCGACGTCCACAACGAAAGCGGCGCAAGCATCTTGGCGCTGAACACGCTTTCCGAACGACCGATAGTCAAACGACCCATGACGGAACAACGACCTGCATTGTCCAATTCATTCTTTTTGAGGTAGAACGTAACCTTTACGTCATCTTGATTCATAACTCTATTAACCATTACAAAATTATTTGATATAGAGTTATTTGAAACCATGAAAAACGAAGCGAAACATAGAATAAAATACTATGCCCTCACATCGGAAACCGTCTTTTCGAGAAACTCCGAGTAAAACGACTATCTTTGTCGTGGAGTTTCGTAAGAAAACCGGCGTTCCTCGAAGTACAGAACCGTTTTCGAAGGTCGGAATCAAGTTTTCGACAGCCTCTTTCCCGACCCGAAAAAGGCAACGGATAAGTAACGAAAACCTCGCTCTACTCCTCGAAATCCTGCTTTTCGGTCATTCGGCAAGAGGCTGAGGTTCTACCCATTGCGATTCTGCATTTCAACAACTTACATTATTACGCCCCGTTCCCCCGTTTTATCCGATTTTCTTCGTATCTTTGTGCTGTGAATCTCTAACAGCTTGGCGTTATGAACAGAAAACTGAAACTCGCGCTGGCGGCCCTTCTGGGATTCTCCGCGGCCTGCTCGTCGGTGAAGAACGCACCCAAGGACAAGGATGAGACCTCCGACGTGAAGGTCGAACCCGGTCCGTCCAATCCCCGCATCGTGGTCATGTACGGCGTGCGGGTTCCCGACAGCATCCGTATCAAACGTATGGAGCGTCAGCATCCCGATTCGCTGCCTCCGGTTGCCGAACAGCCCCGCGAGGAGGCTCCGACGCCCTCCGGGAAGTAGGCCATGTCGGGCCGCAGAGTGGGGCTTCGCAAACGGCTGGCCCTCGATATTTTCTCCGATCTCTATGTTTCGACGGTGCGCGAACACCGTCTCGATACGCTTTTCTGGGAGTGTACGTTGCGCTGCAACCTCTCCTGCCGCCATTGCGGCAGCGACTGCCGCGTGGATCCCGGCGTCGCCGACATGCCGCTGGCCGATTTCCTGAAGGTCCTCGACGAGGAGGTGACGCCCCATGTCGATCCCGCCGACGTGTTGATTATCTTTTCGGGCGGCGAGGTGCTGGTGCGTGCGGATCTGGAGAAGGCCGGTGCCGAGGTCACGCGCCGCGGCTATCCGTGGGGGATGGTAACCAACGGCATGGCTCTGACCCCGGAGCGTTTCCGGCGCCTGCTGGATGCCGGCCTGCGGTCGGTCTCGGTGAGCCTCGACGGCTTCGAGCGCGAGCACAACTACATCCGCGGCCATGCCCGCAGTTACGACCGGGCGCTGGACGCCGTGCGGATGGTCGTGCGCGAACCGTCGCTGTCGTACGACGTGGTGACGTGCGTCACGGGAGCTATGGTCCCGCAGCTGGAGGCTTTCCGCGACATGTTGATCGCCGAGGGGGTGCGTCATTGGCGGCTCTTCTCGATCTTTCCGATGGGGCGGGCCAAGAACGACCCGACGCTGCGGATGACCGATGCGCAGTTCCGCGAGATGCTGGAGTTCATTGCACGCACCCGCCGCGAGGGGCGCATCGACGCCAGCTATGCCTGCGAGGGATTTCTGGGCG
>OLWB01002427.1_pt1 | contig 15027 bp, 16 predicted proteins | sample 1673331 | NCBI WGS metagenome assembly OLWB01 (sample SAMEA3178943, study PRJEB25190) | human gut metagenome | biome: human gut; feature: human-associated habitat; material: faeces | place: Austria | collected 2013
GCAGGCCCACGGGAGACGAGTCGTTCGCACTGCGCTTCCCCAACGCGCAAGTGGATTTCGACCCGGCGGTGCTTTCATACGACGTGCTGCTGCCCGAGGACCAGCCGCGGCTGGAGATCGAGGCCGATTACGCGCAGGGCGAAAGCGTGTATATCGGGGAAACGACGGTCGAGCCGGGCCTTCGCCGCACAATCTCGGTCATCTATACCGATAAAAACGGCAATATGACCGTGTATACCTTCCGCGTGTGGCGCCGGACGGCCGCGCAGACCGACTCGTCGCTTGCGGGCATCTGGCTGCACGGCCTGCCGCTGAAGGGGTTCGACAAACGGACGACCGCATATGCGCTCACCGTCGGCGCGGAGATCGAATCGCTCGGCCTGACCGCCGAGCCGTCGTCCGACGAGGCGACGGTGGCCATCGACGCGCCCAAGACGCTGGCTTACGGCGAGAACGTTCTCCGCATCACCGTCACGGCCTATGACGGCAGCATCACCGTGTATACCCTGATCGTGGTCCGCACGCCGCCGGAGGAAGAGGAGAGCGGCGCGGAATCCGTCCCGCCCGCCGACTCGTCCGCAGCGGCGGAAAGCCGGACGGAGGAGCCGGCCGGCTTCGTCCTCTGGCCGGTGGTGACGGCGGCCGTCGTGATTGTTGTCGGCGCGGCCGTTCTCCTTCTGCTGCGCAGACGGCGCGCGAAAAAACGCACCGAGGAGGAATACGATCCGTAAGCCGCCGAACGTCGCAGAGCCTGAAAAGAACGCTTTCGCGGCTTTCCGATAAGCGGCGCGGCGCTTGTGAAGCGCCGTGCCGCCTTGCTTCTGCATAGCCGATTGGGTCAGAAAAACCGGCTCCGTCTGTGGACGGAGCCGGTTTTGGGTTTCCTTGCCTCTGCGGACGGCCGGTTTTGGATTTTATTGCCGTCTGTCGAATGTATCGAAGCTGTGTGCGGAGGTACAGACAGAGCGTGTCGGCCAGCGCGCGGTCGGGCTTCTGCCACTCATGCTGCGGGAATTGCAGCTAAAGCGGTTCCCCTGTACGGCGTTTGAGAGAAGCTTGACGGAGACTGTGCGGCAATCTGGCGCAGGCGCAAAATACGGCTTGCCTGCCTTGCGCGCCGGCAATGAAAGACATATCGGCGGCGCGCTGTGTTTGGTATACGGTGCGTCGATTTGCCCATGATGGGCGGGTTGGCGGGCAATTTGTCTCCGTGCGTGCTTTTGCCGAACAGCAGCGCAGCCGGGCTTTGTCAAGTGCGCTCGTAGGCCACGGTGCAGCAGACCCGCTTCTGCTCGTCCGTGAGGGACGGCAGTCCGGCGAGGTAGAGCATCGCGTTCGGCTCGTAGAAGCGCGAAAGCAGGAATTCGCGTTCGCCGCCGGAGACCGATGCGGGCAGCAGACCGTTGACGAAGGCGCGGTGCGCGCCGGCTGGGTCGTCGCCTGCGGCCGCCTCAACGGCGGGCAGAAGTTCGTTTTTAAGCAGCGTCAGGAGTGTCTCGTGCTCGGCAGCCGTGAAATAGGGCACGGCCAGCCTCGGCCGTCCGTCCTCGACGACCGCGTAGCCGTTGGCGGCAAGCTCGGCGATCATCTCCCGCTCGTATTCGTTCGGGGTCAACTTCTCGCGGCAAATTTCGTACAGCCGCCGCAGCGCGCGGACGCGTCCGGCGGGGCAGAACGCACGGTCGGCCGTCGCCGCGGGCGGGTCGAACTGCTGGACGACCGTCTTGCCGTCGCCGCTGTGCTTGCCTGCCATCCCGCCCGCGCAGCGGAGATATGCGCGTTCCTCCGGCGTGAGCGTGCAGCGGCGAAGCACCTCCTCGTCGGTCCAGCTTGCCAGCACCCAGTGGCGGCTGCCGTCTCCGCGGACCGGCGGCTCGACGCTCGCAAAATTGGCGATTCCGTTCATAAACGTGTGCGCGGCGATGGCGGCGACGTCCCAGAGCAGCAGCGCTTCGTCCAGACCGCTGCCCTCGAACCCGATTTCGCGCACCTGCGGCAGCACCTTGCGCGCCGCCTTGCCGAGCGCTTCCGCGGCGGGCGCAAGCAGCTTGCGCTCAAACGCTTTCAACTTGGTGATGAACGGCGCGTCGGCGATGAAAAAGGTCGTGCGGTATTTGCCGCCCGCGCTTTGCAGATAGCCTGCCTGTACCAGCGCCGGCAGCCTGGACTCGATGAACGCGGCTGCCGTGCCCAGCCGCGCGGCAATCTCCTCGACGCGCTTCGGACTGTCGGCGCAGGCGATGCAGATGTTCTGTGTGAGCAGGTCGTGCCTGAGTCCGCTCATCTCCGGGTCGTTCCCGTTGCCGCAGATGTACACCTGCAGGCGGATCGGTTCAAAAACCGTGTCTTTCATGTCCATTCGCTCCTTCAATCGATGTTTGGCCTCGCCCAAATGCCAGCGCAGCGTGCTTTCGGGGACGCCGAGCCGCGCGGCAATCTCGCGCGAGCTTTTGTGCTCGTAATAAAACAGCACAATCGCTTCGCGGCGCAGCCGGCAGAGCCGCATCACCTCGTGTCTCAGCTTCTGCAAATCCTCGCCAAGCAGAAACGCTTCCTCCGGCGTCCTGCCGCCGTCGGGCCGCTCGGGGAGCGCATCGTAGTCCACGCACGTCCAGTATCGCGCTTCTTTGCGCTGCCGGGTGTAGTAGGTGTTCAGGCAGATGCGGTAGATATAGCCGTCCATATCCGCAATCGCCTTCTTCTCCCACGGCACTTCGCAGAGTTTGGCCAGAATGGACTGCGACAGATCCTCGGCCTCCTGCCGGTTCTGCGATTTTTGACAGGCGAAGCCGAAAATCTTTTTTGCGTAGCGTTCGATGAGCGCGTCCTGTTCCATAAGCGCTCGCCTCCTTTGGGATTGGTCTCGATATACAAATCGCGGAAAAAGCGAATTTGTTGGTACGCTTTCAAAAAAATTTTCCGCCCGAAGAAAACAAGGGCCGGACGCGTCCGCAGGGAAGCGCGTCCGGCCGGAAAGGTCAGCCCTGTATGTCCGTGACGGCGCCGATGAGAATCGGCAGTCCCGTGGCGTTGTCGAGAATCATATAGACGAACGGGCGGTCGAGCGTGACGGCCGGCGGATCGCCGAAGCCGAAGTTCATCATCTCCACAGTGGTGGCGGCGCCGGCTTTCGTACCCGTCCGATCGATGCGGATAAAGGTTTGATGCTTCGCCGTTCCGATATACAGATTTCCCTCGTCGGAAACGGCCATAGCCGTGAAGTCCGCCTGCATTTCGTCGAACGCGCGCCGTATGCCGAGCGTCTCGAGCATAGCGTTCAGTTCCAGCTCGTAAGCGCAGTCGAACTGGGGGATCGCCGCCTCCACCGAGATGGGCTTCGCGTCGGCAAGCGTTTGCAGCAGCTTCTCGCCGGTGAGCGCGTCGATGTAATCGTACAACTCCACGCCCTCGTTGGGCAGCAGCGCCGCGAAGCTGTATTTGCCGCCCTTGTAGTCCTTGACAAAGCCCGTGGCGGAGCCGTCGTTCAGGTACCGGCTTTCGGTCGAGTGCATCAGCTCCGCGCGCCGCCGTTCGCCCGAGAGGGCGGTGAAGGTGCCGCTGCGGACGTCCGCCGCCTTGTATCCGGCCTCCCATTCGGCGTCAAAGGAGAGCGTGTTGATGAGATAGAGCCTCGCTTCGTCGGGGAGATCCTCCAGAACGCGGTCGATGCTCCCGTCGGTTTTCTGCCGGACCCATTCGTTGATGTCCCGCAGCGTCTGCCCGTCGAAGGCGGCCTTGTAGATCTGCGCGCCGTAGTAGTCGGCGTTGGTCTGCAGGAAGTCCTTCTCCACGCGCAGCGTGGGCGTATCGCGAAGCCAGATCGAGTTGGCGAGCGCGAGCTTGTATCCCTCTCCGGACGGGAGCGCGTCCGTGTAGGCCGAAAGGTACTCGTTGAGCGTGCCGAGCGGAATGCCGCCGCCGAGCAGCGCTTCCATCTCGCAGCGGGTTTCGCCCGCGGCGCCGTTGGCGGTCATCGTCAGCGCAAGCTGGATCGAAAGCGGGGAGATGAGCACGTTTTCGCCGCGGCTTTCCGCCGCTGCGGCGCGGAACAGCTTGGCCGACAGGTCGGCCTGCGCGCCGAGGAACCTATCGTCGGCGGGTTTGCCGGTCCCCGGCGCGGCAGTGATCCCCTCCATCAGATTGACGGCCTGTATCTGCGAGGCGCATCCGGCGCATCCGGCGGCGAGCAGGCAGAGCAGGAGCAGGGCGGCAATGGCTTTTGCTTTCACTTTCGGTACCTCCTTCGTATTCGTTGTCTGTATTCGGTCAGCCGGCGTCGGGCAGGCCGAGCGCCGAGCGCAGGGCGGCGAGCCGTGAAGCGCTCAAGCGCCGTATGCGGCCGGTCGCCGTGTCCGGCAAACGTCGTCGGTCGACAGACAGGCGGCCGTGCCGCCGTCCGCTTTCGTCAGGCGCAGCCAACAGCGTTCGGATGCCTTTACTTTGCTTGCAGCGTTGGGATACCGTTCGTCGGATATGCCGCCGTTTTCGTTTACGAGCAATATGAGCAGGCAGACGGTACGGACGGCGGCGTGGTCGGCGGAAACCGTATGACGGCGCTCCTGTCCGTCCCGCTCCATCAACCCTTCCGCGTTTTGAGCCCGGCAAAGCCGGCGCTACGCGGTGATTGTCATCGCCAGCGACGGCGCGCCGACGCCGCCGAGGTTGTAGAAATCCACGACGGTTTTGGAAAACGCTTCTGCTTTGATCGCGCAGGGCTGCTCCCGCACGCCGTAAGCGGGATTGACGTACAGCACGATGCGATCGACGCTGGGAAAGAGCAGGAATTTGGACAGCAGCGTCTGCACGCGCGCCATGCGGTAGGCAAAGTCCTCGTTGCGCGCCACCTTGTAGGCGGGCAACTCCTCGCCGTCGCCGCTGGGACGGAACAGATAGGCCGCGTTTTCGTCCAGCGGCGAGTCGGTCAGCTCAAAGCAGAGCCGCCGCTCGATGCGCTGCAGCTCACAGCGCTTCTTGGCTTCCTCCGATATGTTCTGCTGGATGTTGATGCCGATGCGCGCGTCGTTGGCCGCCCGCTGCATGGCGAAGGCTAATTCCTCCATATAGCCGTAAGACGTTTCCCGCGGGTCGTAATAGATTTTGCCGTATGCACAATAGGGCATCGCTCGACTCCTTCTTCCTTTTTCTTTTCATTTTAGCACGGAATATATAGGATGTCAATGCAAATTTCAAATTGTTCACATATGCAGTCATCCGACCGATTACAGGTCGATCGGACGGCCCTCCTCGGCGGAGCGGTAGATGGCGAGGATGAGATCGACGGGCTTCCGGCCCTCGTAGACGTCGATGGCCGGACGGGCGCCGGTTTTGACCGCGCGGATCATATCCGCAAGCTGCCGCGTGTGGCCGTCGAGCGAGATGGCCGTCGGCGTGGAGGCCGAGCTGAAGGCGGCGGGCTGGACGACGATGTCCTCGTGGCTGCCGGAATAGATGTCCCACTTCGCAATCGAATTCTCCTCCAGCGCAATCGAGCCGCGCTCGCCGTTGATTTCCAGCCGGCGCGGATAGCCGGGGTAGACCGAGGTTGTCGCCTGAATCACGCCGATGGCGCCGCTTGCAAAATCGACGACCGCGCTGAGCGTGTCCTCCACCTCGATTTTGCGGGCGAGCGTCTTGGCGCGCGCGTATACGCGCTTGACCGGTCCGGCCAGATAGAGCAGCAGGTCGACGCCGTGGATGCCCTGATTCATCAGCGCGCCGCCGCCGTCCAGCCGCTTCGTGCCGCGCCAGCTTCCGCTGTCGTAATACTCCTGCGAGCGGAAATATTTCATATAGATGTCCGCCGTGACGATGCGGCCGAGCAGCCCCTCCTCGACGGCGTTCTTCGTGCGGATCACGCTGCGCGAGAAGCGCGACTGCGCAATCGAGGTCAGCATCACGCCGTTGGCCTCGCAGCAGCGCACGATGGCGTCGAGCTGCTCGGTCGTGATGGCCATCGGCTTTTCGACCACGATGTGCTTGCCCGCCTCCGCCGCCTGCTTGACCACGTCCGCATGATAGCCGCTCGGCGTGCAGATGCAGACGACGTCGACCGCTTTGTCCGCCAGCAGCGCCGCCACGTCGGGATAGGCGCGGATGCGGTGCCGGTTGGCGAACTTCTCCGCCGCGTCGTAGTTCACGTCCGCCACGCCGATGATCTCCGCGTCGGCGGACAGCTCGAACAGCGCGTTGGCGTGGAAATCGGCGATTACGCCGCAGCCGATGATGCCGAAGCCGAGTTTGCTCCCGTTGTCTGCCACAAAAACATCCCCTAAAAATCAATTCTTATATCCGTGCTATTTTATAATTCGTAAGCCCCGGAGTTTGCCGCGCCGCAGGGCGGGGGAAACTCGAATAGCCGCCGCATAAACTCGGACTTTATCTTACTCTGTGCGGCTATTTATAACCCGTAAGCCCAGAGTTTGCCGCGCCGCAAGGCAAGGGAAACTCGAATAGCCGCCGCACAGACTCAAACTTTATCTTACTCTACGCGGCTATCGTGCAGTCCCAGAGTTTTTCGCGCCCGCGGCGCGAAAAACTTGTATAGCCGCCGCACTAACTTCTCCTCAGCAAGTACTCTACGCGGCTATTATACCATATACCGCGCGGTTTTTCAAGAATGTTTTTGACCTCTCCCTCATAAAGTGGATTGACGAAAGAATCACAGAAGGGTAAGCCGCTATGACTGAAACAAAAAAACGGGCTACGGGAAAAAGGGTATCGGGCGCACTGATCAAAAACGCGGTGCTGCTGACGGTGTTTTCGCTCGCCTGCAAGGGCATCGGAATGCTGTTCCGCCTCTACCTTTCGGTGCGCATCGGCGCGGAGGGGATGGGACTGTACCAGCTTGTGATGTCGGTCTACACGCTCTTTTCCGCGTTTGCGACGGCGGGCTTCACGGTGGCGGTTTCCCGTCTGGTCGCCGAGCGGCTCGAGCAGGCGCCGGACGGCCGCGCCGACGGGATGCTCAACAGCGCCTTCCGGCTGTCGCTGCTCATCGCGCTGGCGGCCGCCGGACTGATGGCCGCGGTGACGAACAGCGTTTCGGGCACGCTGCTCGGCGACGTCCGCACGCGCGCGCCGCTGTACATACTGGCGCTCTCGCTGCCGTTTATGGCCGTGACCTCCTGTCTGAAGGGGGCGTTCATGGCCTATCGGAAGGTGCTCGTGCCCTCCTCCAACTCGCTGTTCGAGCAGATTATCAAGACCTGCTCGACGATGCTGTGCTTCGGGCTGTTTATGCAGCACGAGACCGACATCGGCAGGCTGTGCGTCGGCATCGTAATCGGCATCGTGGCCGGCGAAATCAGCTCCTTTATCTATCTGTCGCTGTTTTATGTATTCGGCATCCGTCCCAAGCGGGCGGAAAAGCAGTCGCTCAAGCCCTTTGCGCGGGTGGCGATGCCGATTGCGGCAAGCTCCTACGTTACAAGTATACTCCACACGGTCGAAAATGTGCTCATCCCCTACTGCCTTGCGCTGTTCGGAAACGACCGCGCGGAATCGCTGGCGCAGTTCGGACTCATCCGGGGCATGGTCATTCCGATCGTGTTCTTCCCCTTCGCATTTTTGTCGTCGCTGGTCTCGATCCTGATCCCGGAGATCTCGCGGCTGAACACGCGGGTGGACAAAACCGCGCGCGACGCGCGCATCGAACGCGTGCTTTTTCTGGCCTTCGTCTTTTCGACGGCGGTGGGCGGCGTGTTCTTTTTCTTTCCCGAGGAAATCGCCGTGCTGCTCTACAAGGACGCGGCGGCCGCGCCGTTCCTGCGCCTGATTGCGCTGGTGACGCCGTTTATGTACGTCGAAACGATCGCCGACGGCCTGCTCAAAAGCATCGGCGAGCAGGTGTACACGCTCAAAACCTCGATCATCAACTCGGTGTGCCGCATCGTCATCATCTATCTGCTGGTGCCGCGGGCGGGCGCGATGGGCTACACCTACCTGCTCATCGCCTCGAACACGTTCGCGTTTCTGACCTGCATGATCCGCATCCGCAAGAAGAGCGCCGTGCGCTTTTTCCCGATGCAGAGCATGGTGCTGCCGCTGGCGGTCACGGTGGCGCTGGCGCTGCTCTGCCGGCGGCTGCTGGGACTGCTCAGCTTCCTGCCGTCCGGCGCGGCGGTGGTGGCGGTCATCGGCGTATTCGTCTTGGCTTACTTCGGCTTCTGCGGCATACTGCTGAAAAAGCGGGGTGTTTTCAACGGACATTAACGAGGTGCTCCGCTTCCTGCCGCGGCGGCTGGCGTTCCCGCTCTCGCTGCTGCCGCGCGCCGTCGCCGCTTCGGTGACGGAAGTGCGGCTGCGGCTGAACGCGCCGCTCTCGCTCTCGCTCAACGGCAGGAACCTGTTCGTCGACGAGCACGGCAAGGTCTGCCGCATCGAGTCCGCGCTCCGCGCCGACGAGGACGACCTGCGCGCGACGCTGGCCGAGCTGACCGCCTATTCGATGTACGCCTACGACGACACGGTGCGCAGCGGCTTCATTCCCATCGAGGGCGGCGCGCGGGCGGGCGTCTGCGGCGAGGCGGTGCGGACCGACGGCCGCGTGACCGGCTTCCGGCGGATTTATTCGATCAACATCCGCATCCCGCGCTTCCTGCCCGACTTCGCGCGCGGCCTGGCCGAGCATTACAAGGCCCACGGCCTCTGCTCGGCGCTGGTGCTTTCCCCGCCGGCGGCGGGCAAGACGACCTTCCTACGCAGCATCGCGTATCTTTTGGCGTCGGGGAACTACCCGCAGCCACGCCGCGTCGGCATCGCAGACGAGCGCTGCGAGCTGTTTCTGCCCGACAAAATGGGCGCGCTCATCGACTGTGTGCGGGATATGCCGAAGGCGGCGGGCATCGAGCTGCTGACCCGCTCGATGTCGCCGGAAGTGATCGTCTGCGACGAGCTGGCGGAGAGCGAATCGGCCGCCGTCGCCGAAACCCAGAACAGCGGCGTCTGCCTGATCGCCTCCGCCCACGCGCCCGACTATGCGGGCGCGATGCGGCGGCCGTTTTTGAAAAGACTCTGCGACAACGGGATTTTCGAGCTGTTCGTGCTGCTGCACGCGGAGGAGGGGTACCGCTATGATCTTTACATCCCTTAAGCTGTTTTCGGCGCTCATCATCGTCGGCGCGTGCTTCTTCGCCGGCGCGGCGCTCGCCGACGCGGAGGCGGCGAGCTACCGCCAGCTCTCGGGTATGCTGGCGCTGCTGGCGCACATCCGCACGCGCATCACCTATACGCATTTCTCGCTCGAGGTGATCTTCTCCGACTTTTATGACGAAGCGCTGGAAAAATGCGGATTCCTCGGCTGTCTGAAGGACGGACGCGGCGGCTATTCGGCAGCCTTCTGCGAGGCGGTGGAGCGCCTGTCGCTGACCGGCGAGGCGCGGGATGCGCTCGCCGCCTTCGGCCGCACGCTCGGCGGCGTCTCGATGCGCGAGCAGTACGCCGCGCTGGAGAACACCGAGGCGATTTTACAGGAAAAGGCGGCGCGCCTGCGCGAAAGCGCGGAGAAGAAACGGCGCAGCTACCGCTCGCTGGGCGCGCTGACCGGCGCGATGATCGCGGTGATCCTGTTTTGAGAAAAGAAACGACACGATAAGAAAGGCTGTACAGTATGAGCATCAGCGTTTTGCTAAAAATCGCCGGCGTGGGGCTGCTGGTCTCGGTGGCGTATCAGATCCTCCAGAAATACGGTCGGGACGAACAGGCGACCTTCGTCTCGATTGCGGGCGTGATTCTGGTGATGTTCCTCATCATCAACGAGCTGGATTCGCTCTTCCGCACGCTGCGCAGCGTATTCGGCATATGAACGCGGTCACGCTCTGCGCCTTCGCCATCGCGGCGGCCTGCGCGGTGCGGCTGCTGCGGCAGTTCAAAAACGACATGGGCACGCTGCTGGCCGCGGCCGCGGGCGTGGGCATGCTCATCGCGCTGACGGCCGCGCTGGCGCCGCTGATCGAATACATCGGCACGCTCTCGCGGCAGGCGGGGCTGGAAAGCTACTTCCCCGTCCTGCTCAAATCGCTCGGCACGGCGCTGATCTGCTCGGCGACCTGCGACGTCTGCAAGGACTGCGGCGAAGCCGGAATCGCGTCCAAGGTCGAGCTGGCGGGCAAAATCTGCATTCTGCTCTACTCGCTGCCCATCGTCCGCGGTCTGGCGGAAATGGCGGCCGAGCTGCTGTAAGCGGTGCGAAAAAGGAACGAACAAACGAACGGAGACGGACTATGAAAAAGCTCATCACTTTCCTGCTGCTGCTTTTTTTGCTCCCGCAGCGCGTACAAGCCGCCGAAGCCGACGAAAGCGCCCTCGCGGCGGTCGAATCGGCGGCGGGCGTCGACGGCATTTCCGAGCCCGACGGGTACGACAAGACGACCGACGGCGGCAAAAAGGACCTGCTTTCCTCCTCGCTGACCGTGATCCAAAACACGCTCACCGGCGTTTTCGGAGACGTGTCGGGCACGCTGTTTTTGCTGCTGGCGACGGTGCTGCTGGCGGCGCTGCTGCACGCGGTGCGGGGGCTTTCCGCCTCCAAGGTGCTCGAAAGCGCCGTCGAACTGCTGCTCGTTTTGGCGCTGTCGGGCATCCTGTACACGGCGCTGAAAACGCTGTTCGAGATGACGCGGCAGGCGTTTTTGAACCTCTCGGTCTTTCTGACGAGCTTCCTGCCGGTGACGGCGTCGCTGTACACGATGACGGGCAACACCGCGACCGCGGCGGCGGGCACGTCGATGATGCTGCTGTTCAACACCGCCGTCGTCGCGCTGGCCGAACGGTTCCTGTTCCCGCTCCTGCAGGTCTGCTTCGCGCTGTCGCTGGTCTCGGCGGTGCCGAACGGCGTCTCGCTGCAATCGATCATCACGCTGGTGAAGAACACGGTCACGACGCTGCTGGCGTTCGCGTTCACGATGTTTTCGGCGGTGCTGTACTTCCAGACGGCCATCACCGCTTCAGCGGACAACCTCGCCTACCGCAGCATCCGCTTCGCCTCGGGCGTGTTCATCCCGGTCATCGGCTCGGTCATCGGCGACGCGTCGCGCACGGTCAACGCGTCCATCGCGACGGTCAAATCGACGGTCGGCTACGTCGGCGTGGCGGCGCTGGCGATTCTGCTGCTGCCGCCGATCATCACGGCCATCCTGTACAAATTCGTCGTCCTGCTGGCGGCGATGGCGGCGCGCATCCTCGGCTGCGACCGCGAATCCCGGCTGCTGTACGACATCAGCAGCCTGCTGTCGGTGCTGATGTCCACAGTCATCGGCGTGTCGGCGGTGTTTCTGATCTCGGTGGCCATTTTCATCAAGACGGGGGTGAGCACATAAGATGCGCGCGTTTTTCCTCAGCGTGCTTCTCGCCTCGCTCGCTGGCGCGCTGTCGGTTTCCCTTGCGGGCGGGAGCGCCTACGAAAAATACATCAAATACATCGTTTCGCTGCTGCTCATCCTTGTGCTGATCGCGCCCTTCGCCTCACTGAAGACCATCGATTACGAATTTGAAGCGCAGGAAACGCTTTCAGAGGCGGCGGACGGCGGCGCGGTATACGAGCAGCAGATCCACGAGGAGCTTTTGCGGTATTTTGACGCACTTTTACAGAACGACTTAGGCATAAACGCGCGTGACGTCCGCATAGACATAGGTATACAGGACGGCGAGGCGGTCGTCGGCGACATCACGGTCTACGTCGACGAAGCCGACCTGACGGAGGCCGGCGCCTACCTGTTCGCAAAATTCGGAAGCGGTGTGACCGCCTCCGCAGGAGGAGGCTGATAAAAGATCAAAGAAAAGCTGCTGATGCTGACAAAATCGAAATCCTTTCTGTACATCGTGCTCGCGCTGGCGGCCGGCGTCGCGCTGCTGCTCCTGCCCGGCTCGGGCGGAACCGAGAGCAAGACCGTTTCCGCCCCCTCGGCGTCCGAATACACGGCGGCGCTCGAGAAAAAGGTCGCCTCCCTCATCGGCGAGCTGGACGGCGTAAAAGACTGCTCGGTGGCCATCACCCTCGCGGCCGGCTACGAGTATCTCTACGCCTCGGACGGGCGGATTTCCCACACCTACGACGAATCGGGCGCGCTGCTGGGCGACGAGGAGACGCGCGAATACATCTTCGCCGCGACCGACGGCAACACCCAGCCCGTCGTCATCAGCGAACGGATGCCCACCGTCGAGGGCGTGGCCGTGGTCTGCAAGGGCGCCACCGCCGTCACCGAGCAGAAAATCATTTCGCTTTTATCGGCGCTTTTCAACATCAAAAGCAATAAAATCAGCGTGATCACACAATGAATAAACGGAGGGTACTTATGCAATTCAAGGAGCTTTGGGAAAAGGTCAAGAAATACGATTACAAAAAGCTGCTCTGCGCGCGGAATTACGTCATCGCCGGCTGCGTGGCGCTGCTGGTCGTGGCCGTGATTCTGAACGCCACGCTCGGCGGCAGCGGCGGCGACGAAGATGTGCTCGGCAACGAAAGCACGAAGATACTGGGCAATTCCGTCCTCACCGACGCGAACGCCGACGGCGACGACGGCGACGCGGGAACCGAAACGGCCGGTGACTTCTTCGCCTCCGCCGTGGTCAACCGCCAGCGCGTGCGCGACGAAGCGATGGAGGTGCTGCGGCAGGTCGCCGACAGCCCCGACGCGATGCAGGAAACCAAGAATCAGGCGCTCAAGTCCATCGAGGATATGGTCGCGGAGATGAACAACGAAATCAACATCGAAACGCTCATCAAGGCCAAGGGCTTTGAGGAGTGCGTGGCCGTCATTTCAGAAGAAAAATGCTCGATCATCGTCAAAAGCGAGGGTCTGACGGCCGAGCAGGTCGCGCAGATTCTCGACATCGCCATCAGCGAGTCGAAGCTGGCGGCGGACGACATCACCATCGTCGAAAAGGTCGGCTGACGCCGCAGAAACGGCGCGAAGGGAGAACCCCCTTCGCGCCGTTTGCTTTCGGCTGAGCATTTTTATTTGACAAATTCGAAAAATTGTGTTAAAATAAAAACAAAATAAGCCAACGGAGGCGACGCGGATGAAAAAAACGCGCATCTCGGCTCTTGCAGTCACCGCCATTCTGCTGCTGAACCTGCTTGCCGGCACGGCCGGCGCGGCGGAAAGCGGTCCGCTTTTCGGAAAGAAGGTGCTGTTCGTAGGCGACTCCATCTGCGAGGCGCAGTGCGAGTGGCACGACCCGGTCTATGCGCGCACAATCGGCTGGGCGGGCCGAATCCTGCAAAGCTACGGCATGTCCGGCCTGAACGCGGCCAAATCGGGCGCTTCGGTCTCCGACTGCCGCGGCAGCAACACCGTCTATCAGCAGCTTGCACGCTTCGCGCGGACGGACTACGACTTCGTCATCCTGCACGGCGGCGTAAACGACGCCTGGGACAGCGCCGCAGTCGGGACGATGTCCGCAGGCTTTGACGGCCCCTTCGACACTTCGACCTTCGCCGGCGGGCTGGAAACGCTCCTTCAATTCGCAAAATCCCGCTGCGGAGACGCGGTGATCGGCTACATCGCCAACTTTCAGCTTCCCGCGTCGCAAATCGGGCGGCTGTCGGATATGAGCGAATATTTCGACGTCGCCGCACAGATCTGCGAGAAGTGGGACGTGGCCTATCTGGACCTGTACAACGACGAGGACCTCAACGCGCGCGTACTCAAGGTGGACACCACCGAATGCCTGCCCGACCACATCCACCCGAACTCGGAGGGCTATAACCGGCTTGCGCCGGTCATCGGCGAGTGGATGGAAACGCTGGCGGCCGCGCCCGCCGAGGAATCGCCGGCCGAGTCCCCGGCCGCTTCCGCCGTCCCGTCCGAAGCATCCGAACCGGCCGCGCAGGCAAGGTCCGACAGCACGGCCGCGGTGCTGCTGCTCGCCGCCGCAGCCGCGGCAGTCGTCGCCGCGCTTATCCTGCTGCTGCGCCGGAAGCGGAAAACAAAGGACAATTGACAAATCGCAAAATATGAAAGGTGGAAACAAGTATGAAAAAAATCACTTTATTCGTGCTGTTCCTGCTCTGCGTCTGTCTGGCGCTGGCCGCCTGTGGTGACGCAGCAGACACCTCCTCCGCCGCCGGCGTTTCGGAGACGTCCGAGGCGGAAAGCACGGAGAGCAAAGCCGAAAGCGCCGCACAGGAAAGCTCGGAAGCCGGCGCAGAGGAAAGTGCTGAGGAGAGCGCGGAGGAAAGCAGCGAACCGCCCGTACAGGAGGCGCGCACCTTCTGGCTCACCCACTACAACGACGGCGCGGCCGAAGGGGCCGGCAGCATTTTCACCACGACGGACACTGCGGGCGTTTGGGCCGCGCATGTGGCCTTCAAGCCGGTGTCCGAGGGCGTGTATGAGATTGTCGAAATCTCCGACGGCATCGCCGGCGCCGGAAACGGCGTCGCGCTGGAGGTCCCCGAAGGCGGCTTTGTCTGGGCCATCAACAAGGGCAACGACTGGCCCGCGCTGATCGAGAGCGCGGTCGGCAACGAATGGTACTACGACGACGCGCACAAGGCGATGCCCGACTACACCTCCGTGGCCTGCGATACGATGATCACCGACGTTCGGAGCTGGCTGGTCGGCGACCAGATCCGCTTCACGGGCATCGATCTGGAGGGGCAGACGGTCCCGACGGACACGCCCGAGCTGGGCTGGTACGAGCCGGATTACGTCTGCACCGCCACATGGGAATTTGCCAACTGATTCCGACAGATGAAGCAAAAAAGGGAGAAAGCGATGCTTTCTCCCTTTTTTTATTCGCTTTCCGCCCGACCGGCGTTTTCCTCTCCACGGCGGACGGAGAACAGGATGTGCGGCATGTCGATGCCGTAATAATGCTTGACCATCCGGCCGCAGGGAACCATTCCCAGCCGCCGCGCGACCCGCTGCGACGGCAGATTGTTCTCGCGGATGATCGACCACACGCGGTCGAAGCCCAGCGTCTCGAACGCGTAATCGCGGCAGGCGGCGGCCGCCTCGGTCGCGTAGCCGCGGTGCCAGCAGTCCTTGCGCAGCAGATAGCCGATCTCGGGGCCCTCCCCCTCGC
>OLWB01002431.1_pt1 | contig 14996 bp, 12 predicted proteins | sample 1673331 | NCBI WGS metagenome assembly OLWB01 (sample SAMEA3178943, study PRJEB25190) | human gut metagenome | biome: human gut; feature: human-associated habitat; material: faeces | place: Austria | collected 2013
TTTGGCAGCCATTCTCCACAGTACGGGTGGTTTTGCGAACAGCCGACGTATATCCGTAAGCGGTTGAGCAAATACATCTTGTCATAATATCCTTTCCCGTTTATCTTTGTGTGCAAAAAGGATTTATGGCAAAATATATGACAAGGGAGGAGTTTTTCCATATTCTTCTTCGACAACGCCAAAGCAACTTAACGGTAAAGGATTTTTGTGCGAATGAAGGATATAACCGTTCCCAGTTTTACGACTGGCGCTCACGTTTCAATATATCGGACGAGGAGCTTAAATCCGGAAGTGTCCCCACAGCTGGCATGGATGGTTTTGTTCCGATAAGCATAGACAACAACAATGTGTCTGCACCAACGTTCCAGTCCAAACCTGCCTTGTGCCCGCAAAAGACAGAGAAAACTTCCGGTAAATGTACTGACAACTCGGAGATATCCCTGGAGCTTCCCAACGGGATTAAAATGAAATTTAAGGGCACGGGTGGTTGTAAAGCCGCTTTGAGCCTGCTCACTAAACTGTGTGGAACATGTTTTGCCTGAACGACTCCATGCGTTACTTTTTATGCCCCGGCAGTACCGATATGCGTAAGGGCATGTTCAGCTTGAGCGGTCTGATCCGGGAAAAAATGAACGGGGATGTCCGGAATGGAGATGTGTACATCTTTATCAACAGGCTGAAAAACCGTATAAAGCTTCTGCACGCAGAAACGGGAGGTCTGGTGATGTACGGGAAACTGCTTGAGGAAGGAACTTTTAAAATCCCCGCTTATGATCCTGAAACCCACTCGTACCCCATGACCTGGAGTGATCTTGTCATCATGGTGGAAGGCATCAACGAGGACAAACGAAAGGGAAGGCAAAGACGGCTCTCCGATCTGAAAAGACACTGGCAAATATCTGTAAACAAATAGCTTGCCGGCTTGCTTTTCCGGTTGTTTTTCACTACCTTTATACAATCAAACAGGATATTGAATGACAACGAAAGAAGATGGAGATATTCGATAGCATACCGTCCATAATCATAGAAACATTGTCATATATACGGGAAGATACAAGACATCGCCGTCCTTGCGCATATCTTTCGTGTAAACCAGATATTTGTTCCTTATCCGGGAAGAGAACTTGCCGCAAAAGGCATCCAGCGATGTATGCGCCTTATAACCGGATGACTTGACTTCGACGGGGCTTACTTTGTCACCATCCGCAATCAGAAAGTCCACCTCATAGTTATGCTTGCCGCTGCCGGTGGGAAAAGTATAATAGTACAATTCGTGCCCGGAAGCCTTTAGCATCTGTGCGACAACATTCTCATAGACATACCCGAGGTCTGTGCTCAACTTGTCAGCAAGCAGCTTATGGTATATTGTGTTGTCGGTAAACTTGCTGTCCCAGAATGCGAGAGTGACGAACAGCCCCGTATCGCCTGCAAACATCTTGTATTTGTTGGGGTCTTGGTGCAATGCCATTCCCGCACTCGGGTCATTGGCATGGTAAGCCATGTTGACCACCATCGATTCCCTGATTTCGGAAAGTATCTCTGCCAGTGCGGAATTACGCGTGCCATCCGTTGCGCTCCATGCCAAATACCTGTTGGCATTGCCCGTTAACTGGGCCGGAATCTGGCGGAATATCTTGGAAGCGTTTCCCGTCGGGTCGATTTTGTTGAAGTCATCCTCATACAAGGTTATTATGGAACGCTTCACACTGTCTACTTTTTCCAGATTGTTGGTTTCAAGATAAACTACCACGGCCTGTGGCATGCCACCGACAAGCATATACAACCGGAAATCACGCATCAGTTTGCGGTTCGTAGCATCTCCCAAGGATGTTTTGTCGTGGAAACAGCCTTGGAGCAGCCTGATAGTGGCCGTATCTCCCAGTGCCCACCTGAACTCCTCATAATCCATGGGAAACATGTGGAGTTTGACCTCCTCGCTTGGGATCAGGATGTCCTTGACATTCTTGCGAATTGAAATCAACGAGCCGGTCTCTATGTAATCATACCTTCCGTCTTTCACAAGATACTTGATCGCCTGCCTCGCTTTGGGTGCAAGCTGGACTTCATCAAAGATGATGACAGACTTCCGTTCCTTCAACTCGACACCGTATTCCAGTTGCAGGCGCATGAAAATTCGGTTAAGGTCGGACACGTCATTGAACAAATCCCGAATTTCTGTCGAACATGCGGCAAAATCCACCAGTATATGGGTTTCGTATTCGTTAGTTGCAAACTCTTCAGCGATGGTGGATTTCCCGACACGTCTCGCACCCTGTATCAATAGGGCAGTCCTGCCTTCATCCGTCCGCTTCCATTGCAGAAGCTCATTATATATTTTCCTTTTGAATATCATATATCTGCACAGTTATCAATATGGGACAAAGATAAGAGAATCCGCACATATCTCAAAATGTTTTCATTGAAAAATTACACAAATCTCAAAATGCTTGCGTGGTAAAAGTGAATCTCAATATTAATATCCTTAAAAATAGCATGATTCTCAAAATGCTTTACTAATCAAACACCTTATCTACCAGATTGACGGCTTCCGTCTTCTTGCTGTCAACGATTTTCGCGTATATCTGCGTGGTCTTCACGTTGGCATGGCCGAGCAGTTTGCTCGTGGTATAAAGATCCGCACCGAGGGTAAGCATCATCGTAGCGAACGTGTGGCGGGCCACGTGATAGGTGATTTTTTTATTGATTCCTGCCGTTGCCATCCATTTAGCCAATACCTTATTGATATTGGGTTCTGCCGGGAGTCCGGCAAAGACATGCAGCCCGTCTTCCGCACCGTTCCTTTCAGGCAGCCAACGGACGGCATGGCGGGAAAGAGGCAAGTAAATCGGTGTGGTAGTTTTTTGCATCACGGTTGACATCCGGTATTGTTCCCCGTCCTGAACAATATCTTTCCATCGTAAGGCATAGACATCGCTCAACCTCAAACCGCAGTAACAGGCGAAAAGGTAGGCACGTTTCACGTCTTCGCGGGGGCATTCCGTGTCGATCAGAATTTTAATCTCATCAATGGTCAGGTATTCACGTTTGGATTCCGGCACCTTGATACGCTCCGTGGGGGCCAGTGTCATGATAGGATTTTCCGGGATAACCTCGGCACGGACGGCGGCGTTGAGTGCCGTGGAAAAATAGCCCACGTAGTCCGCTGCGCTTTTTGGGGAAAGCGGCTTGTCCCACCGGGTCTTGTAGGTGTGCTGAATCCAGTCGATGAAACCCAGACACCAGTCCTTGTCAATCTCTCTCATCCTCACCTTTTTCTTGTAAAGGGGAAGCAACCGGCAGACTGTCCGTAACAGTTTCAGTCCTCTCGCGCCTTTTCGTTCCTGTTCGGCAAGATAGGTTTCCATCCAGTCGTCCAGCAGCATTTTGGAACGGACGGATGTCTTTTTCAGTCCGGCCTTCGAGTGGGTCAGTTCGATGATGCGTTTTGATTTGATGGCTTCTACCGCCGCTTTTGTGGCCCGGTTCTGCTCCTTGACCATAGGATTGATTTCGGGCAACAGGTATAGTTTCAAGAACTCGTAACTGCGTTTTCCGTCAACATAGATGTCGAGATAATAGGATTCCGAACCGTCGGCGAGCTTCTTCGTGCGCACCTTTACCGATTCCTTGAGTCTGGTTGATTTTCTTGTTGTTGCCATATATAATAATGTATTTAGAATGCGTCGTCAACCAAGGCGATTGCATCGTCCTTTTTCTTGTCTACTATTTTTGCATAAACCTGTGTGGCACGCACGGAACGGTGACCGAGGATTTTGGAAACGGTATAGATGTCCGCTCCGAGCGTCAGCAGCAGCACCGCGCATGAATGCCTTGCAGTATGGAATGTCACGTTCTTCTTTACGCCTGCCTTATCAGCCCAGTTCTTGAGACTGACACAAAGGTTGCTTGTATTGGGCAGCCCTCCAAAGACAAGATCATCCGGCGTACAGCCATTATGTTCCGGCAACCATTTTACCGCTTGGGACGAAAGGGGGATATAAACGGGATTCGTGGTCTTTGTCATTACTACAGACACGAGCCATTGCCCGCCTGATATGGAAATGTCACGCCAGCGCAATTTTCGTATGTCACTGATACGAAGTCCACAAAAACAGGAAAACAGGTATGCCTGCCGTACCTGCTCGTTAAAGAATGGCGTGGCTATCATTTTCTTTATCTCCTCGATGGTCAGAAAATCCCGTTTGCTTTCGGGAACTTTGATTTTCTCGGTCATCTCCAGTTTGTACCAAGGATTTGATTCAATCAGTCTCTCACGCACAGCCTCGTTCAAAGCGGTACGCAAAGTGGTATAATAAGAATGAGCCGTCTTGGGAGTAACCTGTTTTCCCCATGCGGTCTTGCAGGAAGAGCGAAGCCAGTCGATATAATCAAGGTAGAATTGTCTGTCCACATCACGGAGCCTGACATCTGCACGGAATTTCAGCAGGTTCTTGCGGGCGTTGTCGATTCCGTTCAGGTCGCGTGCTCCCCGGTGTTCGTGGTTCTTGCGGACAATGGCCATCCAGTCGGACAGCAGCATATCGGAAGATTTGCTTTCCGGTACTGTTTCCACCTTCGCATTGAGCAGGGCTTCTGTCCGTTCTCGCTGAATATCTTCCGCCTTGCGGAGTGTCTGCGCGTTTTGCCGTCTTGCTTTGGCAGATGTTTCCGGCATGAGGTAGAGTTGCAGAAACTCATACTCATGCCCGCCGTCTACGCTACGGTCAAGAAACAGGGATAAACGTCCGTCCGCCAGTTTGCGGTGACGTAACTTGAACGGAGATTTCTCTATTAATGATTTCTTTTTTCTTCCCATTGTCTATCAATGATTTATATCCATATACAAAGATAACAAATAATCCGGATACAAGTATCGTTTTAGGTAACAAAAATGTCGAATAATAGAGATTTTTAAGGAATACAACAGAAATCATCATTACTTAATAATACATTGATAATCAGTATTTATATAGATTTTATTTGTTTTTATTTTCCCTTCGTTTCAATACATTGGCTAATGGGTGACGATGTCTTGTAACTCATATTTCTGTATGGTTGTGGATGTTGAAAGTGCCTATATGGGGTAGGTCTTCGCGGAAAAATTGATGGGTGATCCAAGCGATAATTTGACTTTTATGACCAACCGTGACAATTAGTCGCGGTTGGTCATTCAAATTCAAGAGTTAATTCAGAAAATGGATATGGTTAACGTAGTAGTTTTGACATTTGCTCCATGCATCTTTTTTTCTGTTCCAGATTTGGATGCACATATAAATTGAGCGTAGTACTGATGTTCGAGTGTCCCAGCAAAACGCTCACGGTTTTGTAGTCGCATTTGCTTTCGATGCATCGTGTTGCAAAACTGTGTCGTAAACCGTGAAATTTCATGGCTGGTAAGCCGAGTGTCTGCATGAATTGTTTGTAATAGTTTCGGTAGGTACGCGGTTCGGTTGGTGTCGCTTCGTTGGTCAATACATAAAAACGGTCGTTTACAACTTTTTTGAGTGGGCGGATCATTTTTAGTAAATCCCGTGTCATCGGAATTTCGCGGATCGAGTTTTTGGTTTTGGGAGTGTCAAGAATGATCTCTGTATGTTTTCGATTGTCTTCGATGATATAGATACGCTGAATGGTCTTTTGTACATGAATAATTCCATTCTCAATATCTAAGTCTTCCCATGTAAGTGCGCAAATTTCTCCGATACGCATCCCGGCACTCAGGCAGATATAAATACCTAAGTTCTTGAATGTAAAATGTGATTTAATATATTCCATGATTTGACGATGGTGCGAACGGCTCAATATATCAATTGAATGTTTGTCGCGTTCCGTAGGGAATTTTATGTCTATCTGACGGTATTCGATCAGTTTGTTCTTGACGCCGAATCGCAGAATCATTTTCAAAACGATTAAAATGTCTTTGATTGTTTTGTGGCTCAATCCTTTGTCGAGTTCCCGAAATACGAATGATTGTACATTCTGTTCTTCGATGAGCGTTTTGTTGCCGAATGATGGTAAGATGTGATTTTCAATAAGTAGTGTATAAGCTGAAACTGTGGAGCGTTTTACATACTGTCTTTTGTCCTCTTTCCATAGAGCGACAATCTCCGAAAGTTTGGTTTTTGCTATCATATTCTAAAAGGTTTGAATAATATAGCAGGAAGATAGGAATAAAGAAACTTTTACAGTTCGATTTTCTCCAATGTTCCCCATTTGAGATTCCCGGAGTTTAGTGGAGAGTGGAAAAAGTGCACCATAAATGATTTAGCAACAGTGGTTGGAGGTGGCACACCTGATACTACAGTGAAATCATATTGGGGTGGAGATATACAATGGTTTACTCCAAGTGAAATCGGTAAAAATAAATATGTAGACTTTAGCCTTAGAACTATTACAAGAGATGGTTTAGATAATTCAAGTGCAAAGCTATTACCATTACACACTATATTATTAAGTTCTCGTGCCACGGTAGGAGAATGTTCTATTGCATCAAATGAATGTACTACAAATCAAGGTTTTCAATCTCTTATTGCGAAACAATGTAATATTGATTTTCTATACTACTTGATTCAAACTAAGAAAAAAGATTTGATTAGAAATGCTTGTGGATCAACATTCTTAGAAATCTCAGCAAATGAAATTCGCAAGATTAAAGTTGCTGTTCCTGTACAAAACGAACAGGAACAAATTGCGAAGCTCTTATCTTTAGTTGATGAGCGTATTGCAACCCGAAACAAAATCATTGAGAAACTTGAATCCTTAATCAGAGGGCTTTGTCTAAAGTTGGTTTCACAAGGAATCCCGAATACCACTTTAAATACTTGTTTGGAATGTCATTCATCAATATTGCAAGAAAAGTCTGTTACTACAGATGGAAAATATCCCGTATATGGTGCGGCAGGTATATGTGGTTATTCAGATACGCCTGAAGCATCGGGCGATTCTATCCTGATCATTAAAGACGGCGCAAGTGTCGGTGCAACTTTTTATGTTTCCGGCAAATATTCGGCAATTGGGACTCTGAACCGTTTAACAGCCAGACATGGATGCTCGTTACGGTATTTATACTATTGTCTTAAGATTTTCGACTTCAGTCAATATAAAACCGGTCAGGCAATCCCTCACATTTATTTCCGGGACTATGGGATAGCTAAAATTTGGTGCCCATCCCTTGCCCAGCAGGAACATATTGCCGGGATCCTCACCTCTATTGATACAAAAATCCAGATGGAAAGATCGCTGTTGGAACATTTAACTATCCAAAAACGATTTTTATTACAAAATATGTTTATATGAACATCTGTTGCAACAAGTATTCTTTCTGTTGTTTATAAGTAGAATATATATTCTTATCAACCGTTATTTTGTATAATAGAGCATCAAGTGCTTTTGCGATATTGATCTGTTTATTCAGTGCTGGTAATGGGATGCGAAACGCAGACAAATCTTTCTTTTGAATATTGGGCAGTCCACTTCCAATACGCAACGACATAATCTGTAATTCATTTGCTTTCAAATAATGGAAAAGGTATCTATCATCTACCACATCTGAGATATTCTCTAAAGTATAACAGTGCCCTCCGCTCCAAAATGGAGTATAATTATATTGTACATATCCACAGGAATTTCCGCCTTCACTAATAGATATCGTATTTGCCTCTGTATTGTATAAATCATAATACCCCGACGGAGTAATACCTCCATTCATTACATAATATAACCCCTTTTCTGAAAGTTCTTCTTTGTTAACTTGAACTCCCTTCTTGATCTCACATAACTCATCTAAATACCTATATTGATCAGACTCACCAAGCAATGTTTTATATATCCCTCTGATTAAGGATTCAAGTTTCTCAATGATTTTGTTTTGGGTAGCGATACGTTCATCAATGAGTGATAAGAGTTTTGCAATCTTTTGTTGTTCAGGCAAACTTGGATTATAGGTTTTAATCGCTTTTAGATGCTCACCGTACAGATGTACAACAGATACACCTTGCGCAACTCTTGCAATATCATATTTACGCTTACCATTCAACTGATAGCTCATAAATGCGCCATCGTATTTATGTAAACTGATGATATTCAAATCACCTCCTAATAGAATGTTATCAAATGGAACGCATCTAGCAGTAGCAATATCAACAGCTGTTTCACCAGAACAAGGAATGATTACATCATTTGCTTTACTCCTTTTAAGCTTAGAACAGTCAATGTCGGTCTTGCTCTCAACTTGTTTGATGATTTCGGATTTGTACTTAGTATATAATTCACCATATAGGATACATGGCTCGCCATCCTCAGAAAGTTGTTCTTTGGATATTCCTATCCCTTTTGACAAAGTAGCAATACTATCTAATTGCTCTTCTTCCCACTCCCCACTAAACTCCGGAAATCTCAAATGGGGAACATTGAGGGTTTTATCGTTATTATTTGTTGCCATTGCTTCTCGCGTTGTGTTATTCGACAATCCCCAATTCTTTTAAATAGACCTCTATTTGTTTGTCCAGATCAGCGCGTTGGGCTTCCAGTTCTTTGATTTCCGCCATAACTGCCTTGATGTCGATGGGCTCTTCCTCCTCGAACGTATCGACATAGCGCGGGATGTTGAGGTTGTAGTCGTTTTCTTCAATCTCTTTCAAGGTGGCGCAATGGCTGTATTTCTCGATTTCGGAACGATTCCGGTAGGTCTCGATAATTTTTTGGATATGTTCCGGACGGAGTTTATTTTGAGTTTTAACCTTTTCGAATTCGCGTGATGCGTCGATAAAGAGGATGTTATCGTCTTGCTTGCGGCACTTTTTCATTACAAGGATACATGTAGGGATACTCGTGCCATAGAAGATGTTGGCCGGAAGTCCGATAATAGCGTCGATATAGTTCTTCTTTTCGATGAGGAAGCGACGTATTTTGCCCTCGGCGGCACCTCGGAACAATACGCCGTGCGGTGCTACACAAGCCATTGTTCCGCCTTCGTTTAGGTGGTAGATCATGTGCAGGATAAAGGCGTAATCGGCTTTCGATTTGGGCGCGAGAACTCCGGCCTTGTTGAAACGGTCGTCGTTGTTGAATTTGTCGGCAGCGCTCCAATCGGCGGAAAACGGGGGATTGGCGACCACCGCATCGAACTGTCGGTCGCCGAACTCGTCGGCTTCGAGCGTGTCGCCGTTACGGATGTCAAAATCGTTGTATTTGATGCCATGCAGCAACATGTTCATTCGGCAGAGGTTGAAGGTGGTCGGGTTTTTCTCTTGGCCGAAGATTTCGTCGGCTTTGCCGCTCCGGGCCGTGCGAAGCAGTAGTGAACCGCTGCCGCAGGTTGGATCGAATACGGTTTTCAGACGTTGTTTGCCCGTGATGACGATTTCGGCAAGAATCTGACTGACTTCCTGCGGTGTGTAGAACTCTCCTGCTTTTTTGCCGGCTCCGGCTGCGAATTGTCCGATCATGTATTCGTAGGCATCCCCGAGGATATCAATATCCTGCGCCTCTTTCAATCCGAAGTCGATACCATTCAAAGCAACGAGCACGTCGCTGATCAGTTTATTTTTATCATCGGCTGTCTTGCCCAGTTTGGGCGATGCAAGGTCGATGTCCGAAAACAGGCCGCCGAAATCATCTTCGCTTTCTTGTCCGATTGTGCTGTCTTCGATCTTTTTGAGTGAACGTTCGAGCGACGGCAGTATGTTCTCTTTGTGGTCGATCATCGCAATAATGGTGGAGTAGAGGTATTCCGGTTCGACGAAATACCCTAAATCCTGCACACACGCTTCTTTCAGATCGGCTTTCAAATCTTCGTCGGTTCCAGCCCAGGCTTCACGGAATGTCAGATCATCCTCTTTGAGTTCTTCATTGGCATAAAGCTCAATCTTCTCCGAAAGGTATTTGTAGAAGATGAATCCCAATGTAAAATACATGAAATCGCTGGCCGACATATTGCCGCGCAGGGTATTGGCAACCGTCCAAAGTTGGCTGCGGAGCTTTTGTTGTAATTCTTCGCTCATAATGGCTTATTCTTCATTTTCAATTTTAGGGTTGCATTGCTCGGCCGCCTTGCGCAGATCGTCCAAGGTTTTTCCATTGTAGGAAAAATATTTGGCTCCTTGATATGCGCCTGATGTGTTGCGTCTCTCCTCCGGCATGAAGGTTCCGACAAATGGCGATAACTTATAAATGCGTCCTTCGTATTCGATGGAATCGTCGCTGGCAACTTTCACATGGATATTTGTCGGAGTAAACGTAATGTATTCTCCGATTTTGATTCCGACCATGCTGAATTTGAAACGTCCTCGTTTTACGGTATGTTTACTCGATTCGTTCGAAGGCAGACCGCTTCCTATTATTGGTAGATTTCCCTCATATCGGGTGATGATTGCATCGTCTATTGTTTGGGCAATATCCTTGAATATGTCTAATGCGACTTGGGGCGCGACATTGAAAAATTCTCGATTCTGCCGGATTCTCAGGTCGGTTAATCGATCAATGGTCTTATGAACCAATTTCTCGACTTCATTGAACTTGGTTGTCTGCATTGTGGCAAAGATCTCAAAGGGTAGGGGAACAGCCGTGTTGTCCAGTTCTTTCGATCGGACGTCGACGGCGCGTGCGCTCTTTCCGATTTTCACCCAATCCTCCCGAAAACTCGGATTTGTGAGAATGTATACAAAACCAGGATATGTTTTTTCCATCGCTAATAATTTTTATTCCCAGTTGAATGTTTCGATGATTGTGCGGAGTTTACCCATAACGCGTTTGAGGATATTCCGGCGCTCTTTCAGACCGACTTTTTTCTCTTTGATTGCATTCTGTATGATCTCCGGTTTCTCCCGTTGCAGGTAATCGTATTGTGCGAGATAATCCCGAAGGGCGTCTTGTGGAAGCCCCTCCTCTTCGGCGAGCCGGTCGATTGCTGCATTGCGGGCGGTGGATACGTAGTTTGTTAACCGGGTCTCCAGATCAATTGATCCGTCAGCCTTGGCGCGGGCAAATCCGGTTTTGTCATCGTCGACATTGTGGCGGATAAATCCGTCGATCAGCATCGCCTTGTTGCGCATGGCTGCGTCTTTGATCATCGTGTCGATGATGTGCTGGCGCTTTTCGTTATAGTCTTCGCTTTCGGGATTCAGGTCTTCGATCAGTGCGAGGATATAGGCGACGTTGATTACATCGCTATGTAACAACTCCAGACAGAAATCGATATCGTCAATCCCGTCAATTTCCGGTTGCGGAGTGTTTTTTTGGGCCGAAGGGGCTTTGTCTTCTCCCGTATGGCCGATAGCGATGTCGAGGTATTTGGACCGGAAGTCCATATACTCCTGTTCCGACATGAGGAGATAGGGATCGTCCTCTTCGTACTCCTCATAAATCTGCGCTTCGATTTTGCCTCGAATGATCTCCCGAAACGCCAATACGAATTCCCGTTTCTCCGGTTCGCTTTTCAGGGCGTCGATATACGTGACATTGGGATATTTCTCCAAAAAGGAGATCATTTTCAGATTGAGCTCTTTGCGCACTTTCTCGAACGGAGGGCGGATGATGTACTCATTCGGCTCGTTGTTGCTGAATAATTTGATAGCAGCATCTACGTTTGCTTTCAGATCGCGGAAACAAATAATTTTACCGAATTTCTTTTTTTCACCCAGTATTCGGTTTGTGCGGCTGAAGGCCTGTAACAGGCCGTGATACTCCAAGTTCTTGTCCACATAAAGCGTGTTGAGTTTCTTGGCGTCGAAACCTGTGAGGAACATCCCGACGACAAGCAGGAGGTCGAGCGGTTCCATCTCTTTCCGGCGTTTCTTCATCCGTTCGTTCACATCGTCGTAATATGCCCCGAAATTGTCGGTCGAGAACCCGGTGCCGAACATGCGGTTGTAATCGTCAATAATGGTTTGCAACTCGTCGGCATCGACCTTTGTCGAGGCAAATCCTTTGTTCATCCCCGTTTGCTCGTCGTCCTGGTTGGCGTTGGCTGCATAGGTGAAGATCGCACCGATTTTGATTTTGGGATTCAGTTCCTTGAATATCTTGTAGTAACCCAACAGCATCGGCACGGATTGAATGGCGAACAGTGCATTGTACTCGCCGTCGAAAGTCGATTTGTTGTAGTTGTTGAGAATGAATTGCGCAATTTCGCTCATCCGTTTTTCATTTTCATAATCAGTAGTCGTATTGCCCGTGTAATATTCGACCAGAAAGCCCAATACATTTTCATCGGCAATAGCATCCTTGATTAGGTATTTGTGCAGGCACTCGCCGAATACCTCAGCGGTTGTATGCTCCTGTTTGGCGTTTTTAGCAAAAATCGGTGTGCCGGTGAATCCGAAGATTTGTAGGTGTGAGAAAAACCGGACGATATTCTTATGGCACTCGCCAAAGTGGCTGCGGTGGCATTCGTCGAAGATCATCACGACCTTCTTATTGCGAATCTCTTGCAAGTGCTTATTGTAGTAGTCCTTCGTCACGGCGCAATTCAATTTCTGAATTGTTGTGATGATGATTTTGGAATCTCCGCTCAAACGTTTGATCAATTCGTAGGTATTGTCCGTTCCATCGACTGCTCCCGGTTCGAATGCCTCGTATTCGCTTTGTGTCTGTGTATCCAGATCATGCCTGTCGACAACGAACAACACTTTGTCTACACCGTCGATGTCCGATACGAGCTGCGCCGCCTTGAACGACGTGAGGGTTTTGCCGGCGCCTGTCGTATGCCACACGTAACCGTTTTTATTGGTGTTTTCAACCCGATTGATAATTTCCTCGACGGCATAGTATTGATAGGGGCGCAGTACCATCAAATACCGTTCGCCTTCGTGCAGAACGATGTATTTGCTGATAATCTTCCCCAAGGTGCATTTGTCGAAGAAGAAATTGGCGAACATATTCAGGTCATTGAATGGCCGATTGTTCTTGTCCGTCCAGTTGAATGTGAATTTATAGCCGCCGTTTGGGTTATTGGCGAAATAACGGGTATTTACACCGTTGGAAATCACGAAAATCTGGATATAGTCGAATAGTCCGTGAAACGAGGTCTTGTGGTATCGCTGCACTTGGTTGTAGGCTTGTTTCAATTCGACTCCGCGCTTTTTCAGTTCGATCTGTACCAGCGGCAATCCATTCACAAGAATCGTTACATCATAGCGGCATTTTTTTCGTCCCTCGATCGTTATTTGATTCGATACCTGAAATTCGTTCTGACACCATTTGCGTTGGTTGAGAAATTCGACCCAGATACGTTGCCCGTCTTCGGTTTCCAGCGGATAAAGATCGCGCAATTTTTTAGCCTTTTCAAACCGTGTCCCGCCTTCGAGGTAGATGAGAATTTGCTCGAATTCTTTGTCGGTAAATTGCGCCCGTCCGATCAGTGCGAGAGCCTTTTGATTGTGCTTTTCCAGCTGGACTTTGAAGTTCGCTTTCAGATTCTCTTCTTCTTTGATAAAAACACGCTCGTAGCTATTGTCCATCAATGTTTTTATCAAGCCGTTCTCTAATGCGGCCTCGCTTTGGGTTGCCATGGTAGTCAGGTTGTTCAAATATAATATACAAAGATAGGAATTTTATCCTTAATGGATGAGCTTGCAACTCTTTCTGATCGTATAAAAGTTTGCTGCCAGAGAGCATCCATAGAGAAAGTGCCTTGAGGCAAATGCAATATACAACATTCTCAACATTTCGGTTCCGCTATCCGCTCTATTCCGCTTTGGCTTTTTCAAAACGGTCGTCTGTTATTTTTCTTCTCATGGAGATAATTCAGTTCATCACTGTAAATGCCGATCACGAACTGCAGCATATTGTCGACAAGGGCTGTCAGTCTTGTGCGCTCATTCCCCAGCAGATGGAGTATTTTCGAAATTTTGTGCTTGGTTTCGAGGCTGACATATATGGCAGCCCGTTCATCGGAACACTTTACGGGACGGAAAAACGTCTGCTCGAAATCGGGCAGCAAAATCTTTTTTCGCTGGAATCCTGATCTGTCAGGAGTTTTTCCGGAATCGGCCGGTATTGTCCCGGCTGCCGGAGCCGGCGGTTCGGTTTTTGAGTCAACGGTCTTATTGCGTATCGTCGGTTCAGCATCATCCTGTTTCGGACCATTTTGTGCGACATCCCTAGCCGGCAACTCCTGTCCACGGAGCATCTCCCGGAATGTGTTTTCGTCCACTTCAACCCCTTTGCTGGAGGAATGTTTGAATGTGTTTTTGTCTTTTTGAACGGATTTTCCCATTATGATATGTGCTAAATATTGGATGATTAATCGACAACTGTATTTAAACTGTTATTGGTTTCATGTTTTATTTCAAACAAAACGTCATTAATATTTTTGTCCAATTCATATTGGTTCTATGAATAAAATAATGAAATAACTATTGTTACTGCAATATACTATCTGTAATCCGGCTTTAATTCCGGTGTCCGCCCCAGTCCGCTCCAGTCCGTTCGACGGGCTTTTTTTCATCTCCAGACGGTTGTAATATTGCATCGGGAACCGACCCGGCCGCAGGAGCCGTCAAGGAGGGCTTCCGAAACTTTCGGCAGCAATGCTCCGGCGTGGCTTTTTCCCATCGCCAGATGGGAGCGAGGTGTACCTTTGTCCGACAAACTGCGTTTTGTCCGACAAAGGTCCTCGCTCTGCGAGGCCGGGGCCGCTCCCAAGTCGCGACCCTTTTTTAAGCTATATATGGATACCAACCGAAAACTGACAGACATAACCGACAAGAAGCCCCGAACACCGAGTTATAAATACTCTTCCCGGCTCAATGAAGAGCAGCATATCCGCTTCAACGAACTGCTCTGCAAAGGCCGGATCGGAGCATAACCGCAGCCGTTTTATCGTCAAAAGAATCTTCAGCGAGGAGTTCGTAGTCGTCAAACGCGACCCTTCGAAGGTGCAGTTCGTCGCCCGGCTGAACGACTTTTATTTCCAGTTTCAGAAACTCGCCAACAACTGTGCGCCCGTCAAGGCGATATAATAAATATAGCGATGGCAAGCTATTAGGTAAGTGTTC
>OLWB01002432.1_pt1 | contig 14992 bp, 14 predicted proteins | sample 1673331 | NCBI WGS metagenome assembly OLWB01 (sample SAMEA3178943, study PRJEB25190) | human gut metagenome | biome: human gut; feature: human-associated habitat; material: faeces | place: Austria | collected 2013
ATCGGATTATATTGATGTACATGCTGAAATTCGTCATTCAAAATCTCCAGCTTTGTTCCTACTTCTTTCAGCGCTGCGTTATACAGAAAAATGATCGTCTTCCAGCTATCGACATCCTCATAGCTTTTCAGCGCAGCTTCTACTTGTTGTTCACTCGTCATTTCAGACTGCCTCCGCCAGTTATTTTACTTTTTCATTCTAACATAAATCCTAAGGCATGTCATAGATTTCATTGTTTTTTAAGACTTCTCTTACAACTCTAATTTCATATCTCCCTGACGGATCCACTTCTTTTTCCGCATAAACTCAGAAATGAGAAGCGTCACCGCCGCAGGAAGGATAAACTGGATCAAAATGATCTTTCCGAGCACGATCACTCCCGCTTCACTTTGCGTCATTACCTGCCATGTCATAAGCGGACCGACAAGTCCGGCTGTTCCCATACCCGATCCCGTAGCGTTGTTCGTCATATGAAGAAGCATTGTTCCGATCGGACCTAAAACGGCGCTTGACAAAATAACCGGAAGCCAGATCAAAGGTCTTCTTACGATATTCGGTATCTGAAGCATCGACGTTCCGATTCCCTGCGCCAGAAATCCGCTGAATTTATTTTCTCTCCAACTAGCCACCGCAAATCCGATCATATTACAGCAGCATCCGATCGTCGCCGCCCCTGCCGCCAGTCCCGACAGATTCAGGATTACTCCAAGCGCCGCTGAGCTGATCGGAAGCGTCAGGATCATTCCCATTAAAACGGAAACGACAATTCCCATCAAAAACGGCTGCTGCTCTGTTCCCCAGTTGATCAAGGAGCCAAGCCATAACATAAATTCAGAAATCGGCGGACCGACAAACAGACCGACTGCCGATCCCGTTCCGATGCAGACCAGCGGAGTCAGTATAATATCAAGTTTTGTTTTACCCGAGATCAAGATCCCGATCTCGATCGCCAGATACGCCGCCGCAAAAGCGCCTAACGGCTCTCCCGGCCCTGCCAGAACCAGATTTCCATCCACAAGAACCTGTCCGGATAAGATTTTCCCGGCAAATGCACCGATCATACCGACAACCGCTGTCACAAGAATCTCTGTATCATTCATGGTTGCGACTTCCAGAAGTCCATCCATGCCTGCCACGATCTGCGTGTCCGTATCTGCTACATTCACACGTAATTCCTCTGCTTTTTCTTCTGACCATACAGCCACGATCTGCGGATGGAATTCACGGATCTGTTCTTCCAGCATCTTAATATTACTTCCGGCTGCCAGTCCAAGCACTTCAATATCACCGTTCTCTCTGACCACTTCCAGCGTCTGTGTCCCGATAGAACCAGTGGAACCTAAAATTGCTATCTTTTTCATATGAACCTCCTACAATCTGCCTGCAAGAAATGTTGCAAGATAATAAATGATCGGCGCCGTAAAGATAACACTGTCAAATCTGTCAAGAATTCCGCCATGTCCCGGAATCAGTTTTCCATAATCTTTAATGTTGTGGTATCTCTTGATTGCAGAAGCTGCCAGATCCCCAATCTGTGAAATTGCTCCACCGACCGCACCAATGATCGCATATTGCAATAAATCTGCTGCCGCATTTCCCCAGTAGTTAATTGCAAGTCCATACAATACTCCGATCAATGCTGCACCAAGGATTCCTCCGATTCCACCTTCTATTGATTTCTTCGGACTTAAAATCGGTGCCAGCTTGTGCTTTCCGATCAACATACCGACACAGTATGCACAAGTATCACATCCCCAGGAGCATACAAATACAAGCCATACCGAGAAGATTCCTCCCGGAAGATTTCTTGTCTGATAAATGTAAGAGAGCATCACTGCCACATAGAACATTCCAAAAAAACCGGCAAAAATCTGCTGTGTATTATATTTCGGATAGGCAAATACAAGAACCGCCATCTGGCAGATCAAAAAAGCCATAAACAGCATAACAAACCAGTTTAAGGATTCTCCCGGAAGAAGCGGTTTAAAATATAATAACCCATAATACAGGATTGCAAAAATATATCCGACAATTCCTGGTGCCTTCTTCTCTATGTGAAATACTTTATACAACTCTGTCATTCCGATCAGGCTGATTAATAACAAAACTGCAAAGAGCAGGTTTCCGCCCGTGATCACTGTGACAAGCGCGATGATCACTAATAGTATTCCACTTAGTAACCTTGTTTTAAACATCTTTATTCCGCCTCCTCTACTCCGCCGAATCTTCTATGCCTGCGGTTATATTCTTCCACCGCTTTTATAAGCTCTTCTTTCGTAAATGCCGGCCACGGAATATCTGTAAAATAAAACTCTGAATAGGCCAGCTGCCAAAGCAGATAATTCGATAATCTTTGTTCTCCGCTTGTACGGATCATCAAATCCGGATCCGGAATGTCATTTGTATCCAGATAAGAATTAAATAATGATTCATCGATCGTGTCCGGATTTACCTTGCCGGCCGCACAATCCTTCGCAAGCTTTCTGGCTGCTCTTGTGATCTCATCACGGCTTCCATAATTCAGGGCAATTGTAAAATTAAGCCCTCCATTGTTGGCTGTTGCCTCTTCCAGTTCTCTGATCCGGCTCTTGATATCCTCATCCAGCGGTTCAATATCGCCGATCACACGGATCTTCATATCATTCTTTGCCGCTGTCTTCAGACATGTTTTCATGTAGTTTCTTAAAAGTTTCATCAGTGCATCCACTTCATTCTGTGGTCTGCTCCAGTTTTCTGTAGAAAATGCATAGACTGTCAGGTACTTGATTCCCATACGCCATGCTTCTTCACAGATCTTCTCAACGTTCTTGGCTCCCTGTGCGTGTCCGTAATTTCTCGGCATTCCTTTTGATTTTGCCCAGCGTCCGTTTCCATCTAAAATAATCGCAATATGCTGTGGTACGTTCATTTTCTTATCCTCTCTGTCGCAACTTTCTTTAAAGAAGAAATGGAGGCCTTAAATAAGCCTCCATGTTCTTAAAAACTTATCTGCGTACAAATAATCTGTAAACAGTTTTTCCACATTACAATCTGACAATTCAGCTCTGCTGTTTTTCGATTTAGACTGTCATGATTTCCTTGGACTTCGCCTCTACCATTTTGTCAATCTTAGCAACATACTTGTCTGTGATCTTCTGAAGTTCATCTTCAAGATCTTTGATCTCATCTTCAGAAATTTCCGTTCCTTTCAGTTTCTTGAAAGCAACATTTCCATCACGACGGACATTACGTACAGCAACTTTCGCTTCCTCACCTTTTTTCTTAACATCTTTTGCAAGTTCTTTTCTGCGATCCTCTGTCAGTTCTGGGAATACCAGACGGATAGATGTTCCATCATTTGTCGGGTTGATTCCGATATCAGATGTAAGAATTGCTTTCTCAATTGCCTTGAGCATGCTCTTCTCCCATGGCTGGATCTGGATCATACGTGCTTCCGGTACAGATACATTCGCTACCTGCTGGATCGGTGTTGGTGTTCCGTAGTAATCAACTGCCAGCTTATCCAGTACATGTGGGTTTGCACGCCCTGCACGGATTGTAGCAAGTTCTCCATCCAGATTGTTAATTGTCTTTGTCATCTTATCATCATAGATTTTGTTTTTTTCATTCATGCTGTAATTCCTCCGCTATTTAAAATAGTTTATACAGTAACTTTTGTTCCTGTGAATTTTCCCTGCATTGTATTTACAATACTATTCTCTTCATTAAGTCCGAATACAAGCATCGGCATCTTATTCTCAAGACAAAGAATGGATGCTGTCAAATCAACTGCTGCGAGTTTCTGATCGATCACTTCTTGAATAGAAATTTCATCATACTTCACTGCTGCCGGATTCACCTTCGGATCACTGTCATAGATACCGTCAATTGCCTTTGCAAGAAGCATTGCATCTGCCTCAATCTCGATTGCACGGAGAACTGCACCTGTATCTGTTGAGAAATATGGATGTCCTGTTCCACCTGCGAAAAAGATCACCTTGCCTTCTTCCAGTGCTGCAACTGCCGCATCCTTTGAGAACAGAGATGTAAATGCTCCGCATACAAAAGGTGTGAATACTTCTGTCTTCATTCCTACATGACGGAAAATATCTGACACATAGATACAGTTCATAACTGTTGCAAGCATACCGATCTGATCTGCTTTTGTACGGTCAATTGTCTCACTTGTTCTTCCTCTCCAGAAGTTTCCTCCTCCTGTTACGATTGCTACCTGCACACCTTCATCTACAAGCTGTTTTACCTGCTTCGCAACTCCGATACAGGTTGCCTCATCAAATCCAGTCTTCTTCTCGCCTGCAAGAGCTTCTCCGCTCAGCTTTAACAATACTCTTTTCATACCGTATAGCTCCTTTAAATTCTATCTTTCAGTGCCTGTTCTGTCTTTTTCACACAAACCATAATTCAAAGTATAATGGCACTAACCTAACTTAGAGTATAACATAAGTTTCCACATTTGTCATGACCGAAGCGTGAAATCCTTATTTTTTTCAAAAAAAGAACCGATTTCTTTCAGGCAATGTTTCTTTACGAAAAATCCTGATGAAATCGATTCTTTTCATGATTATTAAATTCGCCTACATAATAAGCATTGAAAACAGCACTGTAATAATTCCACAGATTCCGATTGCAAGACCGCTCATTGCACCCTCGATCTCACCAATTTCAATTGCCTTTGATGTTCCGACCGCATGACTACATGCACCGATTGCAAGTCCTGCTGCCACAGAATCCTTCACATGGAATATTTTGATCAGCGTCGGAGCCAGAATACTTCCAAGGATCCCCGTGAAAATAACAGCAACCACCGTAATCGGCACTACACCACCTGCCGGCTCAGAAATACTCACTGCGATAGGTGTTGTCACTGACTTAGGGATCAGTGAAACTGTCATGCTCTGATCCAGTCCAAATAATTTGCACATTCCAAACACGCTTGCCATAGATGCTGCTGACCCTGCAGTACATCCAACTACAATTGGAAGCCAATATTTCTTCAAAACATCAATTTTTGTATAAATTGCAACCGCAAGACATGCTGTTGCCGGAGCAAGAAACATATTGATCAAAGCCCCGCCCACATCATAGCTATCATATGGAATATCAAAAATCAAAAGGACTCCTACAATCAATACAATCGCAACGATCAGCGGATTACAGATCGGTGTCTTTAATTTACTATGCAGCTTTTCTCCTATCCAGAATGCTACCACACTCAACCCTACTCCAAAATAAGGAGATGCCATTAATTCTTTCATGCTTTCTTTCCTCCCTTTTTCTTCTCCATCAATTTCACTGTCAGCGTAACTACATACGCTGTCACAGCAAATGTTACAATCGTGGATACAACACAGATTACAAGAAGCTGAAGTACTGTACTTTTTAAAATGTCAAAATAATTAATGATACTTACTCCTGCCGGTACAAAAAAGAATGCCATATTTCCTAATAAGAAATCTGCTTTTTCCTGCACATGCTCAATCTTTAAGAACCCGGTCAGCAGACAGATCAACAATAAAATCATACCGATTACACTCGCCGGAAAAGAAAACGGCAGATAATGTTCGATTACAAGACTGACCCAGCAAACACCGAATATCACACCAAACTGTTTTAAAATCTTCATTTGTTTTACCTCTTTTTAATATGTAAGCCTACATGTCAAGTTCCAGAAACAATTCTTTCGTCAGTTTCTGTCAATCTCATGCCTGGAGAACTCTCTCTTCACATGACACGCTTTTTAGATTAGCACTGCGCACTCTATCCGTCAATGTGATTATTCATGAAATAATCACACTATTTTGCATGTTTTTTTGATATATTTCTTCAAATAATCCAAAAGACATTGACATCTAATTGTATATGTTTTATGATACATATGTTTTCGCACTTTAAACAACTAAAATTTTACAGTACGAATATTAAGGAGGATGATAAAAAATGATTATTGTTTTGAAACCTCATACTTCTGAGGAAAATATACATCGTGTCGAAAATCTTGTAAAAAAGCACGGACTTGACACTCATCTGGTTCAGGGAACCGGAATGACGATCATCGGATGTATCGGAGATACAACACTGATCGATCCAAGACAATTTGAAATTGACACATGTGTTGACAAAGTTATGCATGTACAGGAGCCTTATAAGCTTGCAAATCGCGCATTTCATCCGGAAGACTCTATTATTGATGTTTCCGGTGTTAAGATCGGCGGTGAACATTTAGGACTGATTGCAGGACCTTGTTCTGTAGAATCCTATGAACAGGTTCTTGAGATTGCTCAAAAAGCAAAAACATCCGGAGCAAATCTTCTCCGCGGCGGCGCATTCAAGCCAAGAACAAGTCCTTACGCTTTCCAGGGACTCGGACTTGAGGGACTTGATATTCTCTGTGCAGTCAGAGAAGAAGTCGGACTTCCTATTGTTACAGAACTCATGTCTTCCAAGTATCTGGATGTATTCAACGAGAAGGTTGACCTGATCCAGATTGGTGCCCGCAACATGCAGAACTTTGATCTTCTCAAAGAATTAGGACAGGTTGATCGCCCAATCCTGTTAAAGAGAGGACTGAATGCCACATACGAAGAATGGATCATGTCCGCTGAGTATATCATGGCATCCGGTAATGAAAATGTCATTCTCTGTGAACGTGGTATCCGTACTTTTGAGACTTTTACAAGAAACACTCTGGATCTTCAGTGTATCCCTGTTCTTCGCAGCAAGACACATCTTCCAATTATTATTGACCCAAGTCATGCCGGCGGAAAATGGTGGCTTGTTGAGCCTATGGCAAAGGCTGCAGTTGCTGCAGGTGCTGACGGACTTATGATTGAAGTTCACAACAATCCGGAAGCTGCCCTTTGTGACGGAGCCCAATCTTTGAAACCTGAGAAATATGATGTTCTGCTTCAGCAAGTTCGTCAAATTGCCGAAGTAGTCGGTAAAAAATTCTAAGGAGATCGTCATGAAATTAACAGTTGATCTTGGACCGAATTCTTATCCGATCCATATTGAAAATGGAATCCTTGCAAAAACCGGAGAACTTGTAAGCGAAGTGTTCTCTGGAAAAAAAATCATGATCGTTTCAGATGATAATGTTTTTCCTCTCTATGGAGAAATTATCACAAAAGCATTGTCTGACTCAGGGTTTGAATGCCACTCTTTTGTTCTGCCTCACGGCGAACCTACTAAGAGTTTCCAGTCTCTGCCTAAGATCTATGAAGCATTAATAAATGCAAAACTAACACGAAGTGACCTGCTCATCGCACTTGGTGGCGGTGTGATCGGTGATCTTGCCGGATTTGCTGCCAGCAGTTATCTGCGTGGAATCAAATTTGTACAGATTCCAACTTCACTCCTCGCACAGGTTGATTCCTCTGTTGGCGGAAAAGTTGCGGTAGATCTTCCGCAGGGAAAAAATCTTGTTGGTGCATTTTATCACCCAAAGGCAGTCATCATTGACCCAGATGTGCTGAATACATTGCCAGATCATTTCATCAGTGATGGAATGGGCGAAGTGATCAAATATGGATGCATCAAAGACAAAGAGCTTTTTGAGCTTTTATGTAGACATACTTCCTTCGATGATTTAAAGCCGAAGCTGACACAGATTATTGCACGCTGCGTTGATATCAAAAGAATCGTTGTCGAAGCCGATCAGTTTGACCTTGGAGAACGTATCCTTCTGAACTTTGGACACACACTTGCGCACACGATTGAACAGCACTTCAATTATGAGCGCGAAAGCCATGGAGAGGCTGTTGGAATTGGTATGTATCAGATTACAAAGATTGCAGAAGAGAAAGGATTAACTACATCCGGATGTGCAGAACAGATCAAAAAGGCATTGGAGATTTATAAACTTCCGGACAACTCTAATTTACCGATTGATGTACTGACTGATGCAATTTCTTTGGATAAAAAGAACCTGAATAATCACTTGAATGTTGTACTTCTTCATGACATTGGAGACAGCTATGTATATCCAACAGATGTCAGCTTCTTTGACGGTGCCGGTATTGTATAACAGAAATACTTTATGAACAAAGAATGTGCCTTGGCACATTCTTGCGCCTGCGGCGGTCGCTTGCGACACCTACCTTGTACGCCGCAGTGCGCATCCTGAGCGGAGCGTTTTTTATATATTAGGAAAGGACCTGCCTAATATATAAAAAACAGGATCCGCCAGTTTTATCTTTACTGACAGATCCTGTTTTCTATTTTCTGTTAAATTAATCCATAATGCTTCATGGCATATGCAATTCCATCATTTTCCACTGTCTTTGTAACAAACTCAGCATATGGATCCAATACCGAATCATGTCTGCCCATCGCAATCGCATGCTCCGCATATTCAAACATTGCCAGATCATTACTGCTGTCTCCGAAGACATACGCACGACTTGCATCCATGTCATATCTTTCCATAATAAACTGACATGCTGTCGCTTTAGAAAATCCCTTCTGAATTACCTCATAGGCCTTTCCGCCACGGTCAAGTGCTTCCATGTCATCTCCAAGATACTCACGAAAAGAATCAAAATCACTCTTATCATCTACGTAAACAAATAACTTATCATATTCAAATCTTTCGCTCTCTAAAGACTGTTCGATTCCTATTCCTCTAGATGCAAAATATCTTCTTGTAGATTCTAACCTGTCAAATCGTGATATGTGCCCAGGAAAATAACAATCCTCTTGTCCTTCCGCAATAACACCAAGATTACATTCTTTTGCTTTTCGCAGCAGTTCTATACCTCTCTGCTTCTCAATCGAGCTTTTTAGCAAAACTTCATCATGTTCTGTAAGATATGTCCCACAGCCACATAAATACCCATCAAATTGGAATTTTCTCACCTCTGTCGGAATACTACAGATTGTTCTGCCTGTATTAATAAACAGCAGATGTCCTTCCGCTCGTGCTTTTTCCATTGCCTCAATCGCACTTTGCGGTACCTCTTTTGTCACTTCACTCAACACTGTTCCATCAATATCAAAAAACAAGATTGCTCTTTCCATTTTACTTAATCCTAACTCTTATCTATTCTTAAACATTTCTACTATGTCAACCATCTCCTGAGACGGATTGGAGATTACAGCAGTTTGTATAACTTTACACGGTGCATTATTTTTCACTTCATCAACCGCTGCTGTTACTGCTGATACACTGCCACCTACAAAAACAAGTGCATGTCCACCACACTTTGTGTCCTGTGTCACATACTCTACTTCTGCAGTCTTTAACATGCGGTCAACTACGATCACCGCATTGGATTCTCCTTTTACCTCTACCAGGCCATATGCTCCATATTTCTTCATCTTATTTCCCTTTCTTTTCCTTCTCTGATTTCCTCACAAAACAATACTCTTCTCATATGTACAACAGACAATTGAACAAATACCTATTTATTAATTGTCATTGCAATTGCTTTTTCCGTATCCTCAGAAGGTGATGCAATCACCGTATAGGAAACAATCTTCGTCAACGGTCTGGCTACATCCAGTGCTGCTTCCATTGCAGCCTTCACGTCAGAGACACTTCCTCTCATCTTCACGCAGGCTCCTGCCGCAAGACGATTTCTCTCCACACCCTGAATCTTTACTGCTGCTGCTTTTGCTGCCGCATCAAGTGCTACAAAACAGATACACTCACTTTCCAGTTCAAATACGCCGATTGCCTGGTTTCTGTAATCCTCTGCCATATTTTTCTCCTCTTCTTTCTGCTGTTCTGATCTTCCAACAGTTTTTGCATATCATATAGCTTTATTATAATACACACCTGACACTTAATCAACTACAACAGCAATTAAAATTCATCAAAAAACAACATGAAGAAGTTGCTTTCTTGTGGTTTTGTTACTATTTTGTAACTTTATAAGCTGATAACAGCCTTAATTCCACATTCATTTAACTTCTTCATGATTCATTACTTTCTTCTATTTTTAAATTCGTCTGTTATTTTGCAGATTCCACATTCACAGCCCCAAGGTTCATCTTGCGGAAAACTACAACAAGTACTTTTCCAAGTGCAAGAACGAGAATTGCTGCTGCGATTGCTTCCGGAATACCAGATGCTGTCACAGTTCCCATCACCAGACCGAAGACTGCTGTAAGTGCAACTTCTTTTGCCTCGGCATACTGCTGTGCAAACAGGAAATAAATACTTCCCATTACAGTGACAGTATTCACCATAGATCCAATAAATCCCACAATCGGAAGTGCAATAAACTGATTCAGTTTAATCTTTGTAAAAAGTACCCACAGCCATCCTGCTACCACACCGATCAGAATTCTGCATCCAACAGATATCCAGATTGCCTTCAACGCCCCAGGAATTCCGGTTGTACTTAAAAATGGTGAAAATGCAAAGGATAAGAGTGTCGGAGCCATTGTATTACTGACCAGAGAGCATATACCAAAAACTGCTCCAAGAATTGCTCCTGCACCAGGTCCTAACAGAATTGCTCCGAGGATCACCGGAATATGAACTGTTGTTGCCTTAATGATAGGGAGCTGGATCATACCAAGCGGTGTATTGGCCAGTACGATCACGATCGCTGCCATAAGTGCAACACTAACCATCCAACGAGTGTCATGTTTCTTTGTTTTCATTATTCAATTCCTCCTTGTTATCATTCCCAACTTGCGGGATACAATACAATTACCGGATTAGTATATCATTCCTCTGCCTGATCAACAAGTATAAAAAGAAATACAATTTCATATATTCTATTAACGATTTTCCGAGGTGAACGAATGAAACTCTCTCTTTCCAGGAAATGTATCCATTTTCCCACACACCCTTTGAAATCAAAAAAATATTGCATTTTATTTCTTATCTTCTCTTATTTTTCAGGTATTGGAGCTGGATTTCTTAAAGAACAGATTTTCGCTTTTTCTAATGAGTCAACATCGGCTCGCCCCTCTCCTGTCAACCAGAACTCCGTGACTTCTATTCCCCGGACGATTTCCTGTGCCCTTCCTGATCTCACACTTTCTTCAGAAGGAAACTGGGGGTTAAGTTTTCAGGAAGAAGGCAAAACTCCTGTTGGAAATGCTTCGATCCAGGAACTTGCATCTATGGATGCTTATTACGCACAAGATACGTCTGAAAAAGTTCTGTATCTTACTTTTGATGCCGGTTACGAAAACGGAAATACACATGCCATCCTTGATGCACTGAAAAAACATCAGGTAAAAGCCACTTTTTTTGTTGTCGGAACCTACATTGACTCTGAGCCTGAACTGATCCGACAGATAATAAAAGAAGGACACACCGTGGGAAACCATACCTGGCATCACCCCGACATGTCCCATATTTCTTCTATAGAAGATTTCCAAAAAGAACTAGAATATGTAGAAACTGCCTATAAAAACGTAACCGGAAAGAATATGGCCAAATACTATCGGCCTCCTCAGGGAAAATACAGTAAAGCTAATCTTCAAATGGCAAAAGAACTTGGTTACAAAAGTTTCTTCTGGAGTCTCGCCTATGTAGACTGGTATCAGGATAACCAGCCATCCAAAGAAGAAGCTTTCTCCAAACTCCTCGGAAGGATTCATCCCGGAGCTATCGTTCTACTCCACAGCACATCTTCCACTAATGCTGAAATCCTGGATGAACTACTGACCAGATGGGAAGAGATGGGATACCATGTACAGCCCCTTGAAAATATCCTTTCCACTTCATCTGCCACCGTCCAGCAACACACGTAACTATAAATTTTCAACCGCTGCTTTCTCGATTGCAAGACCCTTAGCATATGTTTCCATAAATTTCTCGTATCCTTCCACATCTTCCGCAACCGGATCCATTCCTGTTCCCACTGCATCATGGAATACTTTGTTCTCAAGATAATCTGTCAGCGATTCCTTGTCCTCTTTCTTAATAAGGTAATCGGCAAGCAGTGCGATTCCCCATGCACCACCTTCACCTGCTGTCTCCATAACATAAACCGGTGTATCGATTGCTCCTGCAAGGATTCTCTGTCCAACACCTTTTGTCTTAAACAATCCGCCATGTCCCATCATTCGATCCAATGCAACATGTTCTTTTTTCAGAAGGATATTCATTCCTGTCTTCAATGCTCCAAGAGAAGTATAAAGATGTACTCTCATAAAGTTTGCAAGATTAAATTTGCTGTCAGGTTTACGAACGAACAACGGTCTTCCTTCGTTAAATCCTGTAATATGCTCTCCTGAGAAATAGTTGTAAGCCAGAAGTCCGCCACAATCGGAATCTCCTTCTAATGCTTTGTTATAAAGTGTTCCAAAAATCTGGTTCATATCTGCTGTCATTCCCATACTCTCTGCAAATTCACGGAACAGATTCACCCATGCATTCAGATCTGATGTACAGTTATTACAGTGTACCATCGCTACAAGATCTCCGGCCGGAGTTGTTACGAGGTCAATTTCTTCGTAAGGCTTTGTCAAGTCTTTCTCAAGTACTGCCATTGCAAATACACTTGTTCCGGCAGATACATTTCCTGTACGGACAGCAACGCTGTTTGTTGCAACCATTCCTGTTCCGGCATCTCCTTCCGGAGGACACATTGGAATTCCGGACTGAAGTGTTCCTGTAGGATCAAGCAGTTTTGCGCCTTCTTCTGTCAATACACCTGCGTCTTCTCCGGCAACAAGAACTTCCGGAAGGATTTCACGGATCTTCCATGGGAAATTCTTCTCTGCTGTAAGTTCATCAAACTGATCCATCATCTTCTCATTAAATTTCTTAGTAGCTATGTCGATTGGGAACATTCCTGCTGCATCACCATTTCCGAGCACCTTCTTGCCGGTCAGTTTCCAATGGATATATCCTGCAAGTGTTGTAATATAACGAACATCTTTTACATGTTCTTCACCATTTAAGATTGCCTGGTACAGATGAGCAATACTCCAACGCTGCGGAATATGATAAGAAAAGAGCTCTGTCAGTTTTTCAGAAGCTTCTTCTGTGATCGTATTTCTCCAGGTACGGAACGGAACAAGCAATTCATCATTCTCATCAAACGCAAGATATCCATGCATCATTGCGCTGACTCCGAGTGCTGCAAATTTTGTAAGCTTCACATTATATTTTGCTTCTACATCTTTCACAAGATCCTGATAACATCCCTGAAGACCATTCTGGATTTTCTCCATGCTGTATGTCCAGACATTGTCTACAAGCTGATTCTCCCAGTCATAACTTCCGGATGCGATCGGACTTTTATCCTCATCAATTAAAACTGCTTTGATTCTTGTAGAACCAAACTCAATTCCAAGCACCGCTTTTCCTTCTTCGATTGTTTTCTTAATCTCTTCTTTTCCTCTCATATTTTTGCCCTCCTATAAAAAATGCGGCGTATAACTCATTTAAGTAAGTCATCGCCGCATCCGATTTTATAACATATGTTTTCTAAGCTCTTCTCCGCTCTTTGCGCTTAAGTATGCAGGTGCAATATCAAATACTGTCTTGCATCCGATCTGTCCTTCGCTTGCCAGTCTGTAAGCTGCTCTTGCATAAGCGATCAGTACAGATGATGTAAATTCCGGATTGGAATCCAGTTTCAGACTATATTCGATCAGGTGCTTATTCTCACCATCCCATCCTGTCTTTCCGCTGCGGAGTACAAATCCACCGTGCGGAATTCCGCTGTGGTTTGCTTTCAGTTCTTCTTCACTGATAAAGTGTACTGTTGTATCATAATCTGAGAAGTAGTTCGGCATTGTCTTGATCTCTTCTTCTACCTTCGCCGCATCTGCTCCTTCTTCCAGTACAACGAAACACTCTCTTGTATGTTTCTGTCTTGTTGTAAGTTCCGGATTCTCTCCGTTTCTTACTGCTTTCAGTGCAGCCTCTACCGGAATTGTGTACTGCTTTCCGTCTTTGACACCTTCAACTCTGCGGATTGCGTCAGAATGTCCCTGGCTTACACCTTTGCCCCAGAATGTGTAATCATTTCCATCCGGAAGAATCGCATTCGCATACAGTCTGTTCAGTGAGAACATTCCCGGATCCCAGCCCACGGAAATGATTCCTACATGTCCGCCTTCTTTTGCGGCTGCATCTACATTTGCAAAATGCTCCGGGATTCTTACATGTGTATCAAAACTATCGATCACATTGAACATCTTTGCGTAAACAGGTGTCTGTTTTGGAAGGTCTGTTGCGCTTCCTCCGCAAATTATCATAACGTCAATCTTATCTTTCCAGTCTTCTACGTCTGCTACATTACAAACTGTCGCAGTCTCTGTCAGAATCTTGACATCTTCCGGATTTCTTCTTGTGAACACTGCCACAAGCTCCATATCATCATTCTGCTTTACTGCGCACTCAACGCCTCTTCCAAGATTACCATAACCTAAAATACCAATTTTAATACTCATACTTAAACTCCTTTTTACTCCGCAGATCTGTCTGCTTTGCATTTTCTTAGCGGACAGATTTACGGAGACTTTTTTTCTAATTAGATATTATACCTTTTCGTTTTCTTCATTTCAATGAATTTTCGATAAATTTTTAAGTATTGAAGGTTATCCTCTTAATGATTTTTTATTTTCTAAATGCAAGTTCATTCCATCTGAGTTCATTTTTCAGATTACGGATTGTTGTATCTTTATCAATATATACAGCTTCGATTCCCATCATTGCTGCCCAGTCACCCATCTGTTCTGCAGTGATATCATAAGAGAATGCTGTATGATGTGCACCACCGCAAAGAATCCAGGCTTCAGCTCCTGTTGCGAGATCCGGCTCCGGTGTCCAGAAGTTTGTTGCTACTGGAAGCTTCGGCATTGGTTTTTCATTTTTCTTGCAGTCAACTGTATTGATGATCAGGCGGAAACGATCTCCAAGATCGATCAGTGATGTTGCAATACCCTTTCCTTCTTTTGATGTAAATACAAGTCTTGCAGGATCTTCTCTGTCTCCCATAGAAAGTGGATTTACCTTGATGCTGATCGGACCATCTGCGATAGATGGACAGATCTCAAGCATATGAGCCTGAAGGAT
>OLWB01002434.1_pt1 | contig 14973 bp, 19 predicted proteins | sample 1673331 | NCBI WGS metagenome assembly OLWB01 (sample SAMEA3178943, study PRJEB25190) | human gut metagenome | biome: human gut; feature: human-associated habitat; material: faeces | place: Austria | collected 2013
CGATCACCACGCAGATCAACAGCGGCGACCAGATCGAGATCATCACGGCCGACAACGCCCGCCCCAAGCCCGAATGGCTCGAAACGGTCACCACGGCCAAGGCCAAACAGTCGATCAAGAGTTTCCTCAAACGCGAACGGCAGAACAACATCGAGCGGGGCATGCAGATGCTCGACGAAAAGATGAAGTCGCTGAACGTCAAGTTGAGCGGCCGCGTACTGCGCAAGATCACGCCCATTTACGACAGCAAGAACAAGGAGGAGCTGTACAGTAAGATCGGAGCGGGAATCGTCTCGCTCGACAACCTGGACAAAGCCCTCAAGGTCAACTCCAAGAGCAAGATACTCAAATTCTGGACCCTCTTCATCCCCCAGAAGAAGGAGGACGAGACGGACGATGCCGCAATTCCGGGCGAAATCGCCCCGGCAGAGGAGGCTCCGGCCACGGAACCGCAGTTCGAAATCGCGGAGTGCTGCAAGCCCATTCCGGGCGACAAGGTGGTAGGGTATCGAGACCCCGCCTCGGGAAACATCATCGTACACAAGGCCACGTGCGACGAGCTGAACCGTCTTGCGACACAGTTCGGCCGCAACATCGTCAAGGAGGAGATCAAATGGTCGCAGCACAAGGCCATGTCCTACCTGGTGACCACGGAACTGCGCGGCATCGACCGGCAGGGTATTCTGCTCGACCTGGCGAAGGTCGTGAGTGCCGATTTCAACATCAACATCCGCGAAGTGAACATCCACAGCCACGACGGCATTTTCGAAGGCAACGTCAGCCTCTACGTGAAGGACGCCGAAAGTCTCCACGCCGTGATGGACAAACTGCGCAAGATAAAGGGTATAGAGAGTGTCAAACGAACATTGAGTTAAAGACATGGATGATTTCGCAACGGTAATATGGGTCGTGATCATCGCCGGAGCGATGATATTCAACGTCGTATCGCAATCGCGCAAGGCCCGCGGAAAAGGCGCCCGCACACCCGGCCACGAAGAGGCGTGGCCCTCGCAGGCACACCCGGAGTCCGAACCGGACCCGATGCCGGCTCCGCGCCCTGCGCCGTGGCCCGTTGCACCCGTTTTTCCGGACGAATGCCAGAGTCTGGAGGAGATTCCCGCCGAGGAATACGCACCGGAACATACGACGCCGAAAGCCGCCGGGAGGGGGCATTTACGCCATCAGACCGTCAACCGGCTCATGGACGACAGCGGGAATGACGAAATCGCCGCGCATTCCCTCACGAACAATGCACCGGATGCGGCAACGACGTCCCAGACCGAAGAATTCAACCTCCGGCAGGCGATTATCTACTCGGAAATACTGAAACCCAAGTTCGAGGAATAGGATGCCTGAAACCAAGCCTAAAGCCCCCTTGACGCCCGAAGACCTGCGTTGGCGGGCCGCCGCCCGGGACCCGGACAAGGTAAAACGCAATCTGAAACTGCAATACATCCTGCTCGGATGCGCAATCGCCGCAAGTATCGGATGGGGAATCTACTTATTCCGTACCGATGTCATCTCCCGGTCGGACTGGTTTGGAGCGTTGGGGATCGCCCTCTCCCTCGTCAGCATCCTTCTCGGCATTGTCAATAACAGGCGTATTTTGGCGGACAAGAGGCCCTGGGGCGATCTCTGACCCACTCTCTCCACAGCAGAAACCTCGATAAATGACGAAAATGACACCTCGGGAAAATAAATGGCTGGAAGAATACCGCCGGCGGGAAGCCGCGAAAACGGTCCGAATGCAGCGCAGGGCGCTTTGGTTCTGGGGTGCGTTATTCACGACATGGGCGATTTTCGGGCTTTTCGCAGAACCGGACAAGTTCACATTCACCGACAGCCTGCTGCTGATAATGATCCTTGTCAATGTATTTAACAGCATCAAGGAACTGATCCGCAATAAACGAATCGCCGCAGAAAAAAATGCAGCCGAAACTTCGGAAGACGCCCCGGTCGCTAAATAGGCAAAACCTAAAAACAAAGATATGGCAACTATTTTTTCACGCATCATCGCAGGGGAGATCCCCTCGTACAAAGTAGCCGAAAACGAAGACTACTACGCATTTCTCGACATCAATCCACTGACAAAAGGCCATACGCTGGTCGTCCCCAAAAAGGAGGTGGACTATATTTTCGACCTCGATGACCGAACGCTGGCAGGCATGATGCTTTTCGCCAAAGAGGTCGCAGCCAAAATCAAGCGGGAAATAGCGTGTGCAAGGGTAGCAGTCGTCGTTTTAGGCCTCGAAGTGCCCCATGCACACATTCATTTGATCCCCATTCAGAGCGAAAACGACGTGGATTTCCACCGCGAAAAGCTCAAACTGACGCCGGAAGAGTTCCGCGAAATAGCCGACAAACTCTCGAAATAGAAGGCTGTTTACAAATCTACAACAAGCTGTATTTAAGCCGGATAGTTGGTTATCAACACTATCCGGCCTCTTTTTATTTAACATAATAAATCCGAAATCCGGAGATGTTAACAAAATGTCTGATAAGGGTTCGGAAATAGCTTGAAAATGCATTCATTTTTACAAAATAGGGTAGCATATTTACAAATGTAAACACATAATGTCCACGTTATTTCCATATGTAATTACGTTTGTAAACCATATCTGTTTGTTAAAGATGTCAATAGTTACAATTGTAATAATCCGGCATCCTTTGAATAAACTGCAATTTCAGAGCGACCAACAAGCAATCAAAATATTAAACATCGAGCAATATATACCCATTAATCAGCCATTTACAAGTATTACTTAAAGAAACGATTCAATATCATACGGTCTAATCCATCAATAACCAGCTACAAGTAGACTGCGCCAATAGTGCACAGCGTAAATATTCAAATACCATATATTTATCGTTATTTATCTAAAATAACGCTTTAATAAATAGATTGCGTGCAAATTTAACCATATCGACTTATTTACACTTGTAAACTTTGTCGACACTTATTAACATTTTACAAATGTAGATTTTACTTGTTTTACAAAAGAAAAAACTTTATATTTGTAAAAAATTGCGCTGATGAGGGAAAAATTGCTCGATCTAATGAAAAACGAAGGATTGAAGCCGAGCCAACTCGCGGAACTGCTCGAAATCAATCCGGCGGGAATTTCCCATATTCTCGCCGGGCGAAACAAACCGGGCTTCGATTTGTTACAAAAGATTCTCCGGAGGTTCCCGCGAATCAATCCCGACTGGCTGCTGCTCGATTCCGACAAGATGTATCGCGACAGCAAACCCGAACAATCCGCACCGGCCGCTGCGGTCGAATCGTCGATCTCCGACGGATTATTCGGTCCGACCCGGAAGACGCCGTTCAACCCGCCGCATCAGGAGCCGGCTTCGACAACGTCCGAAAATCCGGCGCCGCCGGCAACGGCTCCATTTTCCGGCACACGGACAGACGTCGCTGTCCGGCGGATCGTAATATTGTACGATGACCTTACCTTCGAGAGTTTCACGCCGACAAAGCGCTAAAAGCCATCGCCCGGAATATTTTTGTGAATATTGCACGCACAGGAAGATAATCCGCCGCCAGCCGAAGCTTAAAATCCAAAATAAATTTAACCCGCCGGCCAATCGTCCGACCGGCGACCATAAAAAAAGCATCCTTTAATCGGGATGCTTTTTCAATACAGTACAAAGGTAATTGAATTAATATTGTCATTATGTTAAATTATGGGTGATTTCGTGCTGCTTACTACGCTGTCCTTTGGGACTTTACACCTATAATTTACGATTGTTGATATTAATATTATGTTCGATGATTCATTCAAATTGTGTCTTGTTGTTGCTGATCTCGTTGCTATAACAGAGACTATCCGCAACGACGTTCCTGCGTGTCTTGCTGATCGCCTCGACCTTGCTGTTAAGACGATTCGTGAAGTCTTAGAAAACGTGCAGTAGTACTTTAATTTACATTTGTAAAACACTTAAATTCATTTAGTTATGGAAACTCCCGATGTTGTAATCGTTCTTCCTAGCGGTACGAAAATCGAATGCACCGCAAAGTCTGCTAAATATCTTATCATCGGCCTCGGCCTTGAATCCGTTATCAAAAATGGAAAAATTCAAGAACCTGCTGAAGAGTAAAAAGTTTTGGACGCTGATTGCGGCCCTCGTGGCCGCTTTTGCGGCCTTCTTTACCTCTTCGTGTTCTGCTTCTGCTAAAGTTTCAAAATCTGGCGTTCACATCGACACCGTGCGCGTTGATTATATTATTCGAAGTCGAAATATAACCGAATTTTAATCATGAAATTTTCTTTTAAGCCTCCTTGTAAAATTTATGTTATTGTTGTAAATGGTCAGCCCTTTTTCTCTGTTGCCAACCCCTGCACTGTTCTGGCAATTATGGATGAAGCTCGCACTGCTTTCGGTGAGCAGGCTGTAATCGAGGCTTTCGTGCAAACTACCGAGCCTTATGAGCCGAGTGCCGCTGCTGACGATAGCAAGTAATGTTTATTATCGCCTTATGGCTACGAATACATGGAGGGCCTTCGAGGCCCTCCTTTTGTGGTCCGACGAGGTGCGCTACGAAACTGTTCGTGGCAAGGACCCCCGCCTGGTTGTTGTTTTTGATAAGTCCGATGAGTTTTTTCGTTGGAAAGATTGGGTAGTTGATTCTGCTCTACCCTATTGCTATACCCGTACCGTAGATGATCGCGTTATTATTACCGTTCCTGTCGAATCTTTCTTCCGTTCGACAGTTAACCCTTCGAAATGGCGTGCGAACAACCTCAGAGCATAGTTAATCGCCGCTACGTCGATATGACCTATAACGAAGTTATCGATTATGCAAAAGTCAACTATGGTACTTTTTGGCCTCCGGATTACGTTATAGAGGTTCCTTGTGGATATTGTCATTCTTGCCAAAAGTCGTATAATAATCAGTATCGTATCCGACTTATGTATGAGGTTCGCCGTTGGCCTCCGAATTCCTGCCTGTTTGTTACCTTAACCTTCGACGACGATAACCTAAAGAAGTTTTCAAAGGACACCAACAAGGCCGTCCGTTTATTCCTTGATCGTTTGCGCAAAGATTATGGTAAGCAAATTCGGCATTGGTTTGTTTGTGAGTTTGGTACACTACGCGGTCGCCCCCATTACCATGGCATTCTTTTTAATGTTCCGCAGGAGCTGATCGATGGCTATTCATTTGATGTTCCTGGTCATCATCCTCTTCTTGCGTCTCGTTGGCGGTACGGCTTTGTTTTTGTTGGTTATGTTTCTGATGAAACCTGTAGCTATATTACCAAGTATGTAACCAAGTCAATTAATGGCGATAAGGTTCGCCCCCGCGTTATTACTTCGTTCGGTATTGGCGAAAACTATCTTGAGACTGATGAATCTCGGTTGCATAAGATTGGCGATAAGTATCAGCCTTCTATGTTGCTTAATGGCTTCCCTCAAGCTATGCCGCGTTATTATTATAACAAAGTGTTTACAGAGGTTGATAAGCAAAATATGATTCTCGATCGTTATATTCATCCTCCTGCTGAATTTAGTTGGCAAGGTCAGAAGTTTTCGAGTAAGTTCGACCAGGTTGTGCAACGCCGTTCTACTTTTGAGCTAAACAAATCTGCTGGTCTTACCCCTACTTCTCCCCTACCCTCTTCGCCTCGTGTTTCTTCCTTTGATAGATTCAAGCAACTTATTAACGAAATTAAAGAATTTGAGTAATGGCAAAATATCGCATTCCATCGGACTACAAGAACGATGTTTCTAAAGCCACTCACGCGTGGCCCTCGGGCGCCGGCTCTCCCATTCATTTAGGGCTGGCGTACCCTACGCATCACCGTCATTTGAATGTCGGTGATCGTATTCGCGGCGAAATTAATACGCTTGTTCAGTCGAACCCTATGCAAGGCCCTTTGCTTAACGGATTCCGACTTGTCACTGTCGCCACCTTTATGCCTGATGGCGTTATTTACGGTTGGCTGCGCAGCGGTAAGCGTTATACGCCCGATCAGTATAAGAATTTTTCTAAATATTATTTCAATCCTCTCGGTGTTAACTTCCCTGCTTCTTATATAGATCCCGCCTTCGGTATTAATCGTAAAATTTGGAAGATGAAGCGCTATATATCTGCTCCCACCGAGTTGGATGCTACCTATTACGATGTTTGGGCTGACGATTTGATGAACGCCGATACGGAAACGCAGGCTTATGATCACATTGGCCGCGGTGGCCTCTGGGATTGGCTCGGTGTCCCTGCTGGTGCTGTTTATCCAGGTTTTGGCGGTACGCAACCGCAGCCTTTTGAATCCGATTCCTTTAAGTGGAACCTCGCCCCCTTTGTAACCTATCTTCTTTCGCATTATTATTATATTGCGAATATGCAGGAGGATTATGTTTATTTTACTCGCGGTGCTCGCGAAATTGCGTGGGAGCTTTATGAGGCGGCTAGTAGAGACTATTCGAATTCGCTTGCAGAGCTTCCTTTTAATAAGATGTTTGACAGTCTTAATCCCGATATGATTATCGATTTTGCGCAAGACCTGTTTTCTACTTCAATGACTGGTTCTGGCGGTGATTTCTTTAAGAATTACCCGAGTAAATACGACCCCCTTAAGTCTATGATCACTGCCGGACTTGGCGCGCACGGCGGTCTTCTTTCTGTTCCGTATTCGCCTGATTTGTTCGGTAATATCATTAAACAAGGTAGCTCTCCTTCTGTTGATATTCCCGTTACTGACGATGGTACGGGTCAATCTGTTGTCGCGGTTCCCGATCTTCGTTTGTGGACGAAAATTCAGAACTGGATGGATCGGCTGTTTGTCTCTGGCGGTCGTATTGGTGACGTGTTTCGTACTGTTTGGGGTAAAGATTCTTCCCCATATGTTAATAAGCCCGATTTTCTTGGCGTTTGGCAGTCTTCGATTAATCCGTCTAATGTTGTAGCTTCTGCGGATGGCACTACGGCCAGCACTGAATCAAACGTCGGACAAATGGCTGCTCGTGTTGACAGCTATTCTGATTACGGCCGTAACGGCAAGATTGATTACTACGCCAAAGAACCGGGAACCTTTATGCTTATCACCATGCTTGTTCCGCAGCCTGCTTATTGCCAGGGTTTGCACCCCGATTTGTATGGCGATTCTTTTGCGGATGACTTTAACCCCGAGCTTACAGGTATTGGTTTTCAGTCTGTTCCGCGCCATCGCTTTAGCATGATGCCCACGGGCTTTTCTAGTCCGACAAAAAGTCCATATGTGGCGTATCAGGCGGATGTAAAAAATGATCCTAACCAAATTTCTGTCGGTGAGGAAGTTGCTTGGTCGTGGCTTCGTACTGATTACCGCCGTCTGCATGGTGAATTTGCTCAAAATGGTGTTTTCCAATACTGGACTCTCGTTCGTCGTTTTTCCGAGTATTATGTCTCGGAGGCAAAGCCTGATTCGCCTATTGAGTATTTTGATTACAATTATTATGGCACGTACATTAATCCGCTTTCTTGGCAGTATTTGTTTGCCTCTACATCTCTGACTGATCCTAATTTTATTCTGATGGCTGATTATAACTTACGCGTAGTTTCGTCTGTCCCGGCTAATTATATGCCTTTCCTTGGACGTTAATTCTTGTAGGTATGTATCCCAAAAAACGTTTAATCAATTCCGGTCGCATCGCTTCCGGTTCGTTCACTCCTTGTGTTGATCGTCAGTGTGTTGCACGTCGCATTTCGTACTATATTAAGGGTGGTGTCGACCTTGAAGGTATTTCCAATCGTCCTCCGATTGAGGGTCATTTTGATAGTCCAGAAGATATTTCGTCGGATACCCTCGATATTACGTCCGATCCTACTGTTTCAAAGCTCGATATTTCCGAATATGCGTCAATGCAGTATGCTAGTGCTGCTGCGAAGCGTGCGGCTGAAAAATTTGCCGATACTCCTAACGGCAATTTCGACTAATTGAACAATGAAAACCGGAGAGGGCCGCAATATACTTGATATATATTGCGGAGTGCGGAAGCACGTCCCTCTCCTACTTTTCATAAGAAAAATAGAACAATATGTCAGATTTTGGCAATGCCTTTGGTTCGCTCGGTAGCCTAATGGGTTCAACTGCCGCTGGTGCTGTTGGTAATATTGCTTCCGGTGCTGCAAATGCTCTTTTTGGTGGCATTCAAGCCCGCCGCAATTGGAAGTACAAGCAGAAGGAAATGGCCCTTCAGCAAAAGTATAACCTTGAGAATATGCAAAAGCAGTTCGATTATCAGCAGGAGGCCTGGAATCGCGAGAACCGTTACAATGATCCTCGTAATGCCGCTGCCCGTTGGCGTCTTGCCGGTATTTCCCCTAACGCTGTTTTTGGTAACTCCCCTGGTGGCGCTGGTGTTGCCGGTTCTGCTGGTACTCCTGATGCTTCAAATCCTTCCGCTGGCGGTAATGTTGATACTTCGGCTTACCACCCTACTCTTACTCCTGTTGAAATGATGCGTGCGCAAAATGAGAAAAAGGTTGCCGATTCGCAGGCTGATCTTAATAAAGCTCTTGCCGGTAAGGCTCGTGGTGATACGAAAAATCCTGATCTTGTAAAACGCTTGCAGCTTCTTGATGTTAATCGTGCTGAAATTGCAAAGGAGTCGGAAAAAATTCAAAAAGATATTCTCGAGATCGAAAAGGATTATATGGAATATGAAAAACAGGCCGATTTATCTATCAAACAGCAAATTCTCTTTGAGACTATGGCAAAAATTGATAAATTGCTAGCCGACAGGGAAGTTTCCGAGGAAATGAAGAAAAAGCTGCGAGCTGATCGTGATTTGATTCAAGAACAGGTTAATACGGAGAAGTCGAAGCGGCGTAATCTTGATTCTCAAACTGAAACGGAGAAGTCGAAACGGCTCAATCTTGATGCTGATACTCGCTATAAGGACGCTATTCGCGAAACTGAAGATCTTTTGCGGTCGGGTAAGCGTAAACTTCAGACCCGCGAGATTATGAAAGTTGTGTATGAAACTTTCGGGCAGGATCTTTCGAATGCTCGTCAGATTGAGGAGCTTGCGCGGTTGATGACAGCGACGGATAGACCGTCAAGTATTCCCGCTTATCTCGACAAGATTGCCGAACTGCTTGGCGGTTCAGATCAAGACGCCAAATGGGAGGCAAAAGGTCGTTTATCTGAAAATTTACGTAATCTTTTAAAGTCTTATGATGATTAGTTTGTTGTATTCGCTTCTTGCGATAGGCTGCGGACAAGTAGTAGTAGTAGTAGTTTTTATTGTTCCGCTTTTATTGTTAATCCGTGCGATTATTCGTTGGCTTGATCGTCATTAGTATTTTACAACCGTAATTTACATATGTAAAATGCTGATAATCAGTCTTTAGCGCATGCGTACTTACCGATGGCCCGGCCGCCTTTGTCTTGAGCCCTCTCACGGAGCTCGAGACATTGGCGCGCCGGGCTACTTCTTTTCACTCCCCTGCCACTAACGTAGTATCTCGCTGCACCGAGATACGAAGTGTCTCCGATATGCTAATGCGTGCGTGCGTGCTTCACGCGTGCGCGCAATAATGCTATCGAAAATAATTGTAAAATAATTACTCTTTTTTTTTGCAGTTGTAAAATATTTTGTATATTTGTATGTCGGTTCCCGACAATCGTTCTTTGACATGCTGCCCCCCCCTACTCTACTCTCTTCCGGGCAGCATGAAAATCCCCTAAGTCGCTGATAATCAGCGCAATATTGTCATTATGTTAAATTATGGTCGTTACCCGAATATTAATTGATTAATAATCAACCGTTTTTTACTTATTAATATACCAGTAGATACCGCCGACAAAGACTGCTCCGCCGGCGATATTGCCCAAAGTCGCGGGAACAAGATTGGCAAGCAGAAAATCGGACACGGTGACCGATGCACCGTGCATCATGCCCAGCGGAATGAAAAACATATTGGCGACGCTGTGTTCATAACCGATTGCCACAAAACACATTATCGGGAAAAACAATCCCAGCAGCCGGCCCGCAACATCGTTGGCGCTCAAACCCAGCCACACGGCCAGGCATACCAGCCAGTTGGCGCCGACACCCCGCAGGAACACCGTGAGCCACGGCATCGAGACCTTTGCCTCGGCAATGCCGACGGCCGCCGAACGCCACGCCTCGGCAGAGAGCATGCCGGGAAGTTTCACGAGAAAACAGGCGAAAAACAGCGACCCGACAAAATTTCCGGCATAGACCAACATCCAATTTAACAACACCTTACGCCATCCATAACGTCGTCCCAATGCACCGGGGATCAGCACGGCATTATTGCCCGTAAAGAGTTCCGCTCCTGCGAAAACGACCAGCATAAGCCCCAGCGGGAAGACAAGTCCGGAGAGCAGGCGCTGCAATCCCGGAGCAGGAGCCATCGACGGAAAGCCATATCCTATCACAATGGAAAACAAGCCTCCCATAGAAATATAGGCGCCAGCTAAAAACGCTAAAATCAATATTTTGCGAACGGGAAGCGAAATCTTGTCGGAGGCGGCCCTCTCCACCAGGGCGAGGACCTCTTTCGGATTGTTTATCGGCATACGGGGATTTTAATCGGGGGCCAAAGATAAACATTTCGGCCGAAACAACAAAACAAGCCGCAAAATCCCGCCGCTACGGGTAATTTTACTACCTTTGCACAAAATACAGGGAACTACCCTACCGTATAAATCACAAATCATTGATTGTCAACCATGCGTAAATTATCGGCATACTTACTGGCAGCCCTGCTGCTCGCGGCCTGCACGCCGGAACAACCCGCCGGGGAGAATACGTTTTACGTCTCGATCCCCCCGCTGCGCAGCATCGTGGAGGGGATTGTCGGCGACGATTTCAAAATCGAGGTGCTCGTGCCGCCCGGAGCAAGTCCCGAGACGTTCGAGCCGACGCCCCGGCAGTTCGTGGAGCTGAACAAGGCACAGCTCATTTTCAACGTGGGATTGATCGACTTCGAAACCACCCTGCTGGGCAAAGTCGGGGATCAGGCGAAAGTCGTGAACTTGAGCCGCGGTATCGACCTGATCGCAGGCTCCTGCTCGCACGGCCACCACGGACACGACCACGGGCATGCCCACGGTGTAGACCCCCACGTCTGGACCTCGCCCAAAGCCCTGCAAACGATGGCCGCAAACGCCTACGAGGCAATTCGCAACGCCTATCCCGACTCGGTGAAATACGAGGCCGGCTACAACCGGCTGCGCAGCACGCTCAAGGAACTGGACATCCGCACGGCGGAGAAGATCGCCCGGAGCGGCGTGAAGTACTTCATCGTCTACCATCCCGCACTCACCTACTACGCACGCGATTACGGACTGCGGCAGGTGGCCATCGAGGCCGACGGCAAGGAACCGTCGGCCAAACAGCTGACGGCGGTTATCCGACAGGCCCGCGAGGACGGCGTGCGGCGGATTTTCTACCAGAACCAGTTCCCGGCATCGACCGTGGAGATCATCGCCCGCGACATCGACGCCGAATACGTGGAGATCGACCCGCTGGACGAAGACGCCATCGGCGCCATCGACGCAATGACCGATTCAATCACGGCAAAATGAATCTGGTAACGCTGCGCGACGTAAGTGTCGCATACGACGGCTACGAGGCCCTCCGGCACGTCGACCTGGAGATTGCGGACCTCGATTTCCTGGGGGTCATAGGTCCCAACGGCGGCGGAAAAACGACGCTCGTAAAGGCCATCCTGGGAACCGTCCCCCACACCGGAGAGCTGACTCTCGCCCCGGAGCTGTTCCGCGGGAAGGAACGGCTGATCGGCTACATGCCGCAGATTTCGGATTTCGACCGCGCATTCCCGATCTCGGTCCTCGAGGTCGTACTGTCGGGATTGCAGGGCCGCCGCGGATTCAGCTCCCGCTACACGAAGGAGGACCGTGCCAGAGCGATGGAACTGCTTGCGGCATCGGGAATCGCCGACACGGCCCGCAGCCCCATCGGCGAGGTGTCGGGCGGGCAGATGCAGCGGGCGCTGCTGGCCCGGGCCGTGATCTCGGACCCGAAGCTGCTGATCCTGGACGAACCCGCGAATTTCGTGGACAACAAATTCGAGAAGGAGCTTTACCGCACGCTGCATGAACTGAACGCCCGCATGGCGATCGTCATGGTGTCGCACGACATCGGCACGATCACCAGCGTCGTGAAGGAGATCGTCTGCGTCAACCGGCAGGTCCACCGCCACCGTTCGAACATTCTGACCGAGGAACAGTTGCGCAACTACGACTGCCCGATTCAACTGGTATCGCACGGGCACATCCCCCACACCGTGCTGGAACACCACCCCGGCGACTGCTGCCGCGACCACGAATAAAACGAACGGAGCGCCCCGCATGAGGCGCTCCGTTGTTTTTCAGCGAAAGGGACTACCCTATTTCTGCTCGTTGATCTTGCTCAACTTTTCGAAAAGTTTGCCGAAAACGTCGTCCATCTCGGCGCGCAGGGCAGCGTAGTGCTTGCGGACGAGCGACGGATTGTGCGGCTCGGCGGGATTCATCGCTTTGGCGAACAGATCGTTGCGAACGCCGACGGCCTCCTGCATCACCTCGAAAATCTCCTTCTCTTTCGAAGGCTGAAAACAGATAGCCATATCGCAGTCGAAAACAACCTCCTCAAGGCGGTAGTCAATCTCCTTCTTCAGGTTTCGTAAATTTGCCATATTCAGTCGATTTTAAAATTTTTGCTCTGACAAAGGTAATAAAACGTTTCGGATTATCAAACATTTTCGGACTGCGGCCCCGGGAATTATTTCCCGGGCGGGCGGCGGACAAAAAAAGATTCCGAATTTCCGGAATCCTTTTTCATTACATTTTTTCGAGCTCCTTGTAGGTCTTTTTGGCGGCCTTCTCGGCTTTCTTGGCGGCCTTGGCCTCCTTTTTAGCGATCTTTTTGGCAGCCTTCTCCTGCTGGCGGACTATCTTCTGCGCTTCGCGGGCCTCTTTTTTGGCGAGCCGCTCGGCGGCCCTCGCCTCCTTCTTCACCTCCCGGGACTCCTCGCGCACCTCCTTCTTGTATTCGTGCCTGTCGGGCATCTCGACGATGATTCCGTTCACCTGCTCGTCGACAACGACATACGGTTCAGCGGGTTGCGCGGGCTGCGGCTGCGGAGCCGGTTTGGGTTTGGGGATCATGGTGCGCTGCTCGACGATGTTGCCCGCACCGTAGCCGATCGTCAGTTCGACACGGCGCAGTTTCGGCAGAACGTTCTTTTTCAGGTAGCTCCACGCAGCCGGCATCTTCTTGAGCGCCAATTCTTTCTGATCGGACGACTGCTTGCCGTCGATGACGTTCAGCACGGACTGCCGGTCGGGCATCGACGACTGCGCGACCAGCGCGCGGCACGTCTCCCAATCCTCGGCGACGGAATTCACCGTCACCTTGTACTTTTTCGAGAAATCGTACTTCCTGTCGACATACGCCTTGAAATCGCCGGCCCGCTTGGCAGCCAGCGCTTCGTTGAACTTCAGCGGACCGTCGGGAGAAGAATAGCCCGTGATCGTCACGGCGCAGACCTGCCGGAGCGTATCCTTCACGAGGTTGTCCACAAAGGCGTTGAGTCCGTCCAGCTCCTGCGGATTGCCGTTGAGCGCGGCGTTGAGCGTCGCCAGATTGATCTGGTAGCGAATCGAATAGTCGGCGTCGCCGCGGCTTTTGACGATGAACCTGCGAACGATGTAGTCTCCGTCGGCAGTCTCCGACAGCAATACGGTATCGGCCGCAGGAGCCGGAACCGCACTCTTGGTTTGGGCCGTCGCTCCGGCAGCGGCACACAACGCGAGAGAAAGAGCGAAAGTTGATGCAAATGTTTTCACGCTAAAATAGTGTTAGTTAACGCCCTCGTCTCTCGCAAGATTCGTACCACGCTAACGGCACGAAAAAACGGAGGTTTCGCTGAAACCTCCGTTTTTCATTATCACAGAATGCGTTACATGCGTTCGGGGACGTCGATACCCAGCAGTTTCATGCCCTCCTTGATGACGCGGGCGACCTGCTGCGCCAGCTGGAGACGCATCGTGCGCACCCCGGCGTTCTCCTCCTTGAGGATCGAATGGTCGTGGTAATAGCCATTGAACTGCTTGGCCAGCTCGTAGACATAGGCCCCGACGACCGACGGCGCGAAGTTCTCGCCCGCGGACTTCACCACCGACGGATACTCCGTCAGCGACTTCACCAGGTCGATCTCCTCGCGCAGGTAATCCGCCGTGGCGGCTCCTCCGAAGTCGATGCACGCCTCGGCGGCCTTGCGAAGCACCGAGCGGATGCGCGCATGGGTGTACTGGATGAAAGGACCCGTATTGCCGTTGAAGTCGATCGACTCGCGGGGATCGAACTCCGACACGGCGGCTACGCTGATTTTACGGATATCATCGGGTGTTTGATGTGTATTCTCCGCTGCCCCGCTTTCGGTCCGCGGGTCAGCATAACGAACAAAATCGGTCTCACAGATGTGATGGGACAGAGAGAAGACGGAGCGTTCGGAGCGTTCAGCGGTTCGTGCAAACTGGAGAAACACTCTCTTTCTAAGGAAATTCGCGACGAACTGGACAGAAAGGGTGTTGTGATCGTCGGACTGAAAAAAGAACAGATACACGAAGAAAAGCTCAGCCTGAAGGTCTGCCAGCAATACGCGCTGAAAGAATTCGCGGAAAATATCGTACTTTTGGATACGGGTTATGCCAAACTCATGACACCGTTTATGCCTCTGTCACAGCTGAGAGAGATTGAAGGGTTTGAAAATGCCCGTTATGTGGATCCTTATGCTGGCGGAAAAGGCAATTCCATCCGCTATCTCTCTGTAGCGCGGCGTACCGATGGAATGATGGTTCAGGGTGCGGAGAATATGTTCTGCGGAGGTGAAAAATCCGGACTTTTCGTAGGGCATACGGAGGCGATCACCACGGGAAGCCTCGCCGGCTACAACGCATGTCGCTATCTGAAAGGGATTCCTCTGCTGGAACTTCCCGACGGGCTGGC